>Ga0182014_10001638_pt1 | contig 29583 bp, 27 predicted proteins | sample 612S2DmetaG_FD_120489 | JGI IMG/M metagenome (GOLD analysis project Ga0182014, IMG submission 120489) | Permafrost microbial communities from Stordalen Mire, Sweden - 612S2D metaG | ecosystem: Environmental > Terrestrial > Soil > Wetlands > Permafrost | place: Sweden: Stordalen | collected... | reverse complement strand
GTCGAAGAGCAGCTCGGCAGCCTGCGCGCCCAGCGACCATAACGCACTCGGACCCTGAATCCATGTTCCGGCGTTGACGCTCTCAAAGCCGCCGGCTCCGCCCAGGTCGATGGTGGGATAGAAGGCGCTGACGGCGATACCAATCTGTTCATTGGCGGCGGCGGCCTGGCGCTCCGCGGCGGCAATGTCGGGACGGCGCTCAAGCAGTTGCGACGGAACACCAACAGGGACCTTGGGCAGTGCGAGATCGAGCGGCGAAGGCGGAATGCTGAAGCCGGACAGGTTGAGGTTGGCGATGGCGCCGATCGCGTGTTCGAACTGTGCCCGCGCCACGCCGACGTCTACAAGCTGGGCGCGTACGGTTTCGAGCTGGGTGCGCGCCTGGGCCACATCGGCTTCGGTGGCTACTCCGCCGGCGAGGCGGCGCTGGGTCAGATCGAGCTGGCTTTCGAGGTCGGCGACGGAGGCTGTCAGCAGCTTCGTCTGGGCATCCAGTCCGCGCAGTTGAAAGTAGTCGGCGGCCATTTCGGCGTGCAGGCTCAGGTCGATATTGGCCATGTCCGCGGCGCTGGCCTGCGCACTTTCGCGGGCAGCCTCGACGGTGCGGCGGATGCGGCCCCAGAAATCAGGTTCCCAGCTTGCCTGCCCGCCGATAACGAGGTCGCCGTAATCGGTGGCGCTGCCCTTGGGGGCCAATGGCCGATTGACGGAGACCTGGTCGCGGCTGGCCGAGACACTGCCAGAGAGCGTTGGGTAGAGACTGGCTCGCGCCGCGCTCACCTGGTCACGCGCAGCAAGATAACTCTCCAGCGCCTGGCGCAAGCTCTGATTGTTTTCGGCAATGCGGTCTTCCAGTTGATTCAGTTGCGGGTCCTGGTAGATCTCCCACCACTTGCCGCGCAGCATGCCGTCTGAGGGTGTAGCGGGCCGCCAGCCGCCTCCGGCTGGGTTGGGTGGTGGAACGACAACCGAGGATGCGCCGGTCTCTTTGTAGGCCGGGGGCGCCTGGTACTGGGGACGGTTGTAGTTGGGGCCGACGGGCTTGCAGCCGGTGAGAAGGGCGAGGAGGACGGTTAGGGTTGTCACCTTGGCTGCATGGCATCCCACCCATGCGACGAAAAAAAGTCGCATGGATGGGGCACGGAACCTTTTTGGGACAGCCGGCGGTTTAGAAGCAGGTCCTTCGGCTCCGCTGAAAAGCGCTTCGCTCAGGATGACTGCTTCCTGAGAGAACTCAGGATGACGGCTTTCTTGAGGCGCGGGCATTGTTACTTGCCTCCCGTATTGGAGGCGTTGCCCGGACTGACCACAGTGACCTTTTCGCCGTCGATGAGGGAGTCGGGTGGATCCTGGATAACCAGGTCGCCGGCTTTGAGGCCGCCCACGATTTGGGCGGTGGCGCCGTCGTCCTCGCCCATGACTACGGCGACCAAGCGGGCGGTGTTGCCGTTTTCCACGGTACTCACCTGCAATCCGTTCCTGCGGAAGATAAGCGCCGCCGAAGGCACGATGAAGACCGGGCCGGCGGGCGGTGTCTTGAAGCGGACCTGGGCCAAAGATCCCGGCAGGAGCTGGCCGTCGCGATTGTCCACATCGATCTCGACCAGCAGGGTCCGGCTGGCTGGATCGATGGCGTCCGCGGTGCGAACCAGCGTCCCTTGATAGGTCTTGCCAACGTGTTCTGGAAACGTGAGATCGACCTTCATGCCGCGCTTGATGGACTGTGAGTAGGACTGGGGCAGGTTGGAGTAGACGCGCAGTGTTTGTATGGCCTGCAGTTGGAAGAGTTCCTTGGCCGCGCCCTGATCGATCAACTGGCCGATGTCGACGGTACGGGCCGTGATCACCCCGTCGAAGGGCGCGTAGACCTTTTCAAAGGACTGCAATTCGGTGAGGCGCTGGACGTTGGCCTGGGCGGAGCGGACAGCGGAGGCAGTGGCCGCGGCCTGGTTCACATAGGTGTCGGTGTCCTGGCGGGAGACGGCGTTGGACTGGACGAGGCCGCTGTAGCGGTCGGCCTGGATGCGGGCGTTGTTGGCAGTCGCCTCGGCAGTAACCATATCGGCCTTGGCCTGGGAGAGTTGCTGGTCGAGTTCCGGGGTGGAGATTTCCGCGAGCAGCGCGCCCTTCTTCACTTTTGCACCGATGTCGAAGTACCAGTGGGCGAGGTAGCCGCTGGTGCGGGCATAGATGGGCGAATCCGTAATGGCAGTGACGTTGCCGGGCAGTACGAAGCTGAGAACCGGCGCGCCTGTCTTGGGAGCCGCAACAACGACCGTGGGCGGAGCCAGCTCCCGCGTGCGCTCGGCGAGCACGGTGCCGGCGTGGGTGCGGTGCAGAATGCCCAGCCCTCCCAACACAAGGGCAACGATCAGGAAAAGGACAACGCCGAAGAGGGCCAGGCGCGGCGAGACCGGCTTCTGCTCGGGTGTGCTCTCTGAGCCATGGATCGGTTGCGGATTGTTGCCGGATGCGTTTGTCATGAGCAGTTACTCCGAAATCTCGTCGAATTCATCGAAAGCTGTTGCGCGCGCTGCGCCGTGAGCGGCTTTGCGGTGACGCTCGATGCGGCCGTGTATGAGAGAGAAGAAGGCGGGAACAAAGAACAGCGTGGCCACGGTGGCCAGCAGTAGTCCGCCAATGACGGCGCGGCCCAGCGGGGCGTTCTGCTCGCCGCCGTCGCCCAGTCCAAGCGCCATGGGCACCATGCCGATCATCATGGCCAGCGCGGTCATCAGCACGGGGCGCAAACGCACAAAGCCGGCATTCAAGGCCGCGGTGCGCGCGTCGCCGACCAGCACATCCAACTGCTCGCGGGCAAAGCTCACCACCAGGATGGAGTTGGCCGTGGCCACGCCCATGCACATGATGGCGCCGGTAAGAGCCGGCACGCTGAGCCTCGTATTGGTGAGGAACAGAAACCAGACGATGCCGGCCAGCGCCGCGGGCAGCGCCGAAATAATCAGGAACGGATCGAGCCAGGACTGGAAGTTGACTACGATGAGCAGGTAGACCAGCAGGATGGAAAACGCCAGCCCAATCAGCAGGCCGGCATAGGACTTGTACATGGTCTCGCTTTGCCCGCGCAGGATGAAGCGCGAGCCGCGAGGCAGATTCTTCCGGTAGCGATCGACAATCTTCTCCATCGCGCGGGTCACGGTTCCCAGATCGGTTCCATCCACATTGGCATAGATGTCGATGACCGGCTCCGCATCGTAGTGGCTCTCGATGCCCAGCTCCGTGCCGGGCACGATGGATGACAGGTTGCCCAGTACATTGATTGGCGCAGCCGCTCCAGGCGCCGCGGTGGACGGCGCACCGGACTGAGCAGCGTTGGCGGCCTGAAGGGTAGAGGCGGAACTGGTGACGGGCAGGCTCTTCAGTGCGGCCAGCGAGTCCATCCTGTACTCCGGCGCCTGGATGGCCACGTTGTAGGTAACCCCGTTGCGCGGATCGAGATAGAAGCTGGGAGTGGTCTGGAAACTGCCACTCAAAGCCACCAGCAGGCTTTGCGCCACGTTTTGCTGGGTCAGTCCGATCTCCTGGGCCCTGGTGCGGTCCACATTCACGGTCAGATTGGGTTCGTCGAAGGGCTGCTGAATGCGAGCGTCGGCGGCGCCGGGAACGTAGCGGACCTCGTCGAGCATCCGCTCGGCCAGGGCGCGGTCTCCCTGCAAATCCATGCCGACGATCTGGACGTCGATCGGCGCCGACAGTCCAAAGTTCAGAATCTGGGTCACAATGTCCACCGGCAGAGCGTAAAACGTGACTCCCGGATACTGCCGGGGCAGCACGCCGCGCAGGCGCTCGACATAATCCGCCGTAGGGTGGTGATCTTTGCTCAACTGCACCTGGATGTCGGCGTCGGCCGTGCCTACCGGCGCAGAGGTCGAGTAGGAGAGGTTCAATTTCGAGTTGGGCAGGCCGATGTTATCGACAATTGAGACCACTTCATTGGCAGGAATCTGTTCGCGGATGGTTGAGTCGATGTGATCGCAGAGCGCGGCCACTTCCTCGATGCGGGTTCCGGTGCGAGCGCGGACGTGAATCTTGAATTGCCCGGCGTCCACGGAGGGAAAGAAATCCTGGCCCAGAAAAGGCAAAAGAAGTCCCACGGAGGCCAGCGTAAACGCCAGGAACAGGATGAGGAAGACGCCGGCGGAATCCACGCAAAGCGTGAGCAGCCGCAGGTATCCGTTGCGAAACGCCTCAAAGCCGGACTCGAATCCAAACTGAAACCGGGTAAAGAGATTGCGGCTGGCGCGCTTTTTGGCCGTTTGCGCGTCGTCGTGCTCCTGCAGCAGGTATTTGGCCATGGTGGGCACCAGCGTCCGCGAGAGCAGGTAGCTGGCCAGCATGGCAAACACCACCGCTTCGGCCATGGGCACAAACAGGTAACGGGCCACGCCGCTCAGGAAGAACATGGGCACAAACACAATGCAGATCGACAGCGTGGAGACCAGAGCCGGCACCGCAATCTGCGCCGAGCCGTCGAGAATCGATTGTTCCAGTTCCTTGCCCGATTCGAGGTACCGGTTGATGTTCTCGATGGCCACGGTGGCATCGTCCACCAGGATGCCCACGGCCAGCGCCATGCCCCCCAGGGTCATGATGTTGATGGTTTCGTGGAGCGCGTAGAGCGTGACCAGCGAGCAGAGAATCGAAAGCGGAATCGAGACCGCGATGATAATCGTCGAGCGCCAGCTTCCCAGGAAGATCAGGATCATGATGGCGGTCAGGCAGGCGGCCACGATGGCCTCGCGAACCACGCCGTCGATGGCGCTCCTTACGAATATCGATTGGTCCGCCAGGGCGTCGATCTTAACCCGCGGTGGCAGTTGGTCCCTCACCAGTTGGAGTTTTGTCTGCACATCGCGGATGATGTCCAGCGTGGAAGACGAGCCGGTCTTCATAATCGCCATCAGAATGGCGCGGCGGCCGTTCACACGCACGATGTTCGTTTGCGGCGGATTGCCGTCGCGAACATGGGCCACGTCGCGGACGTAAATCACGGCCCCGTTGACGGTCTTGATGGGCAGATCGTTCAGGTCGTCGATCACGTCCGGCGCGGAGTTGGTCTCAACGTCATACTCGAAGTTCTGGATCTTCATGGTGCCGGAGGGCACAATCAGGTTCTGGGCGCTCACCGCGTTCACCACGTCGGACGGCGACAGCCCTTTGGCTTGCAATGCGTGCAGGTCGAGGTCCACCTGTATCTGGCGCAATTTGCCACCATAGGGCAGGGGAGCCTGTGCGCCTTCGATGGTGGCCAGTTGGGTGCGAACGGTGTTGTTGGCCAGGTCGTTCAACCGCTGCTCGTTGTAGCCCTGTCCGGAGACACCCAGCATGAGAATCGGCACGCTGGAGGCGTTGTACTGGATGATGAAGGGGGGCAGGGTGCCCGGCGGCAAGGAGCGCAGTTGCACTTGGCTTATCGCGCTCACCTCGGCGACAGCCTCGCCGATGTCCACATGCGGATGGAAGAAGATCTTGATCAGCCCAACGCCGTTGAGCGATTGCGACTCGATGTGCTCGATGTCGTTGACCGTGGTGGTCATGCCGCGCTCGCTGTTATAAACCAGGCGGTTGGCCATCTGCTCCGCGGAGAGCCCGGTGTAATTCCATATCACCGTCACCACCGGGATATCGATATTGGGAAAGATATCCGTCGGCATCGAGAGGATGCTGTAAACGCCAAGGATGAGAATCAAAAGCGCAAAGACGACGAAGGTATAAGGCCGCCGCAGCGCAAGCCGGACAATCCACATAGAGTTGTTACTCGCTCCCGAACCGGGTTGGTGGTTCTGGTAGTGCGTGTGACCGGATTGATGCCGAACCTCACAATAAACGCGCCGACGGGCAGCGCCTCTGGTCCAGTCTTGACCGGCTCACGGGATCTCCGGGCTAGACGGCAGCACCGCCGGAACCCGATCGAACTTACAGTTGAAACTACAATGGTAGTCGAAGACTGCTGCTGTTGGCGCGGTCGCGCGAAAAAGGCCGCGCCCCAGCCGCAATTCTCTGTTAATCCTCGTCGAGCAGGCGTTCGATGGTTCGGGCGAGGGACATGGGCTCCTTTGCGGGACCATACCGCGCCACCACATTGCCCTTCCGGTCAACAAGAAACTTGGTGAAATTCCAACGGATTGCTCCCGAACCGAGAAAGCCGAGGATACCGGGTTTCTCTTTCTTCAGGAAACGATAGAAGGGGTGAGCGTGGGGGCCGTTCACATCTACTTTGGCGAAGAGAGGGAAGGTAACGCCATAGTTGCTGCTACAGAAGGCGCCAATTCCGGCTTCGCTGCCCGGTTCCTGGGCTCCGAACTGGTTGCATGGAAAGCCGAGCACCTCAAATCCCCGTTCACGGTAAGTGCGATAAAGCGCCTCAAGCCCCGCATATTGCGGTGTAAACCCGCACAGGCTGGCGGTATTGACGATCAGCAGCACGCGGCCCCGGAACGCGGCCAGGCTTAGCGGCTCTCCGTCGAGATGGGAGACGGGAAACGGAGCCGGAAGCTGGGCCAGAAGCGGGGCGGAGAACTGGTAAACGGTTTGCAAAGCCTGTCCTTAAAGCCAGTCCTTAATGCCGGTCCTGGTGAGGAAAAAACCTGAGCGTGGCGAGATGCTCTCTCCAACTCGTCCACGTCTAAGAAGGATGCTGCCAGACGAAGTGGGGATGCATGAGGGCTCCAACCCGGTTCGTTCCGGTAGACTGTGTGATGGGTGGCATTTAGCCCCGGCCCATGTTCGCGAAGGCCAACCGCGGCAGGGAAATTCCGGGAAAGACACGATTTCCGAGCCGATAGGGTGTCCGCCAGTTTTGGGGGAACCGCCGCGGTCAAATATAATCATTCTTTCCTTGAGGCAGGACCAGATTTTTTCAGCAATGAGGGTGTGCATATTCTTCCCGTGAAGCCGATTTATGGACCGCACCAGCACTTGTGCTCGCCGCAGGGCCTTAGCCCGGTGAAGATCAAGCACACGGCGATTTCCCGCACAGGCTCCGGCACTGCGCGGAGTCAAAGCCATGTCTCGCAACGCGCCATCCGCCTGGGGCGGGTCCTGCTCGCGATCGCACTGGCGGTCTGCGCAGGCGCCGCCATGGCTCAGGAATCGCAGACCATTCAGCAGATTCGTGTCATCGGCAACCGGCGCATCCCGAAGGAGACCATCCTTGCGCGGCTGTTTACCCACATCGGGGATGCCTACGATCCGATTTCGGTCGAGCGGGATTTCAACTCGCTTTGGAACACGGCCTACTTCGACGATCTCCGCATCGAGCGCGAGGACACGGAGAAGGGCATCATCCTCGACATTTTCGTTAAAGAGAAGCCGAATATCCGCGAGATCAACTACAAAGGCAACAACGCGATCAGCACTTCCGACATTCTGGACCGCTTCAAGAAGGAGAAGGTCGGCCTCACGGTGGAGAGCCAATACGACCCTGCCAAGATCAAGCACGCGGAGACCGTGATCAAGGAGTTGCTGGCCGAGCACGGCCACCAGTTTTCCACCATCAAGACCGAGGTCAAGACAATTCCTCCGGCGTCGGTGCAGATCAACTTCAACATCAAGGAAGGCCCTGTGGTCAAGGTGGGCCAGATCAAGTTCGTCGGCAACCAGCACGTCAACCCGCTGGTCCTGCGGCGAGCGATGAAGAATCTGAAACCTATCGGCATTCCCTATTCGATCGTGCTCGAGGATCTTTTCCCCCAGACCTTCGACGCCTCCAAGCTCGAGGAAGACACGGAGCGGGTGCGCGGAGCCTACCGGGACAGAGGCTACGCCAACGCCGAGGTGGAGCAGCCCAAGACGCAGATTCGCGACGAGGGCGGACTGAACTGGTTCACTTTCCGGCCCAACAAGGGCAAGCGCATCGACATCCTGATGGCCATTGAAGAGGGCGGGCGCTACCGGCTGGGAGGCATTACCTTCACCGGAAACAAGGCGGTCGTCAACGAAAAGGCCCTGCGCGCCACCTTCGCCATGAAAGACGGCGACTGGTTCAGCGCCACCGCCATGGGCAAAGGACTAGACAACCTGAAGAAGGCCTACGGAGGCCTGGGCTACATCAACTTCGGCGCCGTTCCCAAGCCAACATACGACGACCAGAAGAAAGTCGTCTCGTGGGACATCGATATCGACGAGGGCAAGTCCTTCCACGTATCGAGGATCGAGTTCCAGGGCAACACGATCACCCGCGACCGGGTCATTCGCCGCGAACTGATGCTGGATGAAGGCTCGGTCTACAACTCCCAACTGTGGGAGTACAGCCTGCTGCGGTTGAACCAGTTGGAATACTTCGACCCGCTGAAGGTCGACCAGGATTCGGAAGCGCACCAGGACCCGGATCATGGCACCGTGGAGCTGCTTCTCAAAGTGAAGGAAAAGGGCAAGAACTCGATCGGCATGAATGGCGGGCTCAGCGGCATGTCGGGCGCCTTCATCGGCGTAAACTACCAGACCAACAACTTCCTGGGCCTGGGCGAGACGCTCAGCCTGCAGGCGAATCTTGGCAACGTCAGCCGCCAGTTTACATTCGGTTTCACACAGCCCTACATCAAGAACCGTCCCATCCAGCTCGGCTTTCAGCTTTACAACAACAAGCAGGACTTCAACGCCGCCAAGAACTACCAGGCCACGACCGGGGCCTCGGCCAACCTGACTTCGGCGGAGCAGTCGCTGACGCAGAATTACAACCAGGCCGCGGACGGGTTCAACTTCTCCGTGAGCTACCCGTTAAAGCGCCACGCCTTCCAGCGCGTCGGGGCGACCTATTCGTGGAGCAAGTCGTCGATTACCGCATTCAGCACCGCCTCGCAGACCTTCTTCCAGACCATCAGTTTCCGATCCGGGATTCAGGGCTCGAACGCGCTGCAAGGTATTATCAACAGCCAAATCTCGCTGACCTATTCCTACGACACCATCAACAATCCGGTGCGTCCCCGCACGGGCAAGGAGTACACGGCGGCCTTCCAGGCGGCAGGCATCTGGGGCAACGTGCGGTACCTCTCGCCGCTGGTTGCCTACAAACGGTTCCTGCCCATGCACTACCTGCTTCCGTCCGACAACGGCCACAACGTGCTGGGTATACGCGCGCAGTTGGGTTACGTGCAGGGATTCGGCGGCGACGTCGCCCCGCCCAACAATCGCTTTTACTCGGGCGGCGAAAACGAGTTGCGCGGGTTCGACATTCGCGGGGCAACTCCGTATGGATATGTGCCCAGCCGAATCAACTTCCAACTTACCAATCCGGACGGCAATTGCGTGCGGAGATTCGTCAAGAATTCCCCGGACAGCGAGTGCATCCAGGTACCGCTTCCCGTTTATGGGGTGGCGTCCATCGGCGGCGATACCGATCTGAAAACCAATCTCGAGTACCGCATTCCCATCGTGGGAACCCTGATGTTCTCCATTTTCGACGACTTCGGCATCGATGTGGCGACCAATCACGGCCAGTTAAAGCAGAGCCCCGAAGGTTTTGCCACGCTGACCGCGCCGCTCTACGGCTGCCCGGTCCTGAACGTAGCCAACGGCACCTGCGAGTATGGCATCCCCGGCTCGAAGGTTGGGTTCCAGCAGAACATCCGGCCCATCTCCGGGACCAACTTTGTACCCCGCATGTCTCTGGGCGGCGAGCTTTCGATTATCATGCCCATCGTCAACGCGCCCTTCCGGCTCTATTACGCCTATAACCCGCTGCGCCTTTACGAGACGCCTTACTGCAACGACGTGCTGCACGGAGGCAAGCAGGGCAGCTGCTCGGCGGAGTTGATTACACGCGCGATGTTCCCGCCGGGCGGCGCGGGCGACTACACCTACAACGAAGCGATCGAGGCCTACGGCGCCCGGTACCAGTTCCGGGAGCCGCGCAAGACGTTCCGGTTGACGGTTTCGACGACGTTCTAGCCGAGAGAATTCAGATATTCCAACCGAAGGCCGCTCCCAGGGAGCGGCCTTGGTTTTTGTGGATACCGAAAGTCAGCGTGAGGTTGCCTCTTTCATCGATATTTACTTGACACCGCCCCCGTTTCGTACCACCATGACTGCCATGCAAACACTTGGATTGTCAGGTGAGTCGAAGCCCAGCGATGGCCGGCTCAAGAGTATCTTCTGGCCCACTGTGCAGAACGCCTGGGACGTGGATTACCTGGGACGGCAGGGATTCTGGATCTGCCTGGTGATCGCGGCTTTCCAGGTCGTTGTGGCAGCGATAACCGGTAATTCGACCTTGATTGTTACTGGCATTGCAGAAGCCCTGGTCTTTCTAATTGGTGGATTGGGAGTGAGAGAAAGCAGTTGGCCAGCGGCAGGAATGGTCCTCAGTATCTTCCTTCTCAACCTAATTTATGGAATGGCTCAGGGCCAGCCACCAGGGATACTGGCGATCATGAGCGCCGGGATTCTGCTCTCCAACTTTCGTGCCGCATATCTGGCTTCAAAGTGGAGGCCAGCGGCGGAGGACGAAGACCGTCCGATGCGCTTCAATGAAACTCTTGCCGACAAGCTGGCGGATCAATTGCCTGCGAAGGCCTGGCCAGTCCTTCGGATCCCATTCTTCGTGCTTGCATCAATTCTCCTGCTTCTGAGCGTGGCGGGGCTGAGTTTAACGATCATTCAACACTCTGGCTTCATCTCCCCTGCGGGGACTGGGTAGTGTCCTAATTTGGCTTGCTCGTTTCCTTCGAAGCGCTAACTTTCACCGACTGCTCTTCATTTTCACCTTTTTCGCCTTCGCGTACCCATTCCCCGCCCCAACCATCCCCATCGATTTCGTCGCTGCCAAACAGATCATAGGCCCATTTTCGCTTGAAACGCAGGAGCCAAAAATCCCCGAATACGTCCTTGAAAACAATGAGCCCCATGCACCACAAAATACCTTTCCTCTCCTTAAGACTGTCGAGATCGAAATCCCCAACAGCTTCTTCGCTGGCGGAAAGTGGAGCAATGAAGCATTCTCCGTGAGCAAATCTGTCATAGGGAGCGATCACGTCCCGAATCCCCATTTGATGCCCCGACCGCTGGAGAACTTCGCGATCTGGCTCTCCGATGCACCCAATTATCCTGCTGGTAATGATGAAGGCTTCACTTTGGCCGTGAAGCCGGATTCGCCAACGAATCTTTTGGGTAAAAAGGTGCTTCGTGGAAGTGTTGTACTCAAATTTATCAATCTCGATTTCGAGCCTCGCTCTCTCTTTATCCTTGGCCATCATCAGTTGCCCGATAGCCACATTTACGCTCCTCCGAGTTTCCGCAACGGTATCTCCCAATATCCGGCTTTGGTTCTCCATGTGCCGCGCTTGGGTCCGCATCACCTTAATCTGGGTCTTCGCCGCACTCGCACTTGCCAAGGCTGCTTCAGCGGATTTCTTGGTCTGGGCCGTTTGGTCGGCGATAACCAAGAGGGTCAAGAGAATGGCCCAGGTTGTAATTCCATCGGGCCACGCAAAAACTCGATACCAACGTGGCAAGTGCCGTGCGGCGTCATCTGCACCTTTATCGCAGTCTTCATGGTGAGCCGATGGGGGGATCGCGCTGGCGTTGAGTTGACTGCATTTCTGCTCATATTGGTCGCGGGTTTTCTGATCCTCACGGGATACATAGACGGACCCTCCGAAGATTATCAAGACCACAATCGGATACTTCCACAAAAGCAATCTTTTCAACATAATTCAGCAATTGTACCCCACAAATACCTTGACTCGCTCTAATTATCGGGGTACATTAAATGCAGCAGGAGAGAGTATGGCAAATGTCCTCAATACCGATAAGCAAATCACCATCATCGCGGCTCTTTCAGAAGGCTCAAGTATCCGCTCTATCGAGCGCATGACTGGCATTCACCGCGATACGATCATGCGCCTTGGCGTGAAGGTTGGACAAGGTTGCACAGCCCTCATGGATGAGAAGATGCGCGGCCTATCCTGCACTCGCCTTGAGATGGATGAGATTTGGGGATTCGTCGGTAAGAAGGAAAAGCACGTCAAGATGGACGATCCGCCTGAAGTGGGCAGCGTTTGGACCTTCTGCGCTATTGATGCCGAAACCAAATTGGTTCCCGCTTTTCGGGTTGGAGGCCGCGATACAGCCACGGCGAACGCCTTCTTACAGGACGTGGCCGCTCGGATGAAGAATCGGGTCCAAGTCTCCACTGATGGCCTTGCAGCCTACAAAGAAGCCATCGAGCGGTCATTCGGCGGGGATGCCGACTACGGCCAGATCGTTAAGACCTACGGCCATGAGTCCTCTGATGGGCAGCGCCGCTACAGCCAACCTGAATTTGTCTCTGCTGAAAAGAAGGTGGTTTACGGCCAGCCCAATTTTGACCTGATCTCTACCAGCTACATTGAGCGCCTGAACGCTACGACTCGGCTTCACATGCGGAGGCTTACCCGGTTGACGCTGGCTTTTAGCAAAAAGCGGGAGAACTTCGTGGCTGCGGTTGGTCTTCATTTCGCCTATTACAACTTCGTGAAGCGGCACAACACGCTGCGCTGTACGCCTTGCATGGCGGCTGACGTCACAGGGTCATTCTGGACTGTGGGTGATCTGGTGGAGGCAGCAGCATGACCTACATTGAGGAACTGAAAGATGTAATCCGCAAGCTGCATGGGGTAGAGTCCACACACCGGGAAAGCATACCTGTGAAAGATGTTTTCAACGGAGATACGGTTTGGGAAGGGATTGTCGAGGTATTCACGTTACACGGCCATCCAAAGGCCAATACCGCCTACGCCTGGACTCATGCAACAGACGATCTAAACGCCCCCAAGCGGAGCGTAACTGTCCTCCATGTCCCCCCGGCTGTTTCGCCAATCACCGCTGTCCGAGTAGCCATCATGCAAGAGTTGAAGGAGCTAAGAGCCAATGCCGAATCCATCGAAGAAGCCTAGCAAACGTGGACGGCCACCATTGCCCAAGGGAGATGCCAAGGCAATCATGCTACGCGTGAGAATCACGCCGGATGAATTGACGACGGTCGAAGCGAAGGCAAAGAAAGGGAATCAAACCGTGTCCGAATGGGTGCGAAGCAGATTGATAAAGGAAATTTGAGGTCACACGCTATGCAGAAATGGCAGTACGAGGTTCAAACGATCTCACTAGCGCCTGGAGTCCCTGGCGGTTTGGATTTGTTTACTGACAATGAGGACCTTATTCTTTCTTACGCTCTCGAACCATGGGGAGAAAAGGGGTGGGAACTAGTCGCTATCCTCCCCGTGGATTCGACCCATATCCGTGCCATATTCAAAAAGCAAGATGTATCGCCAGATTGAACCGCCACAGGGGAAAACTTTATGGAGACTTTCAAATTAGGACACTACCGGGGACTGTGCAACCTTGACTTGCTGTGGCGGGCGCTGAAATAGCCCCAAAAGCAGTGAAATTCATCGTCCGCCCGTTTGACGCTCCCAGTCAGGCCCCCTATAATCCATGTAGTTCCTGCTGACGTCTCCATTCGCGTCTTTTCCTGCCTCTGCTCCAGCCGGTGCGGAGTTTCCGAAAAATGACCGTGAAGCTGCTCAGGAGGCACAGGCTCGCTTTCGCGCCTCAGCGCGGACAGCCACACAGGAATTCCGAAGGAGCTTTTGAATCAAATGAAGCGTTCGCTTGCACTCGTATTCACGCTGGCCTCGGGCTTTGTCCTGAGCGCCGCTGCCCAGACCACAGCCGCTCCCGGCGCCGCGGCAGCCGCGCCCGGACCCGCCAAAATCGCCGTCATAGCCTTTCAGGCGGCCGTAGCCCAAACCAACGAAGGCCAGCGCAACTTTGCCGACCTGCAAAAGAAGTTCGATCCACGGCGCCAGCAGCTCAAGGCGCTGAGCGACGAGATCGACAACCTGACCAAGCAGTTGCAGGCGGGTGCGGATAAATTGAGCCCTGCCGAGCAGCAGAGCAAGGCCACCGCGATCGACACCAAGAAGAAGCAGTTGGATCGCGATGCGCAGGACGCTCAGAACGACTTCACGCAGGAGATGCAGGACGTCTACAACGCCCTGGCTTCCAAGGTTTATGACGTGCTGCAATCCTACGCGGAGCAGAAGGGGTACACGCTGGTGCTGGACGGGTCCGTGCAGCAGTCTCCCATCCTCTATTCGGCCCCAAACACCAACATCACGAAAGAGATCATCGACGCCTACAACGTCAAGTCGGGCATCCCGGCGCCGCCCGCCGCACCCGCCTCTAGCGTTGACGCACCGAGACCGGCTCCCCGCACCGCTCCGAAGCCGGCGGCACCTGCAGCCCACTAGGGTCCAGCCGGGTGTAGATCCCGCGGGACGCACACAAGAGCCCCGGCAAGCGGGGCTTTTGTGTTGCCATGAAAGCTTCTTTTCGCCGGCGGAAAAAGGAAGCCCGCCGGGGCAGAAAAATAGTTCCCGCGGTTTCCGCCTTGCTGTGGAAAAAAATGTGGATTACTTTTGAATAGTTTGCTTGGAGAACCTGTTTTTTTTCCTTGCCCGCCGACTCCCATTCTGATATGCAGTGCAAGCCCTTATTTATCAATGAGCATTTGATCCGGCAAATGCGTCTTGGGGCTGCGCCCGCGGACGCAGCCCTGGCCCTCCGATTTCAAAGGTTTCCACAATTGGAGATGAATGGGAGGTGACTCAAGTATCCGCTTAGTCAACAGGAAAGCCTTATTTCTGCTGATCTTCGCCCACGCGCAGAACCGCGAGGAAGGCCTCCTGGGGAATGTCGACTTTCCCGATCCGCTTCATGCGCTTCTTGCCTTCTTTTTGCTTTTCCAGCAACTTGCGTTTGCGGCTGATGTCGCCCCCGTAGCACTTGGCCAGGACGTTCTTGCGCAGCGGGCTCACGGTCTCCCTGGAGATGATCTTGGCGCCGATGGCGGCCTGAATGGCCACTTCGAACTGCTGGCGCGGAATCAGTTCGCGCATTTTCGAGACCAGGGCCCGTCCCCGCTCGTACGCAAAGTCGCGATGGACGATGATGGACAACGCATCGACCGGTTCCCCTGAGACCAGGATGTCGAGCTTGACCATGGGCGACTCCCACTCGCCGGCCAATTGATAGTCCAGCGAGGCGTAGCCCCGCGAGATGGACTTGAGCCGGTCGTAGAAGTCGAGCACGATCTCGTTCAGCGGCAGTTCGTAGGTGAGCATGACGCGGGTCGGGGTCACGTACTCAAAGTTGATCTGCTTGCCGCGCTTCTCCTCGACAAGCTTGAAGATGCCGCCCACATATTCTTCGTTGGTCAGAATCTTGGCGGTAATCACCGGCTCACGAATAGAGTCGATGTTGGTGGGCTCGGGCCAGCGCGAGGGATTGTCTACCTCGATCACGCTGCCGTCGGTCAGCGTGATGTGGTAGCGGACACCGGGCGCGGTCGTGATCAGGTCTAGTTCGTACTCGCGCTCCAGCCGCTCTTGAATGATCTCCATGTGCAGCAGGCCAAGGAACCCGCACCTGAAACCGAAGCCCAGCGCCACCGAGCTTTCCGGCTCGAAGAAAAACGAAGAGTCGTTGAGGCGCAGTTTTTCAAGGGCGTCGCGCAGCAGAGTATGTTCGTGCGAGTCCACGGTGTACAGGCCGGAGAAGACCATCGGCTTGATGTCTTCAAAGCCGGGCAGTTGGGCGGCGGCGGGCCGTGTGTCGTCGGTTACGGTATCGCCGATCTTGGTGTCGCCGACATTTTTGATGGTGGCCGCGAAGAAGCCGACCTCGCCTGCAAGGAGCAGGCCGATCTCGACCGGCTTGGGCATCAGGACGCCCATCGATTCGACATCAAAGGATTTCGAATTCGACATGAAGCGAATGCGCTGGCCCTTGCGCATGGTGCCCTGCATGACGCGCACCAGCACGATGACGCCGCGATAGGCGTCGAACCAGGAGTCAAAGACCAGAGCTTGCAGAGGCGCATCGGGGTCGCCAGTCGGCGGCGGCAGCCGGTGCACGATCGCTTCCAGCACCTCGTCAACGCCCTGGCCGGTCTTGGCGCTCACGGAGATGGCGTCGGTAGCGTCCAATCCGACCGCTTTCTCGATGGCTTCCTGGGTGCGCAGAATGTCGGCCGAGGGCAGATCGATCTTGTTGATGACGGGAATGATTTCCAGGCCGTGATTGATGGCCAGATAGGCGTTGGCCAGGGTCTGGGCCTCGACGCCCTGGCTGGCGTCGACGACCAGCAGCGCGCCCTCGCAGGAGGCCAGCGAACGCGAGACCTCGTAGCTGAAATCCACGTGGCCGGGGGTATCGATGAGGTTCAACTGGTAGGTGTTGCCGTCGTGGGCCTTGTACATCATGCGCACGGCATGGGCTTTGATGGTGATGCCGCGCTCGCGCTCCAGGTCCATGTCGTCGAGGATCTGGGCCTGCATCTCGCGCCCGGTCACCGAGCCGGTGAATTCCAGCAGACGGTCGCTCAGCGTCGACTTGCCATGGTCGATGTGGGCGATGATCGCGAAGTTGCGGAGGAAGCGTGCGTCCATGAGGGGCTAGCTAACGGAGGCAAATGCGCTGTTTCCGCGCGCCCGCCGCAGCGGACCTCCATGGCATAGCTTATCATCGGCATAGTGCCTTTCGTTCGCTTACACACACCGGGATGGTTGCGCTGTTGCGCGCGCATGAAGTTGACTCGGCTTCTGCCGCCCGGTTGTCTCATCTTCACGCTCCTGGTGTCGGGCTGCGATCCCTCCCAACGAAAGGCAGCTCCACAAGCGCCGCAAGCCACAGCGCCGGCCCTTCCCGCCGGACCGCAGGCCCCAGCCGCCCCGGTGCCGCCTCCTCCTTCCGCGGAGCAGCAGCGTGTGCGCGTACTCATTGAGCAGGTGGAGACAGCCTACGCCCGCGGCGACGCCGACTATCGCAAGGGATTGTTGCCCGAGGCGAAGGTCGAGTTCGATCGCGCCGTTGACCTGATGCTTTTGAGCGGCATCGACATCAAGAGCAATTCGCAGTTGCAGGACGAACTCGATCGCATTGTCGACCAGGTAAACGCACTGGAGATGGAGGCGCTGAAGCAGGGCAACGGCTTTGTTCCCAAGGTGGAGGAGACCCCCGCCGCCGCGGCCAGCGACGTTACCTTCACGGTGGACCCCAACGTGGTGGCCAAAGCCCAGGCTGAGCTGGCCACCACCAAGTCCGACTTGCCGCTGGTGGTCAACGACTACGTCGCCGTGTACATCAACTTCTTTGCCAACACACAGCGCGGTCACAACACGCTGCTGCATTCGTTCCAGCGCGGCGGCCGCTACAGGGCGATGATTCAGCGGGTGTTGGCCGAAGAAGGCGTGCCTCAGGATTTGATCTATCTCGCGGTCGCCGAGTCCGGCTTCAATCCCAAGGCCATCGGTCCAACAACCAGGTCCGGCGGCAGGGCCGGTGGCATGTGGCAGTTCATGCCCTCCAGTGTCTACGGACTGGCGCGCACCGCCTATATCGACGAGCGATTCGATCCGGAGAAATCCACGCGCGCCTACGCCCGCTACATGAAGTTCATATACAACGAGCTCGGCGACTGGTATCTCTCCATGGCCGGTTACAACTGGGGTACGGGAAGCGTGCAACATGCCGTGGAGAAGACCGGTTACGCCGACTTCTGGGAACTGTACAAGCGCGGCGAACTGCCGAAGGAGACCGCCGGCTATGTGCCGGAGATTCTGGCCGCCATCATTATCGCCAACAACCCCAAGCAGTATGGATTCGACGAAATCACTCTCGATCCGCCGGTGCTGACGGACACGGTCACGGTGAACTATTCAGTGGATCTGCGGCTGGTATCGGATCTGGTGGGCGCGCCGATGGATGAGTTGATTGCGCTCAATCCAAGCCTGCTTCGCATGGTCACTCCGCCCGACAGCCCGTTCGATCTGCATCTGCCGGCGGGCACGGCCACGCTCTTCAATGAGCGAGTGGCCCTGGTGCCGGAAGAGAAGCGGAATTCATGGCGCTACCATCGGGTAGCCGCGGACGACACGCTGGCCTCGGTGGCGCGGGAATTTCGCGTTGAACCCACGGAACTGGCCAAGGCCAACCAACTGCACGCGAGCGACACCCTGGAGGGCGTAGCCGCGCTGGTGGTTCCGGTTCCGCCATCGGCGGCGCCTGCCGCCCACATGCGCCTCTACACTGCACGGAAGGGCGATACGCTGGTCACAATCGCGGATCGATTCGGCGTATCGCTGAATCAGTTGCGGCGCTGGAACCAGCTCACAGGCATCAAAGTCGAAGCTGGCCGCCGGCTCCACGTGACTGAGCCCGTGATCGCACAGCGCCCTTCGAGCGGGCGCGGACACAACGCTTCCGCGGCTGGAACGAAGACGCCATCCACAAAGACGCCTTCCACGGGAAAATCGCCCGCACATTCGGGCGCGTCCACCAAAGTTACGGGCGCGAACAAGAGCACCGCGCACAAGCGAACGACGAAGCGAAAGTCTTCCCCGAAGAAGTGAGAAGCGCAGTGAAAAAGCTGACCCAAACATCATTAAACTCTTGTGTTTTGCGGTGATTGTGTGCAAGCTATTACTACAATGAATTTCGCAAGCGGAACAGAATCTTCCGTTGCGCGAAGACACTTGCAAATCGAGAGCAGCGGCGAGCCGCTGGAGGCAATCGGATGGAAGATGTGGTCAGCATGTATGCAATGAGCGACGGCGATCCCACCGGAGAGCCGAAAGAGTTGGACCCCGATCGGATCGAAGACTTCGCCGACGAGGAAGAGGAAGACTTCGAGACGGCCGGCATTCTCACCTCTTCGGATGACGATGAGGTTGTTGCGGAAGAAACGGTAATTGTGGTTGCTGCCGTACCCGCGGCCAAGACCGCGGGAAAGAAGGCCGCCAAGAAAGCTCCGGCGAAAAAGGCCGCGGCCAAAAAGGCGCCCGCAAAAAAGGCACCCGCCAAGAAGGCGCCCGCAACGAAGAAGGTTGTGGCCAAGAAGGCCCAAAAGAAATCCGCCGCAAAAAAGAGCAACTCTGGCGTCAAGGGCGGAAAGGCCAAGAAGACAGTGGCCACCAAGCGCGCCGGCAAAACCACTCAACGAGGTAAAAAGTTGGCAGTTAAGAAAGCAGCAAAGAAGGCCGTAAAGAAGGCAGCCGCCAAGAAAGCCCCGGCGAAGAAGGCAGTTGCGAAAAAGGCAGTTGCGAAAAAGGCTCCTGCAAAGAAGGCTGCAAAAAAGGCAACCAAAAAGAAGTAAAACCGGCAACAGGCAATTCAAGGCAAGCAAAAGAGCCCGGCTCATGGCCGGGCTCTTCTGCGTTTGTACTCGGCCGACCAGGGTATCGGACCGCAGGGCTCCCGCGGCTCCTATAAGGCTTGTGGAGGCTTCACGGAAAATTCAGTCGCTTGCGGAGGCTTCACAGACATTTCCGCCACTTGCGTCTGTGGGGGTTTCACGGAAAACTCCATTCCCTGGGTTTGGAGTGGCTCTTGGGATTGATCCGGTGTCTGGGGCGGCACTGCGGAGTTTGGGGAAACCTGCTCGGTCATGGTTGCTCCTTGGTCCTGGTTGGATGGGGAAACGAAGCCCAGCCGCCCAGCGGGCAGATGGACAGAATGGGCCCGGTATTATTCCGCGGACTTGATCGAGTTCCCTTTGTCGGGAAGCACGGCAAGCACGTCCGACGCGCTGGTGTTCGGATTTACCTTGGTCCACACCTTCGCAATCTTGCCCTTGGGGTCGATGAGGAAGGTGTTGCGGTTGGCCATGCTGGCGCCGTTAAAGCCGCCCAGCGAGCCGTAGGCGCTCACCACCGTGTGGTCTGGGTCCGACAGCAGGCGGAAGGTCAGGCTGTCCTTGGTGCAGAACTGCTGGTGCATCTCTTTGGAGTCCACGCTAACACCCAGGACAACGGCATGCTTGGCTTCGAACTGGGGCAGGCTGTCCTGGAACTTGTGCGCCTCAATGGTGCAGCCGGTGGTCATATCCCTGGGATAGAAGTAGAGGACGACCCACTTGCCGTGAAAATCCTTAAGCGAGATCTGCGTTCCGTCCTGGGAGGGAAGCGTAAAGGTGGGCGCAGCCTGCCCAACGGCGGGCATGGCGGGCGCGGCGGCGTCGGCCGCGAATGCCGGGACCAACGCAACCGCTGCCAAAAGCGCCGCGGCCAGAATAGAGAAGATTGGTTTTCTCACGAAAAACCTCCTTGAGACAGGGAATCGGGAACAACATTCCAATGGGGAGCAAGGGGAAGCTTGCCCGCTTCCAGTATCAGCGCGGAGCCGCCACGATGGCAATCCCGGCCTGACTGGCGCGCTCGAGCAGCGAGTCGCGGTCAAATAAGAGCGTACGCCCTGCCTCGATGGAAAGGCAACTGGCGCCGAGGCGGATCATCGTGTCCACGGTCGCGATGCCGATCACCGGGACATCGAAACGCATATCCTGGTTTGGCTTTGCGACCTTGACTACGGTTAGGCGGCGGTCGAGCGTGGAGGCGTCGCCTTCCAGCGATTCCATCAGCCGTCCCGCGCGCTCGATGGTGGCGTCGGTGCCTTCCATGGCTTCGACGGCGACACAGGCCTGCGCGGCCACCACGACGGTCTGGCCGATGTCGAAGCCGGCTACGGCGCGCGCCACGCTCAGCCCGTATTCGATGTTCTTGCATTCGTCCTGGTCCGGGGCGCGCCTGGTCAGGACTCCCTCCTGCGCCAGAAGGGGCTCAAGAAACTGTGTGGAGCTGATCAGCTCGATCCCCTCGTCGCCCAGCACCCTGGCTACCGCGCCGAGCAGCATGTCTGTGTTCCGCGAGCGAAGATTCAGCAGCAGCTTGGCCAGCCGCCAGTCGGGCCGGATGCTGGAGAAGATCTGCTTGTGCTTCACCTGGCCGGCCATCACGGCTTTCTGCACACCTGCATTCTGGAAGGTTTCGATGAGTCGGGACAACTCGCCGAGCGAGAGCCAATGGACGGTGATGCCGTCATCCGCGGCTGCACGCTGGTCGATTTCCGGGTCGGTCTCCTCGCGAATGGCCGCGACGACGACAGGGAGGTCCTGCGCGCGGGCGGCGTCGAGGAGGAGAAACGGAAAACGGCCGTTGCCGGCGATCAGGCCGAGTTTCATGGCTACTTGATCACCCCGCGCTCGCTGTGCTCCAGGAATGCGGCCAGCATGGCGATGTCTTCGCCGGCGGCTTTGTCGTCTTTGAGCGCGTTCAGTTTTTCGAGAGCCTGCGTGGTGTTCAACTTCGACGCCAGCAGCAGCCGGAAGGCCTTTTGCAGGGTTTGCAGCCGCGCGGGCGAAAAACCGCGGCGGGCCAGACCGATTTTGTTAATCCCGAAGGCTTTGTTTTCGCGCCGCGCAGAGGTGAGCGAGAAGGGCAGCACATCCTGGGTGACTATGGTCCCGCCGCCGACAAACGCATATTTGCCCACGATGCAGTGCTGATGAACCGGGCAGAAGGCGCCCAGCGTCACGTAGTCCTCGATGATGACGTGACCGGCCAGCGTGGCTGCGTTGGCCAGGATGCAATGGCTGCCTACCTGGCTGTCGTGGCCGATGTGCGCGCAGGTCATGAGCAGGCAATTCGAGCCCAGCCGCGTGACGCCGCCGCCGCCCACTGTACCGCGGCTGATGGTTACGTTTTCGCGAATCGTATTGTCGTCGCCAACGATGGTCTGGGTGGGCTCGCCGCCATACTTCAGGTCCTGAGGCGGCACGCCGATCGACGTGAAGGGATAGATGGTGTTGCGCGCGCCGATCTGCGTGCGGCCGCCCAGCACCACATGCGAAATCAGGGTGCAGTCTTCGCCCAGCACCACTTCCGGGCCGATGGTGCAAAACGGACCGACAGCGCAGGAGGCAGGGACCACCGCTCCCGGAGCAATGACGGCGCTGGGATGTACGCTCACTCGGTCTCAGCTTCCGGCTGGCTCTCTGTTGCCGGCGCTCCATCGTGGGCGCGCTGTTCGCGTTCCCGCGTCACCACCTGGCAGGTGAGCGTAGCCTGGCAGGCCAGCTTGCCATCCACATAGGCGTGGCCCTCGATGCGTCCGGCGCGGGATCGCATTGAGAGCACCTCTACCTCGATACGCAACTGGTCGCCGGGCGTAACCGGACGGCGGAACTTGGCGCGCTCAATGCCGGTAAACACCACCAGTTTCTTCTCCCGGTCGGGCATCTCGGCCATCATAATCACGCCGCCGGCCTGGGCCATAGCCTCAACCACCAGCACGCCGGGCATGATGGGATAACCGGGAAAGTGGCCCTGGAAAAACGGCTCGTTGATGGTGACATTCTTGATGGCTACGAGGCGTTTGGCCGGCTCGAACTCGACGATCCTGTCGATCAGCAGAAACGGGTAGCGATGAGGGAGTAAACCCAGGATCTCCTGGATATCGAACTTCATTCTCTGGCTCCAGAGAGCGGGCGGGCAGCACGCTTTGCGCTCGTCTGGATTATAAACAAGCCGGTGTCTTTGTTTCCGCTCGCGCGGGCCCCGGTCGGCGCGCCGCTGCTATTTCTTGATGCGCCTTTCGGCGGCGTCCACGCTCCAGAAATCGGCGGGCAGGTCCTGGTTAAAGCTCACCTTGGTTACGTAATACTGGCGGACCATCTCGTCGTTCTTGAAGCGAGAGATGGAGTACGGGGTTGGGAAGCCGTCCACGGGGCGGTAGTTGTCGTACTCCTCCGCATCGGTGTTCTTGTCCTTGTAGACCGGGTCGCGCCACTGGAAACTGCGGCGCAGCGGCAGATGGGTCTGCGAATCCATCAGAATCGTTACGGCCTCGTTGTCGGCCGAAATCAGCGTTACCTGCTCGGCCAGATGGCGTTCGGCCAGATGCTTGCCTTCATAGACCAGGATGGTACTCGGGTCCATGAGCCACACTTTTACGACGGTTTCAATCGAGTGGTCGCGGCGGCGCAGATAGTCGTCCAACAGCTCCTTGTCCATGGGCTTCTTGCCGCGGTAAGTTACCTCCCAGCCCTCGCGGCCCAGGTAGAACTCCACCACGTCGCGATGCTTGGTCAGCTCCACGCGGTCATGGTCGGGCCATTGGTGAAACTCCCAGTACTCGGTGGTCCCGGTGTCGGGAACGCCGTGATAGAAGGCGGCAATATGCCCCTCGCGGACCTGGTTCTTCATGTTCAGCCAGGCCGATCCGCCGAGCGCCTGCACCATGGCGTCCAGCGCCTTGCGCGCCTGCTGCGCATTCTTCGCCGCATCGTCATCGCCCGTCTGCGTCCGGGGAGCGGTAGGCCAGGCCAGCATCAGCAGCGCCGCCGCCATCGGCAAAAGTCCGTTCATCTTCATGCTTGCCTCTTCGAGCTTCTTTATCCCACAAGAACCGAGCCGCCATTCACGTTCAACACTTCGCCGGAGATGAATCCAGCCAGCGGCGTGCACAGGAACAGCACCGGGCCGGCAATCTCGCGCGTAGTCGCCACCCGGCCAACGGGAATGCCCGCCCTGATTTTCTCACCCATCTCCGGGTCGCCCACCGCAGCTGCCGACATGTCGGTAGCGACCCACCCCGGCGCCACGCAATTGACCATGATGCCCCTGGGCGCAAGCTCGCTCGACAGGCTCTTTGTGAGACTAATGAGAGCGCCTTTGGTCACGGCATAGTCGGCGTGGCAGGCTTCGCCGCGCTGCCCGGCGGTGGAGCTGATAAGCACGATATGCCCTCTAGCCTCGCCGCTTGCCGGGGTCTGCCTGTCCATCTGCGCCACCGCGGCCTGCACCAGGCCAAAGACCGCATCCAGATTGACTGCCAGAGTCCGCCGCCACTGCTGGTCGGCCATCTCCGTGATCTGCACATCCTCCGCCGGCCAGATGCCGTGATTCGCCACCAGAATATCCAGCCGCCCGAAGGCAGCCACCGCCACGGAAACCAGCGCCCGGCCATGCGCCGGCAAACTCAATTCCTGCTGGATGGCCACACATCGGTGCGGTCCACCGCAATCGGAGGCCAGGGCGGCAGCCCTTTCCCGCGCCTTCTCGTAGCTGAAGGCCACCCGCGCCCCTGCCTCCGAGAACATCCGCACCGTCTCGGCGCCGATTCCACGCGACCCGCCGGTGACGAGCGCGACCTTCCCCTCCAGAACCAAAGACACACCTGCCATAGGGCCACGCTAATGCATCGCCGGAAGGGCTGTCGAGAGCTCTGGGGACGCTTCGCATCGAACTTGGAGATGAAATGGAAGAGAGTGTAGAGATCGGGCGAGTCAGACAGCGCGAATGAGCCGCGCCGGCAACCGGATGATCGAGCCCACAAGATCGAGCACGCCATCCACCGCAATCCCCACAATGCGAAACGGCAGCAGGAGCAGCCACACCAGCGGATAAAGGACTAGCGCTACCAACGCAAGGGGCCAGCAGAAAACAAGCAGAATGCACCACAGAAGAAACTTCACCATAGCCTCGCCTCATTCCCTGATACGAGCGTGCTGCGAATCCGGTTCCCAGTTTACACTCCCTTTTTCGCCTTCTCCCGCGCTGCAGCCAATTCCTTGCGCTCCCGGATCAGCTTCGTGCGCTCTTTCTCCGGCATTGCCAGCAGGGCTTTGGTCCGTTTGGGCAGCTTTTCGTAGATCAGCGTATGGGCCCGCCGGAGTTCTTCCTCGAACTCCCTCGGCCGCAGTGTATCCCAGCGCTCAATGGCTACCCAGTGTGCCTTGGCCAGGTGAGGCGCGGCAGAGATGCCCTCGCTCTCCAACAGCTCGTGAAACCGCTCCGCCCCACAGTGAAACCACAGAACGCCGATTCCGGTCCCATCCACATCGGTCATGGCAAACATCTTGCCGCCGATCTCCCGGTCGCCGACCCAGTAGACCAGGTGATGTCCCCAGTTCAGTGTCTCCGCGGCGTGAGGTAGGGCCAGACAGATCTCGCGGATGCGCTCGTTGTCCATGGCGCTTAGTGTAGGACAGAAACGGATACCTGAAAAGTCAGGACCGGCAACCTCAATCCAGGCTCAGAACTCACCACTTGGCCTCGAAGGCCTTGAATCGCCGTTCCAGCTCCCACTGTGCGGCGGCCTTCTCGCTGCCGTCGAGAAATGCCTTGCACCTGGCCGAAGGGTTCTTCGCGCCCAATGCATCTTCCTTGCACGGTTCCGCCGCCGCGCTAAACACATCCGGTTTCGCCCAAAGGCTCGCTCCGGGCAGAAAGTTGTGTTCCATCCCGGTCCGCGCCAGCGTCTTCATGTCCGCGTAGGTCAGATGGTAGTCATTGGCCGCGCGCACGTACTCGCGGGTGATGTCGATGCGGCTCACTCCCTCGTCGTCGGTCGAGAGCGCCACCGGCACGTGCGCCAGGCGGTAATTGGGGAACGGATGCTCGTCCCCCTTAATGCCCAGGATGGCTTCGTTCGAGCTCAGGTTGACCTCGATCATGACGTGCCTTTGCGCCAGTTCCTTCAGCAGGCCCTGCGCGTCGTCCTCATACATCACGTCGACGCCGTGCCCGATGCGTTCCGCATGGCCTAGCTCGACGGCCTGCCGGATGTGGAAGCGCAGGCCCTCGGGCGGCACCAGGCCCGGCGCCAGCTCTCCGGCATGGAGGCTGATGTGGACCGCCGGATAGACCGAATATAAGTAGTCCAGCATCTTCATCTGCAGCGTGTAATCGCGCATGGAGATGGAGCCGTCCTCCGGCTGGACGAAGTTGATGCCGACGAATCCCGGCTCGTGTGCGTCCATGCTTGCCTGGACGGTTTCAAACCCGAGCAGCGTCTGGGCAAAGACCTGCTCCGGCGGCGCACCCCGCAGCACCTGGTAGATGTAGCGGATCTGGACCGAGCAAGCCGCCGCGGCCTGCGGGGTTCCGCAATGTTCCAACTCGAGTCTCCGGGCCTCGGCCTGGCGCACGTCGTCGCGGTCGGCTGCGACTTCGTCGCGCAGCCCGCGGTCCAGCAACTCCTGCCGGAACTTCGCGAAATCGTGGTCCCAACCGAGCGCATGGGCGATGCCGGCGGCGTGACCGAAGGGCGGCGTCTCCATCAACTCAAGATATTGCTGATTCTGGGCGGCGGCGTGGCCGGCCACCTCGTCAACCCACTCGCCGATATGCCGCTTATCGAGACCGCCGAATCGAGCAAACGTGGCAAAAAACTGATCGTGCGTGCTGAAGCCTGCTGTAGGCACAAAACTGCGAATTGAGAACGAGTCGACCAGCCGGTCGTACAGGTCCTGATTGGCCGAGGTCATGTTCCCTGAGAGCGCGGACACCGGCAACAAGGCTCCCACGCAGGGCGGTCTGGCGAACTTCAGCCCCGCGGGATCGATACACAGGCCGTCTTCGACCGCATCGCGGACAAATGTCTCCGCGTACACAGCACCGGAGAGGTGGACATGCAGGTCGGCGCCCTTGGGAAACTGCACAAGGAACGCATACAGGGCCGGCGGTCCCTGGCTCTTGTGCAACAGGAATGCCCGCGCCGTACGCGCCTCATTTTCGGAGACCTGGGAGTTGAGCGCATGGGAGCAGGCAGCGGAGGCAAAGCCGAGACCGGCGAGGAAGCAGGCGAAGATGTGTAGAGGGCGGCGCATGATTGCCTTCCAGTGTAGAGCAGGACCGGAGCCCGGTGGGAACTCCCGGAATCAGTGTCCGGGGCAGGAAGGGCCTGCCCGGCCCGGTTTGGCCTGGAGAATGGGAGTTGGTATACTGTTACAGTTGTTGCAGCGCACTGTACGTGGAGTCACCCGCCTTCTCCGGCGCCGTCCGGAATCCACGCGTAGAGATGCAACCGAAGTTTGCACTGAGGCCAGATAGCTCAGTGGTAGAGCGCGGCCCTGAAAAGGCCGGCGTCGGCGGTTCAATCCCGTCTCTGGCCACCACATTCTAAAGTAGTTAGCAGTAACCAGATTTAGCCCAGATTAGTTCAAGACACATATAGGACACATGCTCGATATCACGTGGGAACTCTCCGTACACGCGGTCAAGCCTGGTGTCCTATCTTCTTTTGCGCAACCTCACTCTCTCCCCTTTCTGACTGCGGTTCCAGCTTGCTCCAAAGCTCGCGGGAAACGTTTCCGGTCTTCACGATGTGCGCCCTGGCGAGGTCGGCATAGCGCTCCGTCATCTTGATGTTGGAATGCCCGAGCAACTTCGAAAGCTCGTAGAGATCACCGCCCGACATCATGTACCAGGAAGCAAATGTGTGGCGCAAATCGTGGAATCGAAAGTCTCGAATCTTCGCTCGCTCGAGCAATTCATGGAAACTCTTGTCCGCACGCTGACGCCCACTGGTTGCGCCTGGCTCGGGAGGCAGGATGCGATCCACTCCCATGACAGCCGGGTACCGCCGGATTTCCCCTGCGAGTTCGGGTGGCATGGGCACAAGGCGCACTTTCCCTTTCTTGAGCCTTGCCCTCACTGCGATCAATCCATCGCTGTAGAGGATGTCCCCCCACTCGAGGCGAAAGATCTCCCCGCGCCGCATACCGGTTGCGACGGCAATCAGGACCAACAGACGAAGACGAAGATTCGTCTTGTTGATGTCCCTCGTGCCCTTCCGGTACATCCGCTCGTCGAGGGCCACCTTTAATTGGAGAAGCTCCTCCTCGGAAAGGTAGCGCTTCCGTGCATCGTCTAGATGTTCTACTTCCACCTGATCGGCAGGGTTCCGGTCGATGCCGGTTACCGTCGCCCAGATGGTGGATGCCTTCCTCATCATGTGGTGCATGACATGAAAGTGTCGCTCGGCAGTGTTTACGGCCAACTCATGAACATCCGTCAGGTTGTCGTACCACGCCTGCACAGCCATTCCATCCACCTCTCGTACGAACATTCGACCGAGCGCGGAACGAATGCCCTCGACGATGCTCTTCTCTCGATCCGCTGACTTTTTCTTTTCCCCGCACTGCACCCAGTAGCGATCGATCAGGTCGTCCATCCGGTAGTTGATTTCCTTCTTCACATCGAGGTGCCGGTTCTCATCTCGAAGTGTGAGCTTCTTCCGCTCAATCGTCTTAGCAAGATTGGCCGAGCCGTGGACAAGTACGCTCCGGGCACGACCTCCCTCTCTCCAGCGGACCTTGTACAGGCCCTCTCCTATCTTTGTGACAGACATCTGACGTCTCCGTTAGTCAATGGTTCCGATTGTGTGTTCGTCGATGTAGCGGTTGAGAGCCACTAGATCGAATCGCAACGCACGACCGGCCTTGACGTGAGGAATCTGCCGCAACTGGACCCATTTGTGGAGAGTGTCCACGCTTACGCCCAAATATTGGGCAGCCTCCCCAACGTTCAGGAGCCGCCTTCCAATACTCCCATTTGACACCATTGCGCCGATTTTTTCAGGCCCATCCTTCGGCTTAAGTTCCAACACGGGCATAAGGTAGTCCTTTCCCCACTGCAGGTTCGGTGGTTCTCCGAGGCGAAAAGCCGCCTTAACCGATCCGCCGATGTTGCGAAAAGAGCGGATCTTGTCCAACGCCAGACAGTCCCGTACGCCTAGATACGTCAACGTCGGTAGTGCATGGATATATGTAGAGCAGGTCCAAAACTCGGTCAAACTTCCAAGAAATTCCAAGCCGGTTCCCTCCGTCTTATGGCGGAGTAGGAGACCGAGTCTTCAAGCCGACACACGAAGGTTCATAGAAGGAGCTTGAGAGCGCAAAAAGTAATACGTCGCTGACGTCGAGGGCCACCACTGACCACCGATTTGACCGAGTTTCGTATTCCTCTCATGCTGGCTCCGCGCTTTGAGGAGGGGACATGGAAGTCTGGACGACGAGATTTTGGATAGCGGGTCTGCTCACCGGCATTGATATTGCCGTCTTTGAACACTTCTTCGACGTGACCTGGCTGGCTTGGTCTGGAGTGGAATGGATTCGTGTCGTTCTTTTCCTGACCCTCGTATCGTGGACCAGTTCAGCCGCCGTTCCATCGGTTCACGTCTACTACGGCCTCCGCTGGCTCCACTATGAACCAACTCTTGCTCATACGCTAAATGCGTCTCAAATGTCGACCGAACTGCGGGAGGACAGAGATGTTTGATTCGCTCGAAGGCTTCTCCGTCAAGCTCGCAGCGACTGGCTATTTCGTAGATCCTGTGATGACCCAAGTGGTGTTTCTGGCAGCCAAACTGCGGAAGCCGCTGCTACTAGAGGGGCCTGCTGGGTCAGGCAAGACGCAACTGGCCCTCTCGGTCGCCGCCGCTGCGAGCACGCATGTCGAGCGGCTCCAGTGCTATCGCGGCGTGACAGAGGACAAGGCCATCGGCCGCTTCGATGAGGGCCTGCAGCGGCTCTACATGGAGTTCTCAAAGGGCCAGCACGAGAGCTGGCAGATGGTGCAGGCGAACCTCAAAGGGCGGGACTTCTTTCGGCCCGGTCCGCTGATGCGCGCTCTCGAATGCGACCGGCCCTGCGTGCTGCTGATTGATGAGTTGGACAAGGTAGACGATGGTTTTGAAGCAATGCTTCTTGAGATCCTTTCTGCTTGGCAGCTCTCGATTCCTGAGTTTGGCACGGTCTCGGCCAAGAGCATTCCCTTTGTCGTGCTCACCAGCAATGAGGAACGCAGGCTGGGCGACCCCATACGGAGGCGCAGCCTCTATGTGCGTGTCGAGCACCCGACGCCGGAGCGCGAGGCGGAGATCATCGCCAGCCGCACTCCAAAGGCCGATGAGACGTTTCACCGGGAGATGGCGGGGATTGCGCTCTCGTTCCGCAACTATTCT
>Ga0182014_10001637_pt1 | contig 29588 bp, 23 predicted proteins | sample 612S2DmetaG_FD_120489 | JGI IMG/M metagenome (GOLD analysis project Ga0182014, IMG submission 120489) | Permafrost microbial communities from Stordalen Mire, Sweden - 612S2D metaG | ecosystem: Environmental > Terrestrial > Soil > Wetlands > Permafrost | place: Sweden: Stordalen | collected... | reverse complement strand
GATTCGTAAGCGCTCGGCACCTTACCGGCGCCGGTGCCTAGAGGGCTGGCGCTTGCACTGCTCGCCCCGGCGGCGCCGAGAGCGAGGGGCGCAACAAGTGCCAGCGCGATAGCGGTGCCATGTCTTGTCATCATCTTCCTCCTAGCTAGTTGGCCGCACTGGGCGAGGCGAGAGCACAGGCGTGACGACCGAGCACACTGATAACCCTTCCGATCGATAGCGTTCTCCACGAGACCTTCGGTTGAGTCCCTGCTCTCGGGCTCGCGGGTTCCGACGGGCCCAGGCTAATTGCAGGTATTCAAAAGACATTGGACCAAAGGCCCTAAGCGATAGGGCCCCAAGTAGCAACTTGTCTTTCATGTACACTTCGTCGACCGGCCGTCCTTCTCGAGCCGGGACCATGGTGGACCTCCTTTCTCAGCCCTTTCTCACCCGTCTCACATGTTGGATTTATAACTGGCACCTATCGCTGCTTCGTTAAGCTCTCGCCCGGTCCAGCGGGAAAAAGCGGGTGGTCTTCGAGTTCTCGGGAATTCGTTTTTATGAGCTTAAAGGGGATGAGCGCGCTCATCCGTGCGGTACGTCGTGTTCATGAGGCAGGCGGCGCGTCGCAATCTGTACGGCGGCGCCCCGTGTGAAAGTATGGCTTCAGATAATCGGCCAGCCTTGAGCCGTGAACGTTTTCGACAGCGTTAGCACAGCCCCAGAACAACCACAAAGGCCGCAGGACATGAAGCGAACAGGACTACCAGTACATCAACCCCGTACCCAAGAGGAGGCATGAGTGCGTAGCGCCACCGGGCGGTCGACGCGGGCGGAACTGGGCTCGGACGCCCCGGCGAACCCACCGGCACCGGCACCGGCACCGGCACCGGCACCGGGGAAGTCATGCGGTATATGCGTGCGACGACCGGCACTTCGGTGAGCCGCCGGGCCTTGCTCCACTGGCTGGCGGGGGGAGCTGTCGGTGCCGGTGCCGGAGCTTGGCTGGGTGGCAGTGGGCAGTGGGCGCTCGCCCTCACGCCTCCCCGTAAGGCACGGGCGTCCGGAGAGCCAGTCGCGGCGAGGGAGGCCAACGTCCCGACATCTCCCGGAGCCGGCACCGTGCCCCAACTGGCGGCGGCAGCGACGGCGACAAGCCGGTCGGGCACCCAGGTCTTCAGGTCCCGACCGGACCTGCACCCTCCGACGGTCACGATCGACATCCCCCAGGACGCCACTGCGGCACCGGGGGTTGTCCTGACCGACTCGAGCGCGGGCCCGAGCCAGCAAGGGGCGCTCTTGATCGACGGCCACGGCGAACTGGTCTGGTTCTTCCCGGCGCCGGCCGCCAGCAACGTCCGGGCACAGTTGTACCGGGGCAAGCCTGTGCTTACGTGGTTCGAGGGAGCGATCGTAAGCGGCCACGGCGAGGGCCATTACGAGCTTTTCGACTCGAGCTACCAAGAGGTGGCGCAAGTACACGCCAACGGCGCCTACCAGGGCGACCTGCACGAGTTCCTGCTCACCGACGCGGGGACCGCCTTGTTCACCTGCTACGGCCAAGCAACGGGCGCCCTGGGCGCAGGAGAAGCGAGTGACGGTGCTTACTACTACGGGGTCGTCCAGGAGGTCGACGTCGCCACGGGCCGGTTACTTTTTGAATGGCGCAGCGACGAGCACGTCAGCTTTGACGAGTCCTACGTGCCTCGGCCCGCAAGCCCGGACGTCCCTTGGGACTACTTCCACATCAACTCGATCGACGTCGACCCCATCGACGGCAACCTGATCATCTCCAGCCGCAACGCCTGGGCCGCGTACAAGCTCGACCGCAGCAGCGGTGAGGTCCTTTGGCGCCTAGGGGGGAAGCTCAGCGACTTCGCCATGGGGACCGGGGCGTGCTTCGCCTTCCAACACGACGTGCGCCGTCACCCCGACGGGACGCTCACCCTCTTTGACGACCAGGCGGGCCCGCCCGACGAAGCCTCCCAGTCGCGGGGCCTGGTACTCCGGTTGGACGAAAGCTCACGCACGGCGACAGTTCTCGACCAGTACCACCATTCACCGGCACTTCTCTCACGGGCGCTCGGCAGCATGCAAGACCTCGGCCAGGGCCACCGCTTTGTCGGCTGGGGCATTTCCAGCTACTTCACCGAGTACGACAGCTCCGGGCGGGCTGTCTTCGACGGGCACCTCGTGGCCGGCACTTCGTCGTACCGGGCCTTCAAGCAGCCCTGGGAAGGGCAACCGGCAGGGGGCCCAGCCATCGCCATCTCCGCCGGGCAGGGGACGGCGACGGTCTACGCAAGCTGGAACGGAGCGACCGAAGTCGAGCAGTGGTCGGTCCTCGGCGGCGCGGACGCGCAAGAGCTTTCGGTCCTCGGTGTAGGCCGCCGCGCCGGTTTCGAAACCGCCATCACTGTGCCCGACCCACCTGCCTACCTGGCCGTCGAAGCGCTCGACAACACTGGCGCGGTGCTCGGGCGCTCCAGCATCCTACGGTCCCCGTAGTGGTGCCATATCAAGTACCCGTCCCTGACCTGGGCCCGCCAAGTGGTGGCGGTGCTGTTGCTCGACCTGGACATCGCTTCCAGCTGGCGGTGCGAGAAGGGTCGTGGTACCTGAAGCGGCACCTGGCCTAACCAAGCTCGATATTTGGGTCAAAGGGGGCCCCAGGGGCTCGTCCAAAGCGGGCTGCACCCAAACCCGGCCCTGACGAGCGCACCAAAGATGTGAGGCGAAATTATCTCGCTCTCACCGAGCTCAAACGAGCAAGGCGCACGATGAAGGTGCCCCCACCAAGTGGGCCCAGAACGAGAAAGGGCCAAGAAAATGCGCACCAGTTCAGTAAATGACGAAGAACGTTCTCAAACGACCCGGTCGACCGCCGCCACCACCATGGCTCTCACCGGGACCGAACGTCCCGCGGGCCCGCGACCCTTGTCCCAGCCCCTAACGACCGGTGCGGCCGTGCCAGCACCCAGCACGAGTTCGGGCGGGCGTCCCAGCAGCCCCAAGGAGACTGGTACTGCTGTTCAGCAAATGCGCTACGAGGTCCCGTGGCAGCTGCTACCGGACGACCCTGAGCGCGGGAACGAGGCGGATGGGCCTGGAAAGGCCCCCTCGGGCTCGGACCGCGGCCCTCAATCGCTGGCTCGCTTTGCCGGTCTACTGACCAGGGCGGACCTCAGCGCCGTCGTCGCCTGTCGTGAAGGCGAGATGACCGTGGAAACAACGTCCCCCTTGGTACCCGGGCTGTTGCCGGGCGCGGTGTTGCCTTTCGAAGACCACCTTGGGCCGGCGGCCAAAGCTGCAATTGGGTCGCTCCTGGCCGGGCGCTCGGCGTGGGCCGACTGTCTCCCACCACCGGGTTTTCGGAGCACAGTTCTGATCGCCGTGCCGTCCCTAGCGGCTTCCAAACGATTGGTGCTCGTTGCGTCCGTCCATAGCCGTTTCGAAATGCGAGACCTCGGGTTCGCCGCAGACTATCTGGCCCGAGCCCGCCAAGTCGTCAAGCAACCTCTAGACCTGCAGGAGGTCGCTGCTTAGACGGGGGCGGGGCCGAGCAGGCGCAGTACAGGCGGTGGCGGCCCCTTGCGGCCGTACGCGGGCGAGCCCAAGTAGTAGCGGCCGAAGCGGTACCCGGTACTGCCGATCTTCAAAAGCACCGGAGGGACCAGCGCCCGTGCCGATCAGTACGTGGACCGACATCAGGCTACGTAGGCAGAATAGTAAGGCCTTCGGCGACCTAAAGAGGCACCCGGGCACTCAGCGGACTTGCCAAGGCCCGAACTGGCAGCCCAGGACCGCTCGGCGACCCCGTCGTCGCGCTGTTTGTCTAGTTCGGGGGCCAACTAGTGCAAACTCGTCGGCGCTGGCCTTGCCAGTCTCTTGGATCTTCAACGTACTCGGCATTACGCCCACCAGAGCCCAGGGGCCCGGCGGGCCCAAGATGTGAGAGGCAATTACCTCGTTCTCACCGAGGTCAAACGAGGAGGGCGCAGGATGGAGATATCCCAAAGGGGACTTGGAACCCAAAAGAAAGGACCAAGAAGATGCGTACCACCTCAGTAGGTTACGGGCAACATCCTCGTCGGACGGCGGCGTTGGTCGCCCTCGTCGTCGCCAGCCTGACCGCCACCACCACCGGGACCGGGCTTGTCCTGGCCGGGCCGGCCTCCGCCCAGCCGCCGACGGCCGCGGGCGCGCCGGTACCAGCACACCGCACGAGCCCGGTCGGACCTTCCGCTGCCGCCCGCTATGAAAACCCGGGCGCGATGGCCCAAGGTGTCCCGCGGACAGCTGGTCTTGGCCCCGCCTGCGCCGTGGCCAGATCGGCGCCCGGTGCCTCCTCGCCCGGGCCAGGTCCCTAGCACCATCCCAGCCGGCCTGGTCCCCGCGCCCACCTAGTCTCGTGCCATGCGCGTTCTGGTCGTCGAGGACGAGATCCGGATGGCGGACATCCTAAAGCGGGCCCTCGGCGAGGAAGGTCACGCCGTCGACGTCGTCCACGATGGCCCCGGCGGCGTCCGCATGGCCTCTGAAAACCCCTACGGCGCCATCGTGTTGGACGTGATGCTCCCCGGGTTCGACGGGTTCGAGGTGTGCCGGCGGCTGAGGGCAGCCGGCATCCTGTCGCCAGTGCTCATGTTGACTGCGCGCGACGACATCGGTGACCGAGTCCGCGGCCTCGACGTCGGTGCCGATGGCTACCTGGTCAAGCCGTTCAGCCTGTTGGAGCTGGCAGCGCGCCTCCGCGCCCTGGCCCGGCGCGATGATCGCGCTCGTCCTGTGGCCCTCGTTGAGGGCGACCTAAAGCTCGAGCCGGTATCAAAGCGGGTCTGGCGAGGAACGGCCGAGATCGAACTGTCGGCCAAGGAGTTCTGTCTCCTCGAGTTGTTCTTGCGCCACCCGGGCGCCGTTCTCACGCGGTCCCAGATCCTCGAAGCCGCTTGGGACATCGCCTACGACGGCACCTCGAACGTCGTCGACCAGTACGTCAACTACCTCCGGCGCAAGATCGACACACCTTTCGGGCGCCATGACCTGGAAACCGTGCGCGGCTCGGGCTACCGCCTCCGCCACCGCGAAATGCCCTAGGCGGTTATGCGCATACCGCTCCGACTGCGCCTGGCGGTGCTGTTCAGCATCGCCTCCGCCGCCGTGTTCTCTCTCGGCGGCTGGCTGTTAGTAACCAATCTTTCCGCCGGCCTGCTCTCCAGCGTCGACACCCAGCTCGGGACCGTCCTTTCTCAGGCGGGCGCATATCTCCCCAGCTCGGCCGGCGCCAGCGGGCCAGGACCGGCTCCTACGAGGGCGGGCCGCCTGCCGGGCGAGCTATTGGTCCAAGTGATCGGCGCGAACGGAGTGGTGCAAGGCGCAAGCCACAATGCCGGGACTACGCCTCTGCTCAACCCGGCGCAGCTGGGACTGGCCCGAAAGTCGCGGTTGACGTTCACATCCTCGAGCGGAGGCGACCGGGCCCGGCTGGCAGCCGAGCCGTACAGCGGTCACGCGGGGTGGGTGGCCGTCGCCAGCGCCTCGCTCGACACCTTCGACGACACTATGAGCGAGGTCTCCCGGGAGCTGTTGGTGGGCGGTCTCGTGTTCGTCGCCATCGCCGGGCTCGGCGCCTATTGGCTGGCCCGAGAGGCCCTTGGTCCCGTCGAGCGCCTTCGTCGCCAGGTGGCGGCCCGTTCCGAGCGCGACGAGCAGCCGGACCTCCAGGTACCGAACACGGGGGACGAGATCGCCGCGCTGGCCAGCACGATGAACGACTTGCTCGGGCGTCTTCACGGCGCCCTGGCCCGCCAGCGAGCTTTTGTAGCCGACGCCAGCCACGAGCTGCGCTCCCCGTTTGCCGTGTTGCGGGGTGAGCTCGAGCTGGCGGGACGGCCGGGCAGGACCATAGAGGACCTCCGGCTGGCCGTCGCCAGTGCGGCAGAAGAGGCGGCCAGGCTGAACCGGCTCACTGATGACCTACTGCTGCTCGCCCGCAGCGACAGCGACCGCATGGCGCTACGGCTCGGCCCCACTGACATTGGTGCCCTACTCGGAAAATGCGCGGCACACGCTCGCCTGCAGGCAGTGCCCGCCGGCGTTGCCTGCCTGGTCGACGTAGCCCCCGGGATAGTCGCCGAGGTCGACGCCGACCGTATTCGACAAGCTCTGGACAACCTGGTGGACAACGCTCTGCACTTTGCTCCCAGGGGGACCCAGGTGGTCATCTCGGCCCGGAGGGCCGATGACCGGGGAGGGGTCACGATCGAGGTCGCGGACGGCGGGCCGGGCTTCCCGGCGGACTTCCTGCCTCATGCCTTCGAACGCTTTCGGCGTCCCGACAGTGCGCGGGCCCGCAGCGATGGTGGGACCGGCCTTGGGCTGGCGATCGTGAGCGCGGTCGCCCGGGCCCACGGGGGACAGGCGATGGCCCGGAACCGAGACGATGGAGGTGCCATCGTCTCCATTACCGTGCCTGGCCCGGCAAGTCACCGCGGTGCCGGGGGTTCGCAACTGCTCCCCAAGCAGTGAGCCAACGCCGCCGTTAACACTTTCAACCGAGCCACGCAGAGCCTAAGTCGCACCAACGATTGAGGCACCGCCGGTCAGCCACTACTCCGGTGGCCCGAGATATGAGCCGCGTCCGCTACGGCAACGTGGAGCCAGCTTTTTCAAGCCTCGGTTGTGGCCGAGAGAAGTGCGTCCAGGGTGGCGAGGGCGGTAGCCCGGTAACCTTCGAGGTCGACCGTGGGGTCCCAACATTGCTGGAGCACGAAGCCCTGGAGAAGGGCGAGGACCACCCTGACGAACGGCTCGGCGTCAAGGCCTGGGGGAAAGGCGCCAGAGCGAACCGCGGCGCGGACGGCCCTTACCGACTGGTCAAGAGGGGCAAGGCCGGAGGTGACGACGCCAGCAAGGCGCGGATTGTGCAGGGCTTCGGCCCAGACATAGACGTTGACTCGTCGCCGGCGTTGTTCGTCGGGGTCGCCCAACCATACGAAGTAGCGCTCGAGGAACGACCGCAGCGATGCCCGAGGGTCGTCGCCGGCAAGGGCGTCGGCCAACAGCGAGCGCTCGTGGGCGTGGCGTTCTGCCGCTACCGCCTCGATGATGGCGTCCTTGCTGTCGAAGTACCGGTAGATGGCACCGGCACTGAGCCCGGCTTCGGCCACGATTTCATCCGTAGTGGTGGCGTGCAGCCCCCGGCGGTCGAAGCAGGCCACGGCGGCGTCAAGGATCTGGCGCCGACGGCGGTCTCGGTGCTCGTCAGTGACCTTGGGCATCAGGCAGTCCGGGCCACGGCGACGTGGTAGAGGGCGGAGCCGTGCTCGTGGCGGCCCATGGCGGCGAACCAGCGCTCACCCGCTTGCTTGGTCGAAACGTCGGAGACGAGCACGAAGCCACGGTCGCCCAGGAAACCACCAACATTGCTTGGGACCAGGCCGAAAGTCCACGGTTCGCCGGCCCGGCGAACGTTGGCCAACCACCGCCGGGCCTCGGAAAAAGAGACGCTGCCGTCGAGCACGCCGGCGTCGACGTAAGTAAACACGAGGACGCCGCCCGGCCCGGCTAGCCGGCCGATGCTGAGCAGGGTCTCATCGACAGCGCTGTCACTGAGGTAATTGGTCACGCCCTCCCAAATGAACAGGGTTGACATGCCCGTCCTCAGCCCGGCCGCACGCAGTTGTTGCTCCAGCGACTGGCGTTCGAAATCGACCGCCACGTAGGTCACCATGGCGCTGGACAGGCCGAGGCTCTCGACTACCGAGCGCTTGGCCGCCTGGGTGGCAGGGTGGTCGACCTCGAAGACGGGCACACCGGCCAGTGCGGGGAGGCGGTGGGCCCGGGTGTCAAAGCCGGCGCCAAGGATGACGACCTGGCTGACCGTGGGTGCGCCCTCGCTGGCGATGTCGTCGATCAGGCGCGTGCGGGCCACGGCGGACGGGCGCGGCCCCGGCCCGCCGATCAGATCGAACAACCTTGGGGCGAGCGGCCCGACGAGCGGCAGGCGTGACGCCCGGGCCAAGAACCTGAGAGGACCGGAAGTGAACGCCTCCGCATAGGGGTCGCAGAAGAGGCGGGACCCACTCGGCCGGTCCGACTCGAACGCGCGTTGGAGGGCCATGGTGGCGGCCGTGTAGCTCGGCTCCTGGCGCATAGTGAGTGAGCGCTTATTTTATCTGCTACGAGCCTGGTCGCCAACTCAGGGCTCGCGGCGCGGCTCACGACTAAGCCGGCCACCATATGTTGGCCAGCCCAGACGGTCCCAGTTCGGTTGACTAAAACTCTCGGGAACTTGGCCGGCGCTTCGCTCGACTACCTAGATATGGACCAGAGAAGTTCTCGTGGCACGGTGCTCACCGTGTGTTCCCTGGCCTTGGGCCCCAACGCCTCGCCCAAGGGCCGGATCATCTGTGCCCCGGTCCAGTTCGGCTCCTCGTCGTGACCTCCGGTCGCTTCCGCGGAAAAGGTGTGGTCGTCCGGTGCGAGGACGCGCAAGAGGCGATCTCGGCTCGCCTGGACGGCGAGCGGCACCCCGTTCCCGGCGCTGCCCTCGAAATGCACCTTGGCAACTGTCAGGCGTGCCGGGACTTCGAAGCTGAGGTGCTGGACCTCGGTCGCCGAGCCGGCCTCCGATCGCCCCGAGCGGTCCCCGAAGATCTGTTGGCGATGCTCGTGCCAGTCCTCAAGCCCGCGTCTCCACCCCACTTCCCGTCCCTGCGACCGCGCCGCTGGGAGCAGGGCTATCGGCCCGGCCGGGCCCGTAAAGCTCAGTGGGCGGGGGCAATCGTGCCGGCGGTGCTTGTGTCTGTCGCACTCCCGTTGGGATTGGGCTCACAGCCACGATTGGTCCCGACCCGTCCGCCGTCATCGTGCACGATCGGCCTCATCGCACGGCACCTGTCGGGCGAGGGCTGAGGCTCGCGTTCTCACCACCACCGGCGCTGGCGGGGCGGCCCATGAGACAAATGTCACAAATTGCTTCGCCGTCCTACTACCTGTCCGGCCGCCCCCGGCGCGACGATGGAAGGCGTGATCTTCGACGGTATCTCCCACCAGCTGCCCGACATCGACCCGACCGAGACCGAAGAGTGGGTCGGGTCCTTCGACGCCGTGCTCGAGGTGCACGGTAAACAGCGGGCAAGTTTCCTGCTGATGAAGCTCCTCGAACGGGCCCAGGAAAACCAGGTCGGCTTCCCGGCCACCGTGTCGTCGCCCTACGTCAACACCATCCCGGCCAGCCGCGAGCCCTGGTTCCCCGGTGATTCCACTCTGGAGAAGTGGGTACGCCGTTACACCCGCTGGAACGCGGCGGCGATGGTGGTAAGGGCCAACCACCGGGCGGAGGGCATCGGCGGCCACCTGGCCACCTTCGCCTCGTCTGCGGCCCTCTACGGCGTGGGCTTCAACCATTTCTTCCGCGGCAAGGCGGGCGGGACCGCCGGTGACCAGGTCTTCTTCCAGGGCCACGCCGCGCCCGGGATCTACGCCCGGGCCTTCATCGAGGGCCGCCTGAGCGAGGAGCAGCTCGACCACTACCGCATGGAGCTGGCCGGGGAGCAAGCCGGTTGCGGGGGCCTGTCCTCCTACCCCCATCCCCGCCTGATGCCCGACTTCTGGGAGTTCCCCACCGTGTCCATGGGCATCGGCCCCCTCAATGCCATCTACCAGGCCCACTTCAACAAGTACCTGCACAACCGGGGCATAGTCGACACCAGCGGCTCGCGGGTGTGGTGCTTCGTGGGCGACGGCGAGTGCGACGAGCCCGAGACCCTGGGCGCCCTGTCCCTGGCCGGGCGCGAACAGCTCGACAACCTCATCTTCGTGGTCAACGCCAACCTCCAGCGCCTCGACGGCCCCGTGCGCGGCAACGGCAAGATCATCCAGGAGCTCGAGGCCGTCTTCCGCGGCGCGGGCTGGAACGTCATCAAGGTCATCTGGGGCACCCTCTGGGACGAGCTGCTCGCCCGGGACGTGGACGGCGTCTTGCTCAACAAGATGAACACGACGGTCGACGGCGAGTTCCAAAAGCTGGCCACCGAGGACGGCGCCTACATCCGGGAGCACTTCTTCGGGCCCGACCCCCGTCTGCGCAAGCTCGTCGAGCACCTGACCGACGAGGACCTGCGCCGCCTGCCCCGGGGCGGCCACGACGACCGCAAGCTCTACGCCGCCTACAAGGCGGCCACCGAGACCACGGGCCAGCCCACTGCCATCCTGGCCAAGACGATCAAGGGCTGGACGTTGGGCCCGACCATCGAGTCTCGCAATGCGACCCACCAGATAAAGAAAATGAACACGGCGGAGCTGAAAAGGCTGCGGGACCGCCTGCACCTCCAGGCCCATATCCCCGACGAAGCCCTTGAGGCCGGGGAACCGCCTTACTACCGGCCACCCCATGACAGCCCCGAGTACCAGTACATGATGCAGCGCCGGGAGCAACTGGGCGGCTCCCTCCCCCACCGCGTGGTCCACTACGAGCCCCTGCCCGCACCGGCCGAGGAGAGCTTCTCCGAGTTCGACAGCGGCTCGGCCGGCCGCCAGGTCTCGACCACCATGGCTTTCGCCGTCCTGCTGCGCCACCTGCTGCGGGACAAGTCGATAGGCAAACGGGTGGTGCCGATAATCCCCGACGAGGCCCGCACGTTCGGCATGGACGCGCTTTTCAAGGACTTCAAGATCTATTCGCCCCTGGGCCAGCTCTACGAGCCCGTCGACTCCAAACTGATGCTTACTTATTCAGAGGCAAAAGACGGTCAAATCCTGGAAGAAGGCATAGCCGAAGCCGGTGGCCTGGGAGATTTCACCGCCGCCGGGACCGCATATGCCACCTTCGGCCAGGCCATGGTGCCGTTTTATACGTTTTATTCCATGTTCGGGTACCAGCGGGTCGGGGACTTGATCTGGGCGGCGGCGGACATGCGCGCCCGCGGCTTTTTGATGGGGGCCACGGCCGGGCGGACGACACTGCTCGGAGAGGGGCTCCAGCACGACGACGGCCAGTCGCACCTGCTGTTCTCGGTCGTGCCCAACGTGCAGGCCTACGACCCGGCGTTCGCCTACGAGACCGCCACCATCGTGCGCGACGGCATCCGGCGCATGTACGGCGAGGGCGGCGGCGAGGACATTTTCTACTACATAACCCTCTATAACGAGAACTACGAGATGCCGCCCAAGCCCGAAGGGGTGGACGAGGGCATCTTGCGGGGGATCTACCGCTTCGCCACGGCGCCCGAAGGGCCGAGCCGGCGGGCGACGGTGCTTTTCTCCGGGCCGGCCAGCCAGGCCGCCCTGCAGGCTCGCCAGCTCCTGGCCGACCAGCACGACGTAGCCGCCGAGCTGTGGAGCGTGACGAGCTACAAGGCCCTGCGCGAGGAGGCCCTCGAGGTCGAGCGCTACAACCGCCTGCATCCTTCCGAGGCGCCCCGGGCCCCTTATGTGAGCGAAGCCCTGGCCAACGCCGAGGGGCCCATAGTGGCCGTCAGCGACTACATGAAGGCCGTCCCCGACCAGGTGGCCCGCTGGGCTCCCGGTCCGTTTATCACCCTGGGCACCGACGGCTTCGGCCGCAGCGACACCCGCCAAGCGCTGCGCCGCCACTTCGAGACCGACGCCGCCCATGTGGTGGTGGCCGTGCTCGACGGCTTGCGCCAGGCCGGTGAGGGCAAGGCTGAGGAAGTCGAAGACGCCATCCGCCGCTACGGGATCGACCCCGAGAGCCCCAACCCGGGGCGGGCGTGAGGCCTGACCTGAGCCTCCCTCAGCCAAGGGTGAGCCCATAGAGCCTGGTGGACCGCCCGGATAAGATTGCGCTGTGTTGCACCTTTCCGGCGACCCCGATGCTGACGAGCTCATCTCAAGGGACCCTTTGGCCCTCCTGGTGGGCTTTGTGCTGGACCAACAGATCCCACTGGAGAAAGCCTTCAGTTCTCCTCGGGATCTGCGGGACCGCCTCGGCGGGACGCTCGACGCCGCCGCCATCGCCGAAATGGAGCCAGACGCACTCGGGGTCATCTTCTCCAAGCAGCCCGCGCTCCACCGGTTCCCCGTCTCCAACTCCCAGCGCGTCCAGCAACTTTGCCGCCTGATCGTGGAGGACTACCAGGGCCAGCCCTCCCGCATATGGGGAACCGCGGCGTCTGGGCAAGAGCTACTGCGCCGGGTCCGGGCGTTGCCCGGGTTCGGTGAACAGAAGGCGAAGATCTTCGTCGCGTTCCTCGGCAAGCAGATGGGGGCGCGGCCAGAGGGGTGGGAGGACGTGAGCCGACCGTTCGGCGACCCTGGTACCCATTTGTCCGTGGCCGACATCACCGGCCCCGAGTCCCTGGTGCTCGTCCGGGCTCATAAGGCGGAGATGAAAGCGGCGGCGAAGGCGGCGAAGGCGGCGGTCTCGTAAGGAGCCTAAAGGCCTTACGGTTCGCTCCGAAAGGGTGGGCAGTGCCCTGACGGCTGGTCAGGGCTTAGTAGGGGTGATCCCCGATGGCGCGCCGGCCGCCCACCGGCGACGATGGGAACATGACCAGTTACGACACGCCGCCTCCCGGTCCCTCGACGTCCTCGCCCGCCTCAGGCCGGCGAGACCTGCACCGGAGTAGGTCGGACCGCATGGTCGCCGGGGTTGCCGCCGGCCTAGCCGAGCGCCTGGACCTGGACGTCACTGCCGTCCGCTTCGGTTTCGTGGCCGCTTCGTTGATATTGCTGGGCGGCATAGGCGGGCCTCTTCTGTACGCGGCCGCGTGGGCTCTTGTCCCCGAAGACGGCAGTGCCAACTCCATAGTTTCAGACACTTTAGAGGCCAAGCCCTGGGAGAACTGGGCCAAAGGCAACCCATGGAGTACAGCGACGCCCGGTGCTCCGCACGGGGCTACCGGAAGTTGAGGCGCTGCCCTCCTGTAAGTTAGCCGAGCCCTCCTACCAGTTGGGCTTTACCGTTCCCCCCGCAACCAGGCTGGCGGGCAACAGCTTTGCAGGTCCTCCTCGGGCCAATAGCTCGATGGCCGCGCTTGCCATTTCCAGCGCGGGGACGTTCACATGAGTTAGAGGTGGGACGATGTGCTTGGTAAGTTCGCTCCAGCCAATGACCACCACGGACAGATCGGTCGGCACTTCCTTTCCTCGTTGTTGGAGCTCCTGCATGAGCAGGTCGATCATTCCCTCGCCGTTGACAATCACGGCGCTCATCGCAGGTTCCTCTTCAAACAGGGTGTCGAGCGCCACCTGGGCGCCCTTTCTGCTGGTCTCCACGGGCAGGCCGTGGAAGGGCAAGCCCGCTTTGTTGAGGGTTGACTGGACGGAGTGCCAAATCCAGTGCGTATAAGCCAGGCCTTGTTCGAAAGTGCCGGGAGGGGAGGCGAGCAGCCCAATGTGGCGATGGCCGAGACCAACCAGGTGCTCAACGCACAGACGTCCGGCACCCTCGAAATCGAAGTCAACAAAGGGCACTGCGGTGGGCTCCAGGGGCATACCCATCGCGACAGCAGGCGTCGCCAATCGTTCGACCAGTTTCAGGCGCTCGTCGTTGGCTCGCACTTCCAACAGTACGACGCCGTCGACCATCTTGCTGCCGACGACTTTCTCCAGCGCAGCGCTCCCTAGTCCCGTGACGAGTACGACATTCCACCCATGGCGCCGAGCAGCGTCGACAACTCCATATACGTACGGCATGTGCCCCAATATGTGCGGTTTGTCAACGGCCCCTGAGGACCAGTCGTAAAGGGGGTCGGCGAGAGCGATGACGTCCGTCTTCCCGGCTCTGAGCGAACGGGCACCAGCGTGAGGCGCGTAGTTGAGCTCCCGGATCGCCTGCTCGACCCGGGCGCGGGTCGCCTCGGAGATGCTCCGGTTACCGCTCAAGACGTAGGAAACAGTGCTCGGGGAAACGCCTGCGCGCCGGGCAACCTCGCTGATCTTCGAGCTGGGCAAACCTCCCCCTCTCCGTGACTTCTCGAGCCCACTTGGGTGCCTGATGAGCGACAGGAACGGGCCCGGTTGCCGGTCGTGTACCCAGCCAACCGCAAGTCTAGGACCACCGAGTGCTGCCCTATGTCGCCCTTCAGCATGAAGGGCCATCGGGCGCAGTGCCCCGGCAGTGAGCCCAGGGCGGTCCGCCACGCCTATCGTGGACGGGCCCACGGGCCCTAGGCGGTACGAGCCGAGAGCCTGGTCGTTAGGCCGTCGAGTGTCTGCTGAGGTAACGATTACCGAAAAGGACGGGCCAGCCCCACGCCTCGGACCGGCGCTTGCTCAGGACGACTTGACACCACCCTAGTGGGTTAGTGCAGAATGTGAGAGAACGATTTCTGGGGGGAATGGGGTGATGGCCAAACATCGAATCGATTCGATACCTACCTCGAGTCCCTCGCCATGGCCTGGTCGGGCTATGGGCGTATGAGGTTTCACCGTGTGCACTGTGTGGAAAGGTGACCGCTGACCGTGAAGGAACGGCTCGGGCCAGAAGAAAGGGAGGTGATGCATCTCTGCCGCCGCAGGTCCTCACTTAGACCGGGGCCCCGGGCGTTGACGCTCTGGCGGTGCGCATTCCAGCAGCCCGAGCGCGCCCGTTGTTCGCTCACCCGCCGAACCTTTGCAAGAGCTCGGCCTATCCGGGCCCTGGGCCCGACGGCTGAGCCCCTCACCCAAGCAAGCCTTAGCAAACATACAAAAAGGGAGGACAATTGAGAGACAAATCAACCTCACAGACCCGTGCCCGATCGGGCCGGCAGCGCCGATTGTTGGGGGCCCTCACCGCAGTCGGCGTGACAATGTCGGTCATGGCGACCGGCGGCGGCGTCAGCTTTGCCGCCGTTCACTCCCAGGCAGGCCAATCGTCGACGATCACAGTGTGGGTCGACTCCGGCCGCTTGCCAATGGCGAAGGCGTGGGTAAAAGCCAATCCCAGCTACAAGCTTGACATCGTGACCTTCGACGGGGGCGCCAACGGCGACGGCAGCATAGAGGAAAAGGTCGCCCTGGCCAACCGGGTCGGCCACGGCTGGCCGGACATCGTCTTCTCCGAAGAGCAAAACGACGTCCAAAAGCTCGGCTACCCGCCGTTCAATTTCCCGGCCGTGCTCAACAACCTCGTCCCGAGCTCGGTCCTCAACAATTATGCGGCAGGTGCTCTGTCCCCGTGCATGGTGGGCAAGAAGCTCGAGTGCCTCCGCAACGACTTGGCTTTCGACGTGCTGTGGGTCAACGTGCCCCTGATGAAGCAGTTCGGCTACACGGTCCCGACGACCTGGCAGCAGTGGCAAACGATCGGCGAGAACGTGGCTGCGAACCACCCGGGCTATATCATCGGCGCGCTCGGTGACTCCTATTCCGACGCCGTCTACCTGCAGGCGGCCCAGTGCCACTTGAACGACGTAGTCGCCGCGTACAGCCTGCTCTCCAACCCGAACGACCCCAACTGCGTCAACATGGCCGACCTGCTCAACCCGTTGGAGAAAGACGGCTCAGTGCCGGCCAGCGCCAACGAGTTCGGGTCCACCTTCGCGAAGACGTACGACGGCAAGGTGCTCATGGACGTTGGCCCCGCCTGGTACTCGACCGCGATCTTCGAGGGGAAGGGTTCCGTCCTCAACGCTCCCGCGGGGACCTACGGGGCGTACCCACCGCTGACCTGGGCCGGGAGCAAGCAGGCCTGGACCGGCGACGTGGGCGGAGGCTTGTGGATCTTGTCGTCGCACCTGAAGGGCGCGCAGCTCCAAGCCGCCGCGAACGTGTTGGTCGGGCTGGCTACCTCGAAGGTGTCGCAAAACCTGTCGCAGGGCTACCCCGGTTACGTCCCCGCGGCCAAGAGCTGGATCGCCGAGCAAGACGCGAGCGGCCTTTTCGCCTCGCCACTGTCCTCGACCTTCGCCATAGCGGCTCCTGAAGTATGGCCCGGCTGGTCGCAGACCCCCTGGGACGTTTTCGGCCTTTGGGCTCAGAACGTCACGCCAAACTTGATAGCGGGCAGTTCCGTTTCGTCCCAGCTGTCCGTCATGGCCAGCGCTATCTTGAACAACGCGCAATCCGACGGCTTCCAGGTCACGAGCTAAGCGCCCATGTTGACGGAGACCATCAGCCTGCCTGTCCCGGAGCGAGCTGGGCGACGCGCCCGGCGCGGGCGGGCTGGTGGTCGCCACCGTGCCGGCTACGCCTTCGTATCGATATATGTAATGATGCTCCTGCTGTTCGGCGTCGTGCCTACGGCGTACGCCCTCTACCTGTCCTTCACCGAGGCGGGCAAGCCGTGGCACTGGGTGGGCCTCAGCAACTTCTTGAAAACGGGCCGGGACTTCCGGTTCCTGCCGGCGTTCGAGCACATCGCGATCTACCTTGTTTTCTGGCTCGTCATGCTGGTCGTAGTGGTCCTGTTCCTGGCGCTCATGCTGCACGGTGGGGTGCGCCGGGTGGTCCCGGCCTTCCGTTTCCTCTTCTACCTCCCGGGTGCGCTCGCCGGCTCAGCCAGCGTCGTGGTTTGGGCTTTCATGCTCGACCCGCAGCTCAGCCCGTGGCATTTTGCGCTCAGTTCTATTTTCCACTTTTCGGTGTTCGCCCAAGTGATCGCACCGGGGCACCTGCCGGTGGTCTTCGCCGTGATCGCGTTCTGGACCGGGGCGGGCGGATGGATCGTGGTGATGAACGGGGCGCTCAACAACATCTCGGACGAGATCATCGACTCCGCGAAGATCGACGGCGCCAACGCCATGCAGCTCGCGTTCCGAGTCAAGCTGCCGCTGATTAAGAAGTGGGTCGTCTACATGCTGATCCTCGCCTTTGCGGCCGGCACCCAGCTGATCGTCGAGCCCATCCTCATCGGTTCAGCCAGCCTGGGCATGGTCAGCCCCTTCTGGTCGCCCAACCAGCTGGCCTATTACCTCGCCACCTATGACGGCAACTTCAACTACGCGGCAGCGATCTCAGTTGACCTGCTCTTCGTCGGCCTTGTGGCCGCTGCGCTGCTCGTCTTCCGTGGCAAGCTGTTCGAGCTCGAGTAAGGGCGGAGCGTCGTATGTCCCAGGTCGTTGCCAAGCCGGCTGGTGGCCACACGGCCGCTCAGGCTCCCGTGGTGAGGGCACGCGGGTTGGGCCGGCAACCTCGCCCGGTAGCGAACCGCCGGGTGGTGACAAGGCTCGCATGGTTCGTCGTGATGCTTGCCTTCGCGGCCTTTTTCGTGGTCCCGTTGATCTGGTTGCTCATCGCCCCGACGAAGACGGACCATCAATTGGTGTTCGAGGGCTCCCTTACCTTTGGGTCCTTCCACTCCTTCCTTCATTCCTGGGACGCCCTCTACAGTTTTCAGGCTCATGAACTGTTGAGATGGCTCGAGAACTCTGCCGAGTACTCTGCCGGCGGCGTGCTCCTGGCGTTGGGCTGCGCGGTCCCTGCAGGCTACGGATTGGCGTTGACGGAGTTCGCCGGCCGCAAGGTGCTCCTCAGCGTCACCCTGCTCGTTATGATCATGCCGTTCAGCGCGTTGGTGCTACCGCTCTTCCTGGAAATGAACCTCGCCGGGCTGGACAACACGGCTTGGTCGGTCGTGCTCCCGTTCGGGTTCTTCCCCTTCGGGGTCTACCTGTGCTACATATTCTTCTCCTCGACGATCCCCAAGGAGCTGCTGGCCGCCGCCAGGGTTGACGGCGCCACTGAGTGGGACGTCTTCCGCTGGATCGCACTGCCGCTCGCCCGCCCCGTAGTGGCGCTCGTCGGCTTCTTCGCCTTCGTGTCCGATTGGACCAACTTCTTCCTGCCCTACGTGATGTTCGCCAACGACCGGCAGTACCCGCTCCCCGTCGGCCTGGAGTACCTTATATCTTCCGCCTCCGCCTTCAACCCGGTGGCGGGCGCCAACAGCCCGGTCCTCCGACCGGAGCTGGCGATGGCTGCACTCGTGGCGATCGCCCCGGTGTTCATCGTCTTCCTCTTTGCCCAACGCGCACTGGTCACCGGGATGTTGGCCGGGGCCACGAAGGAATGAGCCGTTGATGGCCCTGCGAGCGCGCCAGGGGACCGGCCATAACGGTCGAGGCGCCTCTCGAGCAGAGCCCCTTTTACTTCCGGGACGGAGCCCGCCTGCCCATAGCGCCGCCGATCAGCTGAAGCCTCGCCGGCCCAGCCCAGCCCGGCCGGCCCGGCTGGGCTGGGCTGGGCTGGGCCGGGCTGGGCCGGGCTGGGCTGGGCTGAAAGTTAGAAATTATGACTTTCCGATGGTATGATCGACGGCGGTGGCACGTACAACATTGAGGGCCAAGGGCCAACTAACCCTTCCTGACGAGATCCGCAAGGCGGCCCATCTGGAGGAGGGCGACCTGCTCGAAGCCGAGCTCACCCCGGGCGGCATCCTTCTGCGCCCGCAGAAGCTCATCGATGCCACCCAAGCGTGGTTTTGGGCCCCGGAATGGCAAGCGGGTGAACGTCAGGCCGATGAGGACCGGACTGCCGGAAGGTCCGAGTCCTTCGGGTCTGGTGACGAGTTGGTCGAGGCTTTGCGCGGGCGGGCAAAGCCTCGGAACCGGCCGTCGGCATAGCGCACGTTGCCGACTTACGCTTGGTTGGCCAGGTTCGCCAACGACTTCGATTCCTTGTCGTCCGACCAGCAGCGGGCTTTCCTCGAGGCGGTCACTCAGTTCGTCGAGGACTTGAGAAGGGGCAAGCAGTTCCGGAAGGGGCTTCGTGTCAAGGGGGTCAAAGGCGCGGCTGGCATCTTCGAGATGACATGGGCGGACGACGGCCGAGCAACGTTCGAGTACGGCGACCAAATGCGAGAGGGCGACGTGCACATCCTTTGGCGCCGCGTTGGCACCCACTCAATCTTTATCGAGCCGTGAGGCTACGAGCGGGGCGCCCATAGCCCGACCGTGAGGAACCTGGAGAAGCTAGTCAAGGGCCTTAACGAACCGTTTGTGCTCGTGGTCTCCCCTTACCTGACCGCTGCCGATGCGGCGGCGCAGGTCAAGGCACTCCTAGGAGCTCAGGGCAGCTCGAGTTCGAGGGTGCGGCCCGTGGCGCCGGCAATTGCGGCGAGATCGGCCTGATCGGAGCTGATCACCAGGTCGTGGCGGCGCAGGGCGCCCTCGACGATGCAGGCGTCGACGATGTCGCGTGTCGAAGCGCGCCCTGGCTAAAGCCCCGACGGACCGGGCCTGGTCGTCGTCAAGGGCTTCGACCTCGCAGCCAGCCAGGAGACGGGACAACAGGGCTTGACGGCTACCGCCGCGCCAGGCCGGGGCGACCACGGGTGCAGGCACGGTCGGGACCTCCCTGGCGGTAAGCAATGCGCGGTGGCGGGCCCACATCCTGCGCTCACCCCGGTCGGCGGCGACGAGCGCCCTGGCGTCGTAGGTGACACCCATCAGGCACTGTGCTGCCGGCGCGCCCCGCTGCGCCGACCTCTATCGAGCGCATCGCTGGCCCATTCCTCGGCTTCGGCGATCTCGTCGGGGCTGAACGCACCGTGCGAGCGCTCGAAGCTGGCTACGGCATCCAAACCGGACCGGAGCACAAACTCTTTGCGCGCCGTAGCCGCCAGCCACGCGCTGTAGGTCATCCCCGCATCAGCGGCTGCTCTCTCGATCTGTGCGTCCAGGTCAGGCCCTCGCACTTCGAGCCGCGCCCGCTTTGGGCTCAGGCCACCGAGCCGAGGTGGCGGTCGAACCAGCCCAGCAGTAAGGCGATGGCCCGGGGGTCGTGCACCAGGCCGTGGCCGGCGCCGGCCAGGATGCGCAGTTCAGAGGACGCGTCGGCGGCGTCAGCGAGCTCCCGGGCGTCGGTGATGGGCACCACGTCGTCACCGGCCCCGTGCACTATCAGCAGAGGCCGGGGCGGGATGTTGGCGACGAGCAGCGACGGCCTGACCTCCTTGACGTCGCGCGCCCAGGTACCCGGCTCGGGCGGGTAGCCACGGGTGCGGGCGGCATCGGCGGCGGCTCTGGCCTGGGCCGAGGAGCGTCGGGTCTCCCCGCCTCGTTCGGCGAAGTCGGCTAACGGGGAAAACGCGGCTACACCGGCGATCGACAGGTCCTCGCCGGCGGCGCATATGGACAGCGTCCCGCCCGCGGCGAAGCCTACGAGCCACGTCCGCTCTATGCCCGGGACCGACCTTAGGGTGGCTATGGCCGCGCCCAGGTCGGCTTGCCACCCGCCCAGTGAGAACTCCCCGTCCGACAGGCCCGTGCCCCTGAAGTCGAACGTGACGACGACGGCGCCCGTTTCGGCCGCCAGGCGGACGGCCAGCTCGGGGAACCCGGAGCTGGGCGAACCCGCCCTGTGGCCGGCGCCGGGGAACCCGTGGGAGAGCACGATGCCGTTGCGGCCGGCACCCGAGGCGGCGGAGAAGTTGGGCCGGGCTAGGAACCCTTTGAGCTCAGGGCCACCGTCGCCGCTAAAGACCACCTCTTCGCCTGTAGCCCGGCCATTGCCCCAACCACCAGCGTTGTTGGCGGCCTTCCTGTCGGACCGGGCGCGTCTCTCCTCGGGCATGACGCCAGGTTAATGGCCGAAGTCGGCGGAGACAAAAAACAGGGGGACGCGCCGAGGCACGTCCCCCTGTACAAATAGCTGGAAAGGCACGGGTAAACCGTTTGGTATGCCAGGCGGGACCAGCTCCCGGCCGGTGTCACCCGGGTGTCTGGCTGGGATTTGACCAGGCGGTCCAGCGGGCCGTTAGCGGCCAGCCACCTCCGAGGTCCCAGGTTGACTACTACTACTCAGCTGGACCACCTCCTTTCTTCGGTGGGCCAATATTACCGCGACTTTTTCGTCGTGGGGGGATATTCAGGAGCGTCCCGCGCGGCCGCTGCTCCCGACGTTGTTTGGGTGCGCCGGGCCCTGGTCGGGGGCCCTGGGCTTGGCCCGGAAGCGCGGCCCAGCGGTGGCCGGGTGGAGCCGGCCCCGCCTCGAGGGAACAGGCGGCGGAGCTCATTTCCCCTACCGCCGTAGTGTTAATAGCCGGCATGGAATAGCATGGTCGCCGATGCCCGACCTCGTCCCTACCACCGCGCCCGGCACCCCGCCCGGACCGCCCCTTTTCGAGATCCGTGACCTCCACGTCTCCGTGCAGGGCACCGAGATCCTACGGGGGGTGGACCTGGTCGTACCCGCCGGCGAGCTCCACGCCCTCATGGGGCCCAACGGCAGCGGCAAGTCGACCCTGGCCAAGTCGTTGCTGGCCGCCCCGGGCTACGACGTCACCCAGGGCCAGATCTTCTTCCGGGGCGAGGACATAACCTCATGGCCGACCGAGACCCGGGGCAAGGCGGGTATTTTCCTGGCCTTCCAGTACCCCGAGGAGATCGCCGGGGTGCCCCTGACGCAGTTCCTCCGCCAAGCACTTTCGGTGCGCAAGGGCTTGGACCTGTCGGTGCTCGAGCTCCGCCTGACGATAATGGAATGGATGCGCAAGCTCGACATCGACGCGTCGCTGGGCGACCGCTATCTCAATGACGGCTTTTCCGGCGGGGAGAAAAAGCGCAACGAAGTCCTGCAAATGGCCGTGCTGGAGCCCGATTTCGCCGTACTGGACGAAACCGACTCCGGCCTCGATATCGACGCCTTGCGCGTAGTCGCCTCGGGGGTGCGCGAGGTCCGGGCCGCCCGGCCGCAGCTCGGAGTGCTCCTGATAACCCATTACCAACGCATCCTGGAATACCTAGAGCCTGACCGCGTGCACCTGCTCGTGAACGGGCGGGTGGTCGACAGTGGCGGCCCCGACCTGGCCCGCAGGCTGGAAAAAGAAGGCTACGAAGCATGGCGGTGAGCAATTTCGGCCCGGCCCTCGACGTGGCCCGGACCAAGAAGGATTTTCCCATCCTGGAGCGCACCGTCCACGGTAAGCGGCTAGTTTACCTGGACTCGGCGTCCTCGGCCCAAAAGCCTTGGCCGGTGCTCGAGGCGATGCAGCGTTATTACGAGACGACGCATGCCAATGTCCACCGCGGCGTTTACCAGATCGCCCAGGAGGCGACCAACCTTTATGAGGGGTCCCGGGCGAAGGTAGCCGCCTTCATAGGCGCCGCGTCGGCCGACGAGATCATCTTCACCAAGAACGCCACCGAGGCCATAAACCTCGTGGCCTACAGCTGGGGGCGGGCCAACCTCGGCCCCTCCGACGCCATGGTTACGACCGAAATAGAGCACCACGCCAATTTCGTGCCCTGGCTGCAATTGCGGGCGGAGAAGGGGACCGAGCTCCGCTTCGTGCGCCTGGGCCGGGACGGCGCCCTCGACCTGGACGACCTCGACCAGCTCCTCGACGGGGCCAAGTTGCTGGCGGTCACCGCCGCCTCCAACGTGCTCGGCACCCTGCCCCCGGTGCGGCTCCTGGCCGATGCCGCCCACGCCGCGGGAGCACTGGTGCTGGTGGACGGCGCCCAGTACGTCCCGCACCTGCCGACCGACGTCCAGGAGATGGGGGCCGACTTCGTCGCCTTCACCGGCCACAAGATGCTGGGGCCGACGGGCATCGGGGCGCTATGGGCGCGCCGGGACCTGCTCGAGGCCATGCCGGCGTTCCTGACCGGGGGCGAGATGATCCGGGACGTGCGCTTCGACGGGTTCAGCACCAACGACGTGCCCTGGAAGTTCGAGGCAGGCACGCCCCCCATAGCCGAGGCCGTCGGCCTGGGCGCCGCCGTCGACTACCTCCGGGGCCTGGGCATGAACGCGGTGCGGGCGCACGAGCAGGCGCTCACCTCCTACGCCATGGCAGCGCTAAGCGAGCGCTACGGTGACGACATCACCATCGACGGCCCCCCACCTGGCGCGGCCCGGGCGGGCATCGTCAGCTTCGCCTACCGAGATGTCCACGCCCACGACCTCTCGCAGGTCCTCGACCAGGCCGGCGTCTGCGTACGCGCCGGCCACCATTGCGCCAAGCCGTTGATGCGCCGCCTCGGGGTGACGGCGACGGCGCGGGCGTCTTTTTCCGTATACAACGATGAAGCCGATGTGGACGTCCTGGTGGACGCCATCGGCGAAGCCGACGCTTTGTTCGGCTGACCGATCCGGAGCTGCCATGCCAGGTCTCGAAGACCTTTACCGTGAAATCATCCTCGACCACTACCGCAACCCCCGCAACCGGGGCGAGCTCGAGTCGCCGCCGGCCCTACGGGCCGAGGGCTTCAACCCGTTGTGTGGCGACGAAGTGGTGATCTACCTGGCCATGGACGGTGGCGTCATCGCCGACCTCAAGGTCTCGGGCCAAGGCTGCTCGATCTCCCAGTCGTCCGCCTCCATGATGTCGACGGCGGTCAAGGGCAAGACATTGGCCCAGGCCCGCTCGACCATCAAGGCCTTCCGGGCCATGATGTCCCTGCACGGCCAGTCCCTCGACGGCCAAGGCGACGGGGCCGCCGGCAGCGCCGGGGCCGGGACGACGGGCCCGGACGACGACGAGCGCAGCGGCGTCGAGGTGGCGGCGGCCGAGGGCGTGGCCCTGGGCGACCTCGAGGCCCTGCAGGGAGTGGTCAAGTTCCCGGTGCGCATAAAGTGCGCCACCCTGTCCTGGCACACGCTGGCCCAAGCCCTGGACCAGGCCGACAAGGACGCCGCCAACCAGGTTTAAGAGCTCGGTACCGCCCAGCCCATCTGCTGGGCGATGTCCTTGCACGTCGGGCACAGGGGGTACTTCTTGGGGTCGCGCCCCGGCACCCAGACCTTGCCGCACAGCGCCCGTACCGGGGTGCCGTTGACGATGCCCTCCACCACGGTGGGGCCGGCACTTATGTACTCGCCGTCATCGGCCGAAACACCTTCTAGGACGATATGGGCCATTCGTTCGTGGTCGCCGTCGAGTGCCGGCTTAGGAGGGGCAACGGAGACCTCAGGCATCACGCTCACACTCAAAGGCTAGCGCGCACATCCGGAAGCCAAGGCCACTGCCCGCAGTCAGCGGCCCGCACGCTGCGTGAAATCCTCGCCGCTTTCTGCTTAGGCTATATGCCGCGGCAGATGAATTATGGCTGCTCGGCGGGCACAAGTAACCTGGGAATAGGACCCTGGCTAACTCGGAAGAAGGCATGGCTCAGCCACACGGAACGCTAAAAACCACCGCTCCCCCCGAGCGCCGCGGCGGTCACGAGCGACTTCACCGTTGGGGTTCCCTCATCGCCATTAGCCTGGCCACGCTCATGATGCTGATGGACTTCATGGGCGTCAGCGTCGCCCTGCCCGAGGTCCGGCGCGCCCTGGGCGGCTCGTTCTCCGAGATGCAGTGGGTACTGGAGGCGTTCGTCCTCACCCTGGCCGCCTTCGTCCTCACCGCCGGGTATGTGGCCGACCTCGCCGGCCGGCGCACCATCTTCCTGCTCGGCCTGGCCGTGCTGGCCCTCGGCTCGCTGCTTGGAGGGCTGGCGCCCAATGCCTACGTCCTCATCGGCGGCCGCGTGCTGCAGGGCATGGGCGGGGCGCTCCTGTTCTCTACGGGCTCGATCTTGATGAGCGAGACTTTCGGCTCCGGCCGCTGGCGTGCCGCGCTGGCGGTGTGGGGGACCGTGACCGGCCTGGCCGTGGCCTTTTCGCCCCTGGTGGGCGGGGCCATAACCGATTACCTGGGCTGGCGGTGGATCTTCCTGATCGACGTGCCCACCTCGGCGGTGGCGCTCGTGGTCGGCGCCTTCAGCATCCGGGACAAGGTCCCGACCGGGCCCGAGGACGCCACCGTGCTCCAGCCCGTGCACGGGCCGGACTGGAAAGGCCTGGCCCTTTTCACCGCCGCCATCGCCATCCTGGTCATAGGGCTGGTCCGGACCACCACCACCCTGTCGGGGTGGGCGGCCAACGGTGTCCTGGCCTGCTTCGGCTGCACCGCGCTGCTGCTGATCGCCTTCATCGCCGTCGAGGCTGTCTCCCCCGCGCCCATGCTCGACATCTCGCTGTTCCGCCAGCGCACCTTCACCGGTAGTTCGATCGCCGCTTTTGGCCTTTCGGCCGCCGTGCTGGGACCGTTCCTGTTCCTGGTCCTTTATCTCTCCTACGACCTCGGCTACTCGGTCATGAGCGTCGCCGTCCGGCTGTTGCTCTTGTCCGCCATGACCCTTCCCTTCCTGCCCCTGACCGGGGCGCTGGCCCGGCTCTTCCCCATCAAGGTGCTCATCTGCGGGGGCCTGGTCCTGGTGGCCGTGGGTTTCTGGCTCATGAGCCGCCTGACCGGGACGAGCACGGCGTCCCAGCTCATCCCCGGGCTCCTGGTCGCCGGCGTCGGCCTCGAGCTCGTAAACCCCCGCCTGGCTTCGGCCGCCGTCGGCGCCGTCAAGCCCCGCCTCGCCGCCGTCGCTTCCCGGACGAGCTCGACGTTCCGCCAGATCGGTACCGCCACCGGCGTGGCGGTTTTCGGCGCCGTGCTCGCCACCCGTCTCACCGACGACCTGAACAGCGCCCTATCCTCGTCGACCCGGCTGGCCGGCGAGGGGCCTCAGCTCACCAACCTCGTCCTCAACGGCCAGATCGGCCTGGCCGCGTCGACCCCTGGCGCCCCGGCGGGGCTGCTCGGGATCATCCATCACGCCTTCGCCGACTCCATGCACGAAGTGTTCCTGGTCGCTGCCATAGTGGCCCTGGCGTCGGCCGTTTTGGCCCTGTCGGTCCGGTCTCGCGACGTCCCCCGGGCGCCGGTCCGCGGTGCCCGGGCAACCTCGCGCCGACCGGCGCTACTGGCCGTGCCCGCCCCCGCGGCGGCCGTAGCCGAGCCTTCCTTACCGGTACCGGTCGTGCCCGAGCCAGCCCTGTCCGAGCCGGTCGTGCCCGAGCCAGCCCTGTCCGAGCCGGTCGTGCCCGAGCCGGTCGTGCCCGAGCCGGTCGTGCCCGAGCCGGTCGTGCCCGAGCCGGTCGTGCCCGAGCCGGCACCCCTGGAGCCTGTCGCCTCAGAGCCCATCCCGTCAGAGCCGGAAAGCTCCGAGCCGGAAAGCTCCGAGCCGGAAATGCCCGAGCCGGAAATGCCCGAGCCGGTCCCGGAGGTCCCGCTCGGACCTGTGGCCATCGGGAGCGGTCCCTTGGACGACGGCGCTTTTGACGGTGGGCCCTCCGACGCGGTCATGGGCGAGGGCCTCACCGAGGGCACAAGCTTCATCGGCGTCTACACCGAGTACGGGGCACCGACCGAGGAGCGCACACCGGTCCCGCGCCACGTGCGGGGACAGGTCACGGGCGCCAACGGCGACCCTCTGGCCGGTGCCTCCGTCGCACTGGTGCACCCCAACGGGGACGAGGTGGGCCACACCTACGCCGCCGAAGACGGGTCGTTCCACCTGGACGATGTCGCGGCAGGGACTTACACCCTGGTGGTGGCGGCGCTCCACTACCGGCCGGCGGCCCGGGTGATTGTCCTAAGCCACGGTGAGACGCTGGCCATGGTCAGCCTTCTCGGGGTCGGCTCCCTGGTGGTCAGGGTCGCCCGCGCCCGGGACGCCATGCCGCTGGCCGCCGGGATCGAACTGTTCAATGGCGACGGAGGCCTGGTGGCCCAGTCCCAGGCCGGCGACGACGGTGTGTCCATCCTCCCGGACCTGCTCGAGGGCAACTACGAGCTGGCCGTCGAGCGCGAGCACTATTCGCCGGCCCGCGGTCCTGTGGTGGTCCGGCGGGGCCGGACGGGCACCGCCGAGGTCCAGCTCGTCGGGCAGGGGCACCTCTACGGGGCGGTGCTCGACCACGACGGCGGATGGTTGCCCGCCACCTTGGTAACCCTGGCCGACGAATCCGGGACCATTGTGGGTGTGACCAGGACCGACGGCGCCGGGGCCTACCTGTTCCCCACTGTCCCGGAGGGTTTGTACACGATTTCTGCGGGCCACCGCGAAGCCGTCCTCACGGTCGACATCGGTGCCGGCACCGCCGCCCAAGCCGACCTCGTCCTGGCTCCCCCTATCCCCCTCGAGCCACCTCCGGCGCCAGTCATGACAGTCCCTGAAAACGGTCCGGATGCCCTTTCCACAAAAAGGGACGCATAGCGTTCCCGCTAACACAAAATGCACGTTTGGCGCGATATTCCCGTTCGAGTACGCCGAATGCTAGAGCGTCCTTGACCCGACCATTACTTTTCACATAACGTTCAACACGTTGTGACATCGCTCACATTGCATTTTCGGCACAACGCCGGAAAGCTGGCATTGGCCTTTGCCGCTACTGCCGCCGTCATCGTTTCGATGGTGGTGCCTGCCGGTGCCGGGCAACTGGCCAACGAACGCGCCGAGGCTCAGGTGCTGGCGGACAAGATCGCGGCCTTGGGCCAGCAAGAGGCCGCTCTGGGCGAGCAATATGACGCCGGCGTCGCCAGCCTTGCGCTGGCCGACGCCCGGGTACGGGCCGCAGCTCGGGCCCTCGCCCTGGCGCAAGCCGGGCAGTCTAAGACCATGACGCTGCTCCAACAGGACGCGGTCGACGCTTATGTGGGCACTGGGCCGCAGCTGACGCTTGACGCGTCCCTCCCCAACCTCAACGACGCTTTGCTGCGCCAGGAGATCGATCAGACCTTCGCTTCGGACGAGGCCGATGCCCAGGACGGCTACCGCCTGGCCGCCGCCAACGCCACCACGGCGCGTTCCCAGCTCGTCGCCGCCCGCAACGCCGATGCCGCCCAGGTGGCGCAGCTGCTGAAAGACCGCAACCAGGTACAGGCCGCCCAGGACCAGCTCGTGGCCCTCCAGGCCCAGGTGAAGGGCAAGATCGCCGCCCTGGTAGCCGAGATCCAACGCGAGGAGTACCTGGCCGAGCAACGGGCCGAAGAAGCCCGACTGGCCCAGGAGCGGGCGGCGGAAGCGGCCCAGGCCCAGCGGGATGCGGCCCTAGCGGCCGCGGCGGCCGCCGCCGCCGCCCAAGCCCGCGCTACCGCCGCCGCCCAGGCTCAGGCCCAGGCCGAGAAGAGACAGGCGGCGCTGGCCCAGGCGAACGCTGCTCGCGCCGCCGCCGGCCAGTCCGCCGGCTCGGACGCCGCGGCCACCACCACCGTCCCCGCGGCCACCACCACGGTCGCCGCCACCAGCGCCAACCCATCGGGCGCAGGCACCACCGCAGAGGTCCCGGGGGTTTCCTCGGCTGCCGCCGTCGCCGTCGCCGCCGCCGAGGGCAGGGTCGGCGACCCCTACGTCTGGGGCGCGGCCGGTCCCGGTGCGTTCGATTGCTCGGGGCTGGTCATGTGGGCGTACGCTCAGGCGGGGGTATATCTTCCTCACTACAGCGGTGCCCAGTACGACGACACGATCCATATCCCGATGTCAGACCTCGAGCCCGGAGATCTGGTCTTCCCTGCCGACCCGGGCGTGCACGTGGCCATGTACATCGGCAACGGTGAGATCGTGCAGGCGCCTTACACCGGCGCCAACGTCCAGATCGTCCCCCTCACCGACTTCTTCGTACTGGCCAGCCGGGTCGGTTGAGCGCCGGGGCGCCCCCCCGGACCGGCACTGAGGTACAGATGGACGAACCTCTCGTAATGGCCCGCGGCCTGGAGAAGCACTTCGGCGGGTTTGCCGCCGTGGCCGGGGTCGACTTCGAGGTGCAGAAAGGGGAGGCCTTCGGGTTCCTCGGGCCCAACGGCGCCGGCAAGAGCTCCACGATGCGCATGATCGGCGCCACCTCAGCCCGTAGCGGGGGCGAGCTCAGGGTGCTCGGCCGGGACCCCGACCGGGAAGGGCCCGAGATCAGGGCGAGGCTCGGCGTCGTGCCTCAGGAGGACAACCTCGACCTGGAGCTTTCCGTGGCCGACAACCTCTTCGTCTACGGGCGCTACTTCGGCATCCGCCGCCCGGTACTGCGGCGGCGCATCGCCGAGCTGCTCGAGTTCGCCCGCCTGTCAGAGCGGGGCGGCGACAAGGTCGACAACCTCTCGGGAGGCATGAAACGCCGCCTGACCATCGCCCGGTCGCTCGTCAACGAACCCGAGCTCCTACTGCTGGACGAGCCCACCACCGGCCTCGACCCTCAGGCCCGTCACGTGCTCTGGGACCGCCTCTACAGCCTCAAGCAGCAGGGCGTGACCCTGGTGCTGACCACGCACTACATGGACGAGGCGGAGCAGCTGTGCGACCGCCTGGTGGTCATGGACAAAGGCCTCATCGTGGCCCGTGGCTCTCCTCGCCAGCTGATCGAGGCCCATGTCTCCCGGGAGGTCGTGGAGCTGCGGGTGGCCCCGGGGGAAGCTCCCGCCATGGCGGCGGCGGTGGCAGGCATGGCGGAGCGGCTCGAGACCCTGGCCGGCCGCGTCCTGCTCTATACCGACGACGGTGACGCCACCGCCGAGCACGTGCACGCGGAGGGCCTGCGGCCCTTGAGCGTCCTCGTGCGCCGGACGAGCCTGGAGGACGTGTTCTTGCACCTCACCGGGCGCCACCTGACGGACTGACGGGCGTCCCATGCAAGTCCCCATGGCCATGCGCCCCCTCAGCTACTTCTGGACGCAGTTCTTGCGGACCTGGAAGGCGGACATCGGCACCACTTTCCTCACGCCGGTGCTCTACCTCGCCTCGCTCGGCCTCGGTCTCGGCTCCCTGGTCGGCCACGGCCACGCGTTGGCCAGCCTGGGGGGAGAAAACTACCTGTCGTTCGTGGCCCCCGCCCTCCTCGCCGCCACCGCCATGCAGGTGGCCATCTCCCGCTCCACCTACGAGATATTCGGGTACCTGAACAGATGG
>Ga0182014_10001635_pt1 | contig 29616 bp, 28 predicted proteins | sample 612S2DmetaG_FD_120489 | JGI IMG/M metagenome (GOLD analysis project Ga0182014, IMG submission 120489) | Permafrost microbial communities from Stordalen Mire, Sweden - 612S2D metaG | ecosystem: Environmental > Terrestrial > Soil > Wetlands > Permafrost | place: Sweden: Stordalen | collected... | reverse complement strand
GTATGTCTACGACAAATACGGCCGCGACTACGCTGCCCAGGTCGCCAATGTCATCACTTACCGGGGCCGGATCGCGGTGCGCGACATGGCCCGCGCCCTCGGCTTCTCGCAGGGTCAGCAGGACGCGTGGAGCAAGCAGATCAGCCACTGGAACGGATCGGCCGACTCTCCCGACATCCAGAACATCCCGCCACAGGTAATCGACCTGGCGAATCAGATTCGGAATCTGCCGCGACATATGGGAATTCATTCCGGCGGCATGGTGATCTGCGACCGCCCGATCGCCGACGTGTGTCCGGTGGAGTGGGCGCGCATGGAGGACCGCAGTGTCCTGCAATGGGACAAAGACGACTGCGCGGCTATCGGTTTGGTAAAGTTCGACCTACTCGGGCTGGGCATGCTCTCGGCGCTGCACTATGCGAAAGACCTGTTGGCCGAGCACAAAGGCATCGACGTGGACCTGGCCAGGCTGGATCTCTCCGAGCCGGCGGTGTATGAGATGCTGTCGCGCGCCGATTCGGTCGGCGTGTTCCAGGTGGAGTCGCGCGCACAGATGGCCACCTTGCCCAGGCTCAAGCCACGGGTCTTTTACGACCTGGTGGTGGAAGTCGCACTGATCCGTCCCGGGCCCATCCAAGGCGGGTCGGTGCATCCCTACATCCGGCGGCGCAACGGCCTTGACCCGGTCGTCTACCACCACCCGTCCATGGAATCGGCCTTGCGAAAGACACTGGGAGTACCGCTTTTCCAGGAGCAACTGATGCAGCTCGCGGTCGACTGCGCCGGCTTCTCGGCCGCCGAGGCCGACCAGCTCCGGCGGGCCATGGGGTCCAAGCGTTCGACCGAACGCATGCAACGGCTGCGCGGCCGGTTCTACGACGGCATGCGCACGCTGCATGGCGCCACCGACGAGGTGATCGACCAGATCTACGAAAAGCTGGAGGCGTTCGCCAATTTCGGGTTCCCGGAAAGCCATGCGCTGTCCTTCGCGTCGCTGGTGTTCTACTCGTCGTGGTTCAAGCTGCACCACCCGGCGGCGTTCTGTGCGGCGCTGCTGCGTGCACAGCCGATGGGCTTCTATTCACCGCAGTCGCTGGTGGCCGATGCGCGCAGGCATGGCGTGCTGGTGCACGGCGCATGCGTCAACGCCAGCCTGGCGCACGCCACGTGCGAGAACGCCGGAACGGAGGTCCGCCTCGGGCTGGGCGCGGTCCGCCATATCGGCGACGGCCTCGCCGACCAGTTGGTCGAGGAGCGAACGGTCAACGGCCCGTTCGCCTCTCTGCTGGACCTGACTAGCCGGCTGCAGCTGAGCGTGCCGCAGACCGAAGCGCTGGCGACGGCAGGAGCGCTGGGCTGCTTCGGGGTGTCCCGGCGGGAGGCGCTGTGGGCGGCTGGCTCCGCGGCCACCCAACGGCCGGACCGGTTGCCGGGTGTGGGGTCGTATTCGCACATCCCGGAGTTGCCGGGGATGAGTGAGCTGGAACTGGCCGCCGCCGACGTGTGGGCCACCGGCATCTCCCCGGACAGTTACCCAACGCAATTCCTGCGGGCAGACCTGGACGCGATGGGAGTGTTGCCCGCTGAGGCGCTGGGATCGGTGCCCGACGGCGACCGCGTGCTGATCGCCGGTGCGGTGACCCATCGGCAGCGGCCCGCGACTGCCCAGGGGGTGACGTTTATCAACCTCGAGGACGAGACCGGAATGGTCAACGTGCTCTGTACGCCGGGGGTGTGGGCACGGCACCGCAAGCTGGCGCACACGGCTCCGGCGCTGCTGGTCCGCGGTCAGGTCCAGAACGCGAGTGGGGCGATCACTGTCGTGGCCGAGCGGTTGGGCCGCATCAAGCTGGCCGTCGCCTCGAGGTCCCGTGACTTCCGCTAAATTCCGCGGTGCAACTACCGACAGGGTTACTCGAGAAACGTGTCGGTAGATGCACTTTCGTGGCACAGGTCAGGCCGTGGGTGTCGTCCACACCTTGGTCGGGGTGATCGTCAGCCGAGTGGTGAAGTTGGCCATCAAGTCCGTCAGGCCCTCCCGCTCGGCGTCGGCGCGGTACTTGGTCCAGTACGGCTCGTCGTCCCGGCAGTCGACGTCCGTGGCGTCTATCGTCGCGGTCCCGCCGATCACGATGACGCCCCCGCCGTCGCCGTCGGAATCCAAGTTCAGGCTCACCTGCGGGTGCGCCTTGATGTGGACGACCTTGGCAGCGGCCGGCATCGAATACACCCGCAGATCGGTGCCGTCGAAGTAGAACCAGACCAGCCGCGGCACCGGCCGCCCCGACTTGGCGACGGTCGTCAACCACCCGCAGCGGTCGGACTTCAGTCTGCCGGAAACCTCTTCTGTCAGCACGACGCTCATGGCGCAACGATAGCCTCCACACATGACCCTCAACCTGTCCGTCGACGAAGTCCTCACCACCACCCGCTCGGTCCGCAAACGCCTCGACTTCGACAAGCCGGTACCTCATGAGGTGCTAATGGAATGCCTCGAATTGGCGCTGCAGGCGCCCACCGGTTCCAACTCGCAAGGCTGGCAATGGGTGTTCGTCGACGATCCCGAGAAGAAGAAGGCGATCGGCGACATCTATCTCCGCCACGCCCGCGTCTACCTCAAAACACCGGCAGCCGAGTATCCCGAGGGCGACACCCGTGGTGAGCGGATGGGCAAGGTCAGAGATTCCGCCATGTATCTGGCCGAACATATGCACGAGGCGCCGGTCCTGCTGATCCCGTGCATCGAAGGTCGCGACGACAAGTCGCCGTTGGGCGGCGTGTCGTTCTGGGCGTCGCTGTTCCCTGCCGTGTGGAGCTTCTGCCTGGCGTTGCGCTCCCGCGGGCTGGGTTCGTGCTGGACGACGCTGCACCTGGTCGGTGACGGGGAACGCAAGGCGGCCGAGGTGCTCGGCATCCCCTTCGACAACTACAGCCAGGCCGGGCTCTTCCCGATCGCCTACACCAAGGGCACCGACTTCCGGCCGGCCAAGCGACTGCCCGCCGAGACCCTCACGCACTGGAACACGTGGTGACTACTCGGCCCCCAAGTACCCGTGCTGCCGCCAGGCCTCGTAGACAGCGATCGCCGCGGCGTTGGACAGGTTCAGCGAGCGCCGGCCGCCCAGCATCGGAATGCGCACCCGCTGGGTGATATGCGCGTCGGCCAGCGTCGCGGCGTCCAGCCCGGTGGGTTCGGGTCCGAACATCAGCACATCGCCGGCGTGGTATTCGACGTTGCTAAACAGCGCGGTCGCGTGTGCGGTGAAGGCGACCACCCGCGTTGGCGCCAGTACATCCCATGCGGCCTGCAGCGAGGCATGGACGGTGACCGACGCCAGGTCGTGATAGTCCAGGCCGGCCCGCCGGAGCTTGGGCTCGGACAGGTCGAAGCCCAGCGGCTCGACCAGATGCAGTTCGCAGCCGGTGGCTGCCGCCGTCCGGATGGCGTTGCCCGTGTTGGGGGCGATGCGCGGCGAAACGAACATCAGCTTGAACACAACAGGATTTCGATGAACGCCGGTTATTCGCTGACGCTGGCCGGCTGGTGCCGGGTGTAGCCCGTGAGCGCGGTCAGCTGGCACGCGAGTGAGACCAACAAAGGTTTGCTGTTCTCGGCCAGCGCCGGTTCGGCAAGCACCACCGTGAACGCGTGCAGGGTCGGTTGGCTCGCTTCAATCTGTGGGAGCAGTCGCTGGACAAGTTCCACCGAATTCGACGAATCGCTTGCTAACCGATAACGCACGGCGTGCAATGTCAGCATCCGGCTATTTCCTCAACCCGATCACACCGGGAAGAATAGCGTGTAGACAAGCACGGTCTCGCCGACCGGAAAGCCTGCAAGCTTCTGCTTTGACGCTGCTCAGTGAGAATTGTGGTGACCCGGGCTGCGGGCTGTCATACTCGTCGGATTGCCAGATGTTTACCTTCGCGGCCATCTGCGCGGGGCGGGCGGAATAAAGCAGGAAGTTTCATGAGCCTCTCGTTTTCTCGAGCGTCAACTACTCGAGCGCTAAGTACCGAAGCCGCGGCTGCTCGCGCGGCCGCGACCACGTGACCATGTTCACCCGCCCGACCCCACCGGTCGCGGCGGTTCCACCCGAGTTTCCGGAAGCCCCCGTGGCGGCGGCTGCACGAGCCAAGCGGCCGCGGGCCTGGTCGCTGAGTAACTGGCCGGTTCGCTGGAAAGTCTTGGCGATTGTGCTGGTGCCGCTGTTGCTGGCGACAGCGTTCGGTGCCCTGCGGGTCAAGGATGCGATGACCAATTCCGCAGGTTTACGGCTGGCGGCGGCCCACACCGACGTGCTGCCGGCGATCACGCAGTACATGTCGGCATTGGACGTCGCTTTGCTGGCGCCCTCCACTGGAGGCGACGTCGAGGGGACCAAGAAGAACTTCCAGGCGCGCAAAGATGAGCTGCAGACCCGGCTGGCGATCACCGACGTGATCCCCGATGTCCGGTCGGGCGTCAACATCCTGCTGAACGGTGGCCAGGCGCTACTGGACAAGGTGCTGGACGACAGCATCGGTGTACGAGACCGGGTGACTACGTACGCGCCGATCCTGCTGACGGCAGAGGACGTGATCAACGCATCGGTGCGCGTCGACGACGAACAGATACGCGCCCAGGCGCAAGGGTTGAGCCGGGCGGTCGGAGCCCGCGGTCAGATGACGATGCAGGAAACTCTGGTGACTCGCGGCGGCGACCTTCCCGAGCCGCAACTGCGCACGTCGATGATCACGCTGGCGGGCACCGAACCGTCGACGCTGTTCGGGATGAGTCAGGTGCTCGGCGTCAGCTCGACGGAAGCCAAGACGCTGCAACAGCAACTGGTAAACCGCATGGCGATCCTGTCCGATCCGGACAGTGTGCTGGTCGACAATGCGGAATTGCTGCATTCGATGCAGACCACCGACGCGATCGCCGAACAGGTCATCAAGCGCGCGACGTCATCGGTGACAAAGTCAGTGCAGGCCCAGGCGACTGATCGGCGTAATGCCGCGATTCTGGACACCGCCTTGGTGCTGACGGCCATTGTGATCGCACTGGTCATCGTGTTGCTGGTGGCCCGTGCTCTGGTCCGGCCGCTGCGCGCGCTGCGCGACGGCGCGCTCAGGGTCGCCCATACCGATCTCGAGGAAGAGGTCGCTCTGGTCAAGGCCGGTGGCGCCGAGCCGATCCCCGTGCCACTGCCGGTGCACACCACGGAGGAGATCGGCCAGGTCGCGCACGCGGTCGACGAACTGCACACCCAGGCCCTGTTGTTGGCCGGCGACGAGGCGCGGTTGCGTTTGCTGGTCAACGACATGTTCGAGACCATGTCGCGGCGCAGCCGTTCGCTGGTCGATCAGCAGCTGTCGCTCATCGATCGGCTGGAGCGCAACGAGGAGGATCCCGACCGGCTGGACAGCCTGTTCCGGCTCGATCACTTGGCGGCCCGGCTGCGCCGTAACAGCGCCAACTTGCTGGTCCTGGCGGGAGCACAGCTCGCGCGTGACCAGCGCGAGCCGGTGCCGCTGTCGACGGTGATCAACGCCGCCGTTTCTGAGGTCGAGGACTACCGCCGGGTCGAGATCGCCGGGTTGCCTGAATGCCTGGTGACCGGCGCGGCGGCGGGCGGCGTCATCCATCTCTTTGCCGAGTTGATCGACAACGCGTTGCGTTACTCGCCCCCGACGTCAGTTGTTCGGATCTCGGCCGCGCGCGGCGGCGACGCAGGAGTCCTGCTGCGCATCGCCGACTCCGGCTTGGGGATGAACGACGCTGATCAGCGCATCGCCAACACGCGGCTGCAGGCCGGCGGTGAGGTTACTCCCGATAATGCCCGCCACATGGGCCTTTTCGTGGTCGGCCGGATCGCCGCTCGGCACGGCATTCGGGTAGGCCTCCGCGCAGCGACGGTCAATGAAGCCGGATCTGGTACCACCGCCGAGATCTACCTACCGCCGACGGCGCTAGGCGGCAGAGCCGTCGTTCGGGCAACCGAGCCCCGCGGACGCGAAAGCGAACAGGCGGTCCCACCGCCCGCCTTCGAGGAGGTTGCTCGGCGGCACGTTGCCCCGCCCGAGCCGGTAGAGCAAAACGGATTCGGAAATCCGTTCGGACCGCCGATCACGCTGCTGCCGCGCCGCAGCCCGGGTTCCAGTGGCATTACCGACGTTCCTGCCCAGGCGCCCGAGCCGCCGCCTCAGCGGCGGCGCCGCGAGCTGGCCACTCCCGCGTGGAAAAACGGCCACACGCAGGAGGCGGAACAGTCGCCGGCGCAAGCCCCGGTCCAAGCGGCTTCGGATACCTCGGCGTTCTTTGCCGCCCGGTCCCGCCACGCGGCCGATCAAGCGGACGCCCCGGCGGCCGAGACCCCGAGCCCGGCCGCCAGCGCACTCCTGCAATCGGTCTCGTCAGCTACTGAAGTCCCCTCTGAAGCCCCCTCCGAAGCCCCCGCCGAGGACGACGTGATCTACCGGCGGATGCTCTCCGAGATGGTGGACGATCCGGTCGCCCTGGCCAATAGCCCCGACTTGGATTGGCAGTCGGTGTGGGACAAGGGTTGGTCGCTGGCGGCCGCGGCCGAGGACGCGCCCGTCGAGTCGCGCACCGCCGATCACGGCCTGCCGGTACGCACACCCGGGGCCCGACTGGTGCCTGGAGCGGCCAACGAGAGCCACGAGGGCAGCGATGACAGCGACAAGGACAGCGACGAAGGCAGCGTGGGATCGCTCGCCGCATCGAACGGTGGTTTCCAATCCCAGGGCCAGCCGCAGCAGGCGGCCGCGTTGCGTGACCCCGACGCCGTTCGCGCCTCCTTCAGTAGCCATTTCGATGGCGTACGTTCCGGACGGTCGCATGCCCGCGAAACTCCCGAAACCCACGAAGGACCCGATCAATGACGTCACCTGCTAACCCGTTGGACTGGCTCGTATCGAAGTTCGCCAGCGAGGTCCCCGGGGTGGCGCACGCCTTGCTGGTGTCCGTCGACGGGCTGGCCATCGCCGCCAGTGAGCATCTACCGCGCGAACGTGCTGATCAGTTGGCTGCGGTGGCGTCCGGGCTTGCCAGCCTGGCGACCGGTGCCGCGCAGCTGTTCGAGGGCGGACAGGTGCTGCAATCGGTGGTCGAGATGCAGAACGGGTATCTGTTGTTGATGCGGGTTGGCGATGGCTCGCACCTGGCCACACTGGCCGCCGCGTCATGCGATATCGGTCAGATCGGGTACGAGATGGCCATCCTCGTCGAACGGGTTGGCGGCGTTGTCCAGTCCTCCCGGCGTTCCGTTTCACACTCGCCAAGCCTGTGAGTCGACATGGACCCCCGCGAGCCCCGGCCGATCCCACGCGAGGCGAGCTTGGTGCGGCCCTACACGCTTACGGCCGGGCGGACCGGTACCCATGTCGACCTTCCGTTGGAGGCGCCGATTCAGACGTTGCAGGCGGGGCTGGCTCACCGGTGGCCACCCGACGACGCGCGCGGCATGATCACCCAGATCTGCGTCAACAGTCCCTCGGTCGCCGAAATCTCGGCCAGGTTGGATTTGCCGTTGGGGGTGGCCCGTGTGTTGGTCGGAGATCTGGTGACAGCCGGTTACCTTCGGGTGCATAGGACGTTGACCGAACGGTCGACCCGCGATGAACGCCATGAACTTATAGGGAGGACGCTGCGTGGCCTTAAGGCACTCTGACGGGCGAGACACCGCCTCGACGAAGATCGTCATCGCGGGCGGGTTCGGCGTCGGCAAGACCACATTCGTCGGCGCGGTTTCAGAGATCATGCCATTGCGTACCGAGGCGATGGTTACCGACGCCTCGGCCGGCGTCGACATGCTCGAAGCGACCCCGGACAAGCGCACCACGACGGTCGCGATGGACTTCGGCCGGATCACCCTGGACGAGGATCTGGTCCTTTATCTTTTCGGTACCCCGGGCCAGCGTCGGTTCTGGTTCATGTGGGACGACTTGGTGCGAGGCGCTATCGGCGCCATCGTGCTGGTCGACTGCCGGCGCCTGCAGGATAGCTTTGCCTCGGTCGATTTCTTCGAACACCGGAACCTGCCCTTTCTGATCGCGATCAACGAATTCGACAGCGCGCCAAGGTATCCGGTGGCAGAGGTGCGCCAAGCGCTGGCCCTGCCCGCGCACATCCCGGTGATCGGGGTCGATGCCAGGGATCGCCGGTCGGCGACAGATGCGCTGATCGCCGTGAGCGAATACGCGCTTGCCGGCCTGACGGCCAGTTGAGCGCGTTGCAGGAGTGGATTGACTGCGAATTCACCGGCCGTGATTTCCGCGAGGAGGACCTCAGCCGGTTCAGCACCGATCGGGTGTTGTTCACCGAATGCGACTTCAGCGGTGCCAACCTGGGCGAGTCCCAACACCGCGGGTCGGCGTTTCGCAACTGCACCTTCCGGCGAACAACGCTGTGGCACAGCACATTTACGCAGTGCAGCATGTTGGGGTCGGTTTTCGAGAACTGCCGGCTGCGGCCGGTGACGTTCGACGAGGTGGACTTCACGCTCGCGGCGCTCGGCGGCAACGACCTACGCGGCGTCGATCTCAGCGGCTGCCGGCTGCGGGAGACCAGCCTGGTGGAGACGGATCTGCGGAAGGCTGTGCTGCGCGGCGCCGACCTCAGTGGCGCACGGACCATCGGCGCCCGACTGGATGACGCCGACCTGCGCGGCGCGACCGTGGACCCGTCGCTGTGGACAACCGCGTCGCTGACCGGTGTGCGCATCGATGTCCCGCAAGCCATGGCGTTTGCATTGGCGCACGGGCTTCGTTTGGACGCCTGATTCGCCGCCGTGCCTCATCGTCTCTTGAGCCGGATCCTCCACCAGACGATGGCGCTGTAGACGATGCACAACACCCCGAGCATCGCCATGTCGAACAGCCACGCGGCCTTGGTGTGGTTCCAATGCTGGTCCTTTGGATCGGTCGGACCTGGTATCAGCCGGTGCGCGTCGATCGTTGACGCCGACGCCGCGAAACCCCACCGGGCGGGCGTGGCCCACGACAACTGGTCGAGCACCATCCGGTCGGTCACCCAGATCATGCCGCCGGAGAACACCAGCTGCGACATGATCGACACCACCAGCATCGGCATGATCTGGTCTTGCGATTCGGCCAGCGCCGACAGTGCCATGCCGAGCAGCGCGGCACCCACACAGGTCGCGGCTACGGTGACGAACAGTTCGACGTTGACGTTTCCGAGGATGACGGCGTCGGAGATCGGCGTGCCCCAGCCGACTATCGAGATGGTGGTGGCGATCGCTGCCTGAACGATCGCGAACACGGAGAACACCACGATTTTGGCGCCCATATAGGCCGCGGTCGATAGGCCGACCGCCTGTTCGCGCCGGAAGATGGGACGCTCGCCGATGAGGTCGCGGATAGTCAGCGCAGTACCCATGAATACCGCACCGACATTGAGCATGACCAGAATCTGGTCCGGCTGAGCGGGATTGTTGCCGAGCGGATCCGACATGCCATATCCGCTCTTGCCGCGAACGGTCAGGGTGAGGACACCGATGAGGAACGGCAACAGCGCAAGGAACACCGTGTAGCCACGGTCGGAGATGACGAGGCGAATCTGGCGGCGGGCGATCGTCGAGAACTGGCGAAACACGTCGGCGTGAACCGGCTCGCCCAAGTCGGCGGCCGGGCTGTCCTGGGACGGGACAGCCAGCGGCTGGTGTTTGTTTTCGGCGAGGAAGCGGCGATTGGCCTCGTCGGGATCGGCGCCTACGTTGGTGAAGATGTCTGCCCAGTTCGTGGTGCCCATGGCCGCGCCGATCTGGCTGGGCGGACCCAGAAATGCTGTCTTGCCGCCGGGCGCCACCAGCAGCAGCTGATCGCAGACGTCGAGGTAGGACACCGAGTGCGTGACGATCAGCACCACCCGGCCGGCGTCGGCCAGCTGGCGCAGCATCATCATCACCTGACGGTCCAGTGCCGGATCCAGGCCGGTGGTGGGCTCGTCGAGGATCAGCAGCGACGGTCCGGTGAGCAGCTCCAGGGCCACCGATGCGCGTTTGCGCTGGCCGCCGGACAGCTTGTCGACTCGGGTGTCGGCGTGTTTGGTCAGCTCGAGTTCCTCGAGTACCTGAGCGACGACCTCTTCGCGATCGGTCTTGCTGGTGTCGGGTGGCAACCGCAACTCGGCCGCGTAGCCAAGTGCCTGGTTGACCGTCAGCTGGCGGTGCACGACGTCGTCCTGCGGGACCATCCCGATCCTGCTGCGCAGCGACGCGTACTCGGTGTGGATGTTGTGGCCCTCGAACGTCACCGAGCCGGAAGTCGGGCTGGTATATCCGGCGATCACTCGCGACAGCGTGGTCTTGCCCGCGCCGGACCCGCCGATGATGGCCGTCAGCGTCCCCGGACGCGCGGTCAGCGAGATGTGGTCGAGCAGTTCCTTGCCGTGGTCGACGGTGAAGCAGACCGAATTCACCTCCAGGCCGCCGGTGCGCGTCGCCGCTTCGGTGCGGCGCACCAGGGTGTCGCGGGTGAAAACCAGGTCGACGTTGCCGATGGTGACCACGTCGCCTTCACTGAGCACCGCGGACCCGACCCGGACCCCGTTGACGAAGGTCCCATTGACGCTGTGCGCGTCGCGGATCTCGGTGCCCAGCGGTGTCCGGAGCAAAAACGCGTGATGTCGCGACGCCAGGACGTCCTGGATGACGATGTCGTTGTCGGTGGCGCGGCCGATCGTGGCCGTGTCGACGGATTTGGGCATCGCCCCGGACCGGGACGGCAACAATGCCTGGAACATCTTGGTCGCCAGGTTCGACACCTCTGGCGACTTGGCGACAGCTGGCGACATCAGGGTGTGCGGTGCCGGTTGCGGGGGAGCCGAGGGGCCCCCACCGGGCATCCTGGGCTGGGGTTGGAAGTTGTTCGGCGGGGGCGGTGAATTGGTCGGATACGAGGTGGGCCGCCCCGTGCTTGTGCTGGTCGGATACACGGGTTGCCCGGGCGGAGATGCGCCGGGATACGGCCGTGGCGCTCCCGGCGAGGTCCGGTTCGTTTGGCGTCCAGGCTGCTGAGGTCCGGGTGCAGCGGCCGGCCAAGCCATCCCGGCCGCCTCTGCGAACACGGATGCCGGCGCGATGGGCATCGACGCGGTCTGGGGTGGGCGCCCCGCCATCCCAACATGGCGCCCAACCTCGAACGTCAACAACGGCCCGTCGGGGTTTCCGACGTTGACACTCTGGCCGTCATGGATGTCGACCACCGGCACCCGGCGGCCATTGACGTACGTCCCGTTCAGCGAACCGTTGTCGATCGCCAGCCACCGGCCTTGATCGAACCGCAGCAAAAGATGAGCACGCGAAATCAGCGGGTGCGTGATGCGCATGTCGGCCCTGAGGTCGCGCCCGACAACCACGTCATGGCCCGCTGCGAAGGTGCGTTCCGACCCGTCATGCCGAACGGTCAGCGCTGGTGGGGCTGGCGGAGTCATTGGACCAACTGTAGCTCGGAGCCCCATCGCAGCATCTGCAACAAATGCGGCATGGCGGGGTTTGATTGCCCGCTTCGGTTGGCGTCGTCAATGGACGGGATTAACTCCCGTCACTGCTGTCACCGGCGGAGGGCCGGCTGGACTTTTGCCCGACTCACAGCGACTGACTGCGCGGCGCGCATCGTCACTGGGTGTCAGGCATACCCGTCACAACGCAGCGAGTCCGGCTGTAGATGGTCGGCATGCACTGATTGCAATGCGTGCAGGCCGATTGCACGCTGTGCGTGGCGCCGTCGGCGGCGATCCGGTTGATCAAGTCGGGCTCGGCCAGCAGTGCGCGGGCCATCGCGACGAACTGGAATCCTTCCGCCATGGCCAGGTCCATCGTCTCCCGGTTGGTGATACCGCCGAGCAGAATCAGCGGCATTTTCAGCTCGGCCCGGAACAGCTTGGCGTCGCGCAACAGGTAGGCGTCGCGATACGGGTACTCGCGCAGAAACTTTGTGCCCGTCATGCGCATACCCCAGCTCAGCGGCGGCTTGAACGCGCCTGCGAATTCCTTCAGTGGTGCATCGCCCCGGAACAGATACATCGGATTGACCAGCGAACTGCCCGCGGTGAGTTCGATCGCGTCTAGGCCGCCGTCTTCCTCCAGCCATTTGGCCGTGATCAGCGACTCGTCGGTGCTGATGCCGCCTCGGACACCGTCTGCCATGTTGAGCTTGGCGGTCACGGCGACCTGACCATCGACTGCTTCGCGGACGGCCATCACCATCCCGCGCGCGACCTTGGCTCGGTTTTCCAGCGATCCGCCGAACTCATCGTCGCGACGGTTGATGAGCGGGCTCAGAAACGCGCTCGCTAGATAGTTGTGGCCCAAATGGATCTCGACGGCGTCAAAACCGGCATCGACAGCCAGCCGAGCGGCGTTGGCGTGGGCGGCTATCACGTCGTCGATGTCGTCTCGCGTCGCCCTCTTCGCGAACCGCATGCCGATCGGGTTGAAGAACCGCACCGGGGCCAACGCGGTGGCCTTGTTGGACCGGGCATTGGCCACCGGGCCGGCGTGCCCGATCTGCGCGCTCACCGCCGCCCCTTCGGCGTGGATCGCGTCGGTCAGACGGCGGAACCCCGGCACGGCCTCCGGGCGCATCCAGATCCCGTTGCCCTCGGTGCGGCCGCCTTGCGAGACCGCGCAGTAGGCGACAGTGGTCATGCCGACACCGCCGGCGGCCGGCAGTCGGTGGTACTCGATCAGGTCATCTGTCACCAGCGCGTTCGGTGTCCGCGCTTCGAACGTCGCGGACTTGATGATGCGGTTGCGCAGCGTAATAGGACCGAGCTTTGCCGGGCTGAAGATATCCGGGGGATTGGGCTGGTCGTCGGACCTCTCTAGAGCCATGGCAGGAGCCTACGCGGCGGCCGTGCCAGACTGTCAGGCGTGGGCGCAATCACGCTGGATGGCAAGGCCACCCGCGACGAAATCTTCGTCGACCTCAAGCAACGGGTGGCGGTATTGACAGCATCGGGTCGCACACCCGGACTGGGCACCATCCTGGTCGGCGACGACCCCGGCTCTCAGGCATACGTCCGGGGCAAGCATTCCGACTGCGCCAAGGTGGGCATCACCTCGATACGTCGCGACCTGCCCGCCGACACCACGACGGCCCAGCTCAACGAGACCATCGACGAGCTCAACGCCAACCCGGAGTGCACCGGTTACATCGTGCAGTTGCCGCTGCCCAGACATCTTGACGAGAACGCGGCGCTGCAGCGGGTCGATCCAGCCAAAGACGCTGACGGGCTGCACCCGACGAACTTGGGCCGGCTGGTGCTCAACGAGCCGGCACCGCTGCCATGCACCGCGCGCGGCATCGTGCACCTGCTGCGCCGCTACAACGTTGAGATCGCTGGTGCGCACGTGGTCGTCATCGGCCGCGGCGTCACCGTCGGCCGCCCGTTGGGCCTGCTGCTGACCCGCCGCTCCGAAAATGCCACGGCGACGTTGTGCCACACCGGAACCCGCGACCTACCCGCATTGACCCGGCAAGCGGACATCATCGTGGCCGCGGTCGGAGTGCCGCATATGCTGACCGCTGACATGGTGCGTCCGGGCGCCGCGGTGGTCGACGTCGGTGTCAGCCGCACCGACAGCGGACTGGTCGGCGACGTGCATCCCGATGTCTGGGATGTCGCCGGCCATGCCTCGCCGAATCCCGGTGGCGTCGGCCCGCTGACCCGGGCGTTCCTGCTGACCAATGTTGTTGAGCTAGCCGAGCAGCAATGAACGCCGAGGCTGAGAAAACAGGTATGGCGAGGCTCGCAGCCCGGGCCCAGTGGCCGATCCTGCTGGTTGGGGTGATCTTCGTGACGGCGTTCGTATTGGCCGGAGCGAATTTCTGGCGTCGTGGTTCCCTGCTGATCGGTATCGGCGTTGGGGCAGCCGCGGCGCTGCGGTTGGTGTTGTCCGACGAGCAGGCCGGCCTTTTAGTCGTACGCGGCAGAGCCACCGACTTCGCAACGACCGCGACCGTCGGCGCGGCGATGGTCTACATAGCGTGGACCATCGACCCCCTAGGTACCGGCTAGGTGCCGGGCATTCCGGGGATCCCGCCCATTCCGGGGATCCCGCCCATTCCGGGGGCCCCGCCCATTCCCGGCACCGTGGGCATTTTGCCGCTCGCAATGTCGGACAGCATCGTCGGGCAGTACATCTGAATCGCAATGGTGGTGAACATCCTGGCGGTCCCCGCTGACATGCCGTTGCTGCCGCGAATCTGCTGCGCGGCCGCGGCGATGTTCCCGCCCGGCTTGGCCAGCATCGAGCAGACGGACTGGCCCATCGACATCGCGTTTCCCGGTTCGCCGAAGTTGACACCGGCGTGGTTCAGCGCGTCGATGAAGTCGTCGTCGACTGGGCTTGCCTCGGCCGGCGCCGCGAATGCGGCAGCCGCGGTGAGGATGCTGGCGGTTGCCGCCAGCAGTCGAATGGTCAGCGGTTGATGACTGTAGAGCCAAACGAATTTTCGACTCCCTGCGAGCGCTTTCATGCCAGGCTCCCCCTGTAGTGGAGTGCACTTGGCGCACTCAAATCACTTTAGGAACTCTGGTCTATAACTGTCACATTCACGACACGGCGAGATAAAGCTTTGCGCAATAAGCGTTTCATAAGTGCGGCGTGCCGGGCGTGTCGTTTATTGGGCCAGAGGTGGCCGCGCCACCGTAGGCGCATTGACGCCACACTGTGATCCGACACGGGCGACGATACCCGGAGCTTCTGGCCCGAAATGGTCCAGACTCCGGCTCATGACGACGAATCGCGGCCGTCCGCTGACCTTGCCTTTAAACAAAGGCATCTCGCGCCAGACGTTCCTTCGCGGCGCCGTTTCAGCGTTGGCGACGGGAGCGGTGTTCGGAACCGCGCGGGCAGCGGCGGACCCCGGTGCGACCAGCGGCTGGGGCGGTCTGGGTTCCTCCATCCGTGGCAGTGTTCTGTTGCCGGCCAACGGAACCCAGTTCGCCACGGGCAAGCAAGTCTTCAACTCCCTTTACGCTGGGTCCAATCCGGCTGCGGTTGTGACGGTTTCGTCGCAGGATGATGTCCGGAAGGCGGTCGCGTTCGCGACGGCGAACAAGCTCAAGGTTGCCCCGCGTGGTGGTGGACATTCGTATGTCGGCGCGTCGAGCACCACCGGCACCATGGTGCTCGACCTCCGCGGGCTCCCCGGCGGGGCGAACTTTGACTCCGGCAGTGGGAACGTCACGGTAACGCCGGCGACTAACATCTATGCGCTCCACCAGGCGTTGGCCAGCGCCGGCCGGGCGATCGCGACCGGCACCGGCCCCACCGTCGGTATCGGGGGGTTGGCGCTTGGCGGGGGGTTGGGGGCCGATTCACGGCATGCGGGCTTAACCTGCGACGCCTTGCAGTCCGCGACGGTAGTGCTGCCCAGCGGCGACGTGGTCACCGTATCCGCCGGCAGCAACCCGGATCTGTTCTGGGCACTGCGCGGTGGTGGCGGCGGCAACTTCGGGGTGACGACGTCGATGACGTTCTCCACCTTCGCAACCGGCGATGTCGATCTCGTTCGGCTCGATTTCCCTCCCGCCTCGGCGGTGCAGGTGCTCGCCGGCTGGCAGTCCTGGCTGGCCGGGGCCGACCGAAACACCTGGGGGATGGTGGATCTCTCGGTTGGCGCCAACCCGAACTGCCACGTGCTGGCGACCTGTCCGGTGGGGGCGGGGCCCGGCGTGGCCGACGCAATCAAAGCCGCTGTCGGTTTGCCGCCCAGTGCAGTTCAGAACAGCACTATGGGCCACATGGATCTGGTGATGTATTTGGCCGGTGGCAGCTCGACGCCGGCACCTCGCGGCTTCGTAGCCGGATCCGACGTTATTACCACGGTGGATTCCGCTGCGGCACATGCCATCGCCACAGGCATCGGACAGTGGCCTGCGGCCGCAGGGAATGCGTCGGTGCTCGTCGACCCGCTCGGCGGTGCCGTCTCCGATGTGGCAGCCGCCGATTCGGCATTCCCGTGGCGGCAACAGGCCGCGGTGCTGCAGTGGTACGTCGAGCCCGCCGGTAATCAGATTGTCGCGGCCAACAAGTGGCTCAGCTCGGCGCATCATGCGGTGCAACAATATTCGGCCGGCGGTTACGTCAACTACCTGGAAGCCAACACCCCTGCGTCGCGCTTCTTCGGCTCGAACCTGTCGCGGATGAGCGCCGTCCGGCAGAAATACGACCCGAACGGCATTATGTTCTCTGGTCTGAACTTCTAACGAAATAACTTGTGCCCCGCTGATCCGGGCTTCGGCGGGGCGCTTTCATTCAGCGGTGCTGATAAACCGGGGCCGACGGCTTTCCCTCTAGATCCAGCTTCACTGCAAGTGCAATCAACTGGCCGCGCGCGAACCGAAATGGACCGTTCCGAACCCGGTGCTCAGCGAGACGTAGCGGATATCGACGAATCCCGCATCCAGCACCGCCTTGCTCAGCTCGTCCCGCGACAACCAGGTGCGGATCGAATCGGCGGTGTAATGATGGGCGTCGCGATGCCAGGCCACGGCCCGGCCCACCTTCGGCATTACGACGAAATAGAGCAGGTCGTGAACGGCTTTCAGCGGCTTCGAAGTCGGCGTGCTGAAGTCGAGCACCATCAACCGACCTCCCGGCCGCAGGACGCGCCGGAACTCGTGCAGCGCCCGGCTACGGTCGGCAACGTTGCGTAGCCCGAAGCCGATCGTGATTACGTCGAACGACGCGTCTGGGAACCGCAGGCCCATGGCATCGCCCTCCTGGAAGTCGACGGCCCCAGGCTGCCGCTGCCGGGCGACCTCAAGCATCGCCGCGCAGGAGTCGACGCCCACGACCGTGCCTTCCGGCCCGACCGCCGCCTGCTCCGCGAAGGCCAGATCGCCAGTCCCAGTCGCGACGTCCAGCACTCGTTCGCCGGGCTGGAGGGCCAAAAGCTCCATGGCCTGCCGCTTCCACAAACGGTGAAGCCCGAGCGTCCACACATCGGTCATCACGTTGTAGCGCTTCGCCAGCGCAGAAAACAACTCGTTGACGTAGCTGCTCTTGGCCTGGTCCGACTCGTTCCAGCGCCGTGTCACCATCGTCAGCCTCCGCACGACCACTGGGTAGAACAATGCGGCAATTTACCACGGCAATCGATAGGTAATCGATAAGTTCCGAGCGAGCACGACACCCGTGGAGTGATCATCGTCGGCGCGGGATCGTGGACCAGCTAGTCGTCGCCGTCGCGCTCACGGCGTACTGCCTGTTCGGGCCGCTGTTGAAGGCCTACTGGCTGCCCCATCCTGGGCCCCGGCACTCAAGCGGGCGCTGAACCATTGCCCCATGGATTCACCGGCCTAGTAGGCGATTTCTCTGTTCGCCGAACTCCTCGTCGGAAATGAGGCCCTCGTCACGCAGCCTGGCGAAGTCGCGGGCGCACCGCCGGTGTCGCGGCCATCCAGGTCGGCGGCACCGAGAGCGCGCCCATCGTGTCCGCCTCGCCTAACGCCGCCGACACGGTCCCGGAGGTGGCTACCGGAGTGGTGTCGAGGACGCTCCCGCCACCCCTGGCAACCCCGTTTCTGCCCAGCTTTCGATGACGTTGTCCGTATGCACACCAGTTTGAGCACCGAGCATGTCGAGGGGAAGAGATATCACCGCCAGTGGGGAGATCGGGGCGTCGACAGCGTAGGCGATGAAGTCGGCCCCGCATTCGAACAAGTTCAGGGGCGATAGTGGGCCGATCACGTCTGAGGTCGCAAAGTTGGCCAGCGCATTGGGCACCGCGCTGAACGCCGCTTCGAGTTGCGACAACATGCTCTGCACGGTGCCGGCGGAAGTCCCACTGGCTTGACCGACCGCGGCTGCTTGGCTGGCCGCTCCCTCCGGGTTGGGGCCGGCTGCTTCATGACCGCACCGCGGACAAGATGGCCCGCTCCGTGAGCCGCGTCCGGGGTGCGACCGCGATCATCATGCCCTACGACATAGAGTCGCGGATTGCGCGGGCGGCCCCGCGGGGCCTCGAGCGTCGCGGCATGGAAGAAGCCGGCAGAAAAGAAATCGGCAATGTGGCGCAACCGATCTCCAGCCTCGTGGGTGACTGAATCAACCCGCCAGCGTCGCCCGAATGCACACGGTGACGTAGGGGAACGCCAGGCCGGTCGAATTCGCCAGTGCCGGATGGGTGGCCAGTAGCTCGCGGACCTCGTCGAGTGTCTTGGTGCGTACCTCGGTCGGTGAGGTGATGCAGTAGCTGCGGGAAGCTACGAGGTCGATCAATGCTTGAGGCGTTAGATAATTCGTCCACTCGATCTGATGGCGCTGCGGCTCGTCGAATGGTGCCGGCAGCGTTACGTCGAAGCGACCCTGATCGCCGTCGCTGCCGATGATCTGACCCAGTTCGCGCACCCACCCGAGCCGTTCGTCGCGGGTGTTCCACACCAGGCCAAGCCGGCCGCCCGGGCGCAGCACCCGGGCAATCTCGGGAATCGCCCGCTCAGGATCTACCCAATGCCACGCCTGAGCGACCAGTACAGCGTCGACGCTGTTGTCTTCCAACGGAATCTCTTCCGCGGTACCGAGCAGCGCGCGAGTTTCCGGCAGCGAGGCACGCAGCAGCTCTAACATCTCCGAAATCGGGTCGACGGCCACCACGTCCAGGCCGCGTTCCACCAGCCGGGTGGTCAGCTTGCCGGTGCCCGCACCCAGGTCGAGTACCTTCTGGGCGCTGCGTGGCAACAGCCAGTCGATAGCCTCCGGCGGATACGACGGGCGCCCTCGCTCGTAGGCAGCAGCCGCGGAACCAAAGGAGAGAGAGCGGTCGTGCCTGGAGCGGGTCACCTCGGACACCTAAGGCGCGCGCCTTCCCCCTCGGCTAGATCGAGTGTGCTGCGGATCAATTCGCCGACGGCCTCGGATTCCACCAGGAAGCCGTCGTGTCCGCAGATGGAGTCGACGACCTGCAGCCCGGCGCAGCCCGGCAGCAGCTCGGCCAATTCCTCCTGCAAGCGCAACGGGTAGAGCCGGTCGCTGGTGATGCCACCGACCACGGCCGGTACCGGGCAGCCGCGCAATGCTCTGCGTACTCCACCGCGGCCGCGGCCGACGTCGTGACTGCTCAGCGTCTCGGTCAACACCACGTAGCTACCTGCGTCAAAGCGGGCCAGCAGCTTGTCGCCCTGGTGCTCGAGGTAGCTCTGCACCGCGTAACGGCCGCCTTTCGCCGGATCCTCGTCGCGCTGGCCGTCATTGGCGAACCGGCTGTCGAGCTCCACTTCGCCCCGGTAAGTCAGATGGGCGAAGCGGCGCGCGATTGTCAGCCCGGCATCCGGTGTGCGACCAGTGTCGTGGTAGTCGCCGCCCTGCCAATTCGGGTCGGCCTTGATGGCCGCGATCTGGGTACTCTGCGTGCCGATCTGATCGGCGGTGGCGCGCGCACCGACCGCCAGCAGCAATCCGGCGCGGACCCGGTCGGGGTAGCTGACCATCCACTCCAAAGCCCGCGCACCGCCCATGGATCCGCCGACAACGGCCGCAACCTCGGTGATGCCCAGCGCGGCCAGCGCGGCGATGTCGGCCTCCACCTGGTCCCGCACGGTAATCAGCGGAAACCTGGAGCCCCACGGCTTTCCGTCGCGGGCCAGCGAGCTTGGCCCGGTGGACCCGCGGCAGCCGCCCAGCACATTGGTGGCCACCACGCACCAGCGGTCGGTGTCGATCGGCGCGCCCGGGCCGGCCACCCCGTCCCACCAGCCGGACGTTGGATGCCCGGGTCCCGCAGGCCCGGTGATGTGGGAATCGCCGGTGAGCGCGTGCAGCACCACCACCACGTTGTCCCGCGCCGGCGAGAGCTGGCCCCAACGCTGGACGGCGATACAGACATCGTCGATCACTGCGCCGCTTTCGGTCGTCAGCGAGCCGATGTCGACAAAGCCGACTTCGCCTTCAGTGGGCAGCGTTTGGGTGGGAGCGTCGGAGATCGTCATGTCAGAAGTCCTCAGAAGGCCGCCACGGACTGCGGGTCGCTGCCGCTCTTGCGGGCGGCGGCGAAGCCGAGCTCCAGGTCGGCCAGGATGTCGTCAATGCCCTCGATGCCGACGGCCAGCCGCACCAGCCCCGGGCTGACGCCGGTGGCGAGTTGCTCCGCGGGGCTCAGCTGAGCGTGCGTGGTCGATGCCGGGTGAATCACCAGGGAGCGCACGTCGCCGATGTTGGCGACGTGACTGTGCAGTTTCAACGCGTTCACGAACGCCTTGCCTGCTTCAACACCGCCGGCCAATTCGAACGCCAGGACGGCTCCGGTTCCCTTGGGCGCCAGCTTCTTTGCCCGCGCATGCCACGGCGAGCTGGGCAGCCCCGCATAGTTGACCGACACCACGCCTTCATGGCCGGCCAGGAACTCGGCGACGCGCTGCGCGTTGGCGACGTGCCGCTCGATGCGCAGACTCAGCGTCTCCAGGCCTTGTGCCACCAGGAACGCGTTGAATGGCGAAGCCGCCGATCCCAGGTCGCGCAACAGTTGCACCCGAGCCTTGAGCGCAAACGCCGGCGGTCCCAGCTCGGCATACACCACGCCGTGGTAGCTGGGGTCCGGTGTGGTGAATCCGGGGAAGCGGCCCGACGTCCAGTCAAAGGTGCCGCCGTCGACGATGACACCGGCGATCGCGGAGCCGTGGCCGCCCAGGTATTTGGTGGCCGAGTGCACCACGATGTCGGCGCCCTGGGTGAAGGGCTGGATCAGGTACGGCGTGGCGATGGTGTTGTCGACGATCAGCGGTACGCCGTTGGCGTGGGCGACCCCGGCGACCCCGGGTGTGTCCAGCACGTCGATCTGTGGGTTGGAGATGGTCTCGGCGAAGAACGCCTTGGTGTTGGGTCGTACCGCGGCCTGCCACGAATCCAGATCATCGGGATCCTCGACGAAGCTGACTTCGATGCCGAGCTTGGGTAGCGAGTAGTGGAACAGGTTGTAAGTGCCGCCGTAAAGCCGCGGGCTGGAGACGATGTGATCGCCAGCGGCCGCGAGGTTCAGGATGGCGAATGTCTCGGCGGCTTGCCCGGAGCTCAAGAACAGCGCTGCCACACCGCCCTCGAGCGCGGCGATGCGCTGTTCGACGACGTCGGTGGTCGGGTTGCCGATGCGGGTGTAGATGTTGCCCGGGACCTCGAGCCCGAACAGGGCGGCGGCGTGCGTGGTGTCATCGAAGGTGTAGGACGTGGTCTGGTAGATCGGCAGGGCAAGGGCGTTGGTGGCCGGGTCCGGTTGCTGGCCGGCATGAACCTGCTTGGTTTCGAACGACCAGTGCGCGGTCGGATCTGCTTCTGTATCGGCGCTCATGAGCGGGGCCTTCTTCTGGAAGTGTGCGAATTGGGTGTCGGGGACGTTCGGTCAGCACCGACAGACGATGGGACGCGAAGTGCCACACGAGGGGCTTTGAAACGGGCTCTGAAAAGGGCTCTGAAAAGGGTTTAAGTGGATACGCATCACGTTTCCCTGTCTACTCAGGGGGCCCGTCATAGCGGACCCGCGCTTGCCGACGTAGCCACTTCTGGCTACTCAACCTGGTCTTCACCCGGAGCACCCCACCGCGGTTGGAGGGTTGCCGGCCAGCAAGCCGGGGCTTGACGCTGGCACTCATGACCGATTTCCAGGGTAGCTCATAGCGCCGACTCGATGCCAATAGACGGTCTGACTTGCCTGGTCGGGCCACTGTTAGCCCTGCGTGGGCCCCTTTTGGCCCCGTACAAGCTCCTGCAGCCTCCTTGTAGTCTGGCCTGACGAGCACCCCGCTCGCGCATGCTCCTCACGGCGGGAGGATTCGGACGCGTATGTCCAATGAACCCAAGATCAAGGTCAAAGGTCCGGTAGTAGAGCTCGACGGCGACGAGATGACCCGCGTCATCTGGAAGCTCATCAAGGACCTGCTGATCCTGCCGCATCTCGACATCAACCTGGACTACTACGACCTGGGCATCGAGCACCGCGACCGCACGGACGATCAGGTGACGATCGACGCGGCTTATGCCATCAAGAAGCACGGCGTGGGTGTCAAGTGCGCGACCATAACCCCCGACGAGGCCCGCGTCCAGGAATTCAATCTGAAGAAGATGTGGCTGTCGCCCAACGGGACCATCCGAAACATCCTGGGCGGCACGATTTTCCGCGAGCCGATCGTGATTTCGAATGTCCCGCGGTTAGTGCCGGGCTGGACGAAGCCGATTGTCATCGGGCGGCACGCTTTCGGTGACCAGTATCGGGCGACGAACTTCAAGGTCGACCAGCCGGGAACCGTCACACTGACTTTCACGCCCGCCGACGGCAGCGAGCCGATGGTGCACGAGGTGGTGTCGATTCCCGAGCACGGCGGCGTCGTGATGGGGATGTACAACTTCAAGGACTCCATCCGGGATTTCGCGCGCGCCTCGTTCGCCTACGGCCTGAACGCCAAGTGGCCGGTGTATCTGTCGACCAAGAACACCATCCTCAAGGCCTACGACGGCATGTTCAAAGACGAGTTCCAGCGCATCTTCGACGAGGAATTCAAGGAGAAGTTCGAAGCCGAAGGCCTGACCTACGAACATCGGCTGATCGACGACATGGTCGCGGCCTGCCTCAAATGGGAGGGCGGGTACGTGTGGGCCTGCAAGAACTATGACGGCGACGTCCAGTCGGACACCGTCGCGCAGGGCTACGGCTCACTGGGGCTGATGACGTCGGTGCTGATGACGGCCGACGGCAAGACGGTCGAGGCCGAAGCCGCGCACGGCACCGTCACCCGCCACTACCGGCAATACCAGGCCGGAAAGCCGACCTCGACCAACCCGATCGCCTCGATCTTCGCCTGGACGCGCGGGCTGCAGCACCGCGGCAAGCTGGACGACACCCCGGAGGTCATCGAATTCGCCCAGCAGGTGGAAGCGGTCGTCATCGCCACGGTCGAGAGCGGAAAGATGACCAAGGACCTCGCCATCCTCATCGGTCCCGATCAGAGGTGGCAGCAGAGCGAGGAATTCCTGAATTCGATCGCCGACAACCTGAACAAGGCGCTCCGTTAGCTCGCCGGTGGGTTGACGGCCCGCGGTGGCCGGCTGTACTGGTCGAGAAAATCGACGATGACCTCGGTGACCCGCCCGGGTGCCTCGAACATCGGGACGTGCCCCACGCCTTTGAGCAAGGTGAGCCGATGGTCGGCTGGCAGGGCGTCGGTGAAATGCCGGCTGAACCTGCGCGGGGGCACCACCCGATCCTTCTCGCACAGCACCAAGTGGGAGGGCGCGGCGGTATGTTCCAACTCCCGCAGCCCGTGCAGCAGCAGCGCCTTGGCCAGCAGCTGGAAGTAGGCCGGGCAGTGCGCGGCGTCATCGACGATGCCGCTCAGTTCGCGCTCGCTGATCCCGGTCGGCGATCCGCTCAACGGCAGGGTTGCCAACCGGCGGCTATACGGCAGCCGTAATATCCGTTGGCCGAGCAATCGGGTCAGCGCCAAAATCGGCATACCCGAGAGGAACTTGCCGATCACCTCGAACTTGACCGGACTCCATCGCGTCCAGCCGCCGGCTGGGGCGATGCCGGTGACGCTACGTGCCCGCCCCCGCCTCTCGAGTTCGAACGCGACCCAGCCGCCCAGTGAGTTGCCGACGATGTGGGCGGTGTCCCAGCCCAGGTCATCGAGCTGCCGTTCCACGTGGTCGGCCAGCGTCGACGAGCTGAGCAGCCAGGTTCCCGCGCGCGGTCCGCCGTTGTGGCCGGCCATCGTCGGTGCGAATACCTCGTAGCGGCCGGTATCGGCCAGCTGTCCAGCCACGACGTCCCAAACCGTCTGCGACATCAGGAACGGGTGCAGTAGCAGGACGGGCTCTCCGGAGCCATCCTGAGGACCTACGTGGATCGGCGCGCGAGACGTCACCTTGCCGACATTAAAGGCGGTACCGCTGGTACCGCAAGCACGGCGTGGCTGGTGTTTGAAGAGCCGTTGGCCCCCGCGTGAAAAGATCGGGGAATCATGAGCACCGCTACCGGATCGAGCCGGATTTTTTCCGGCGTGCAGCCCACTTCTGATTCGCTTCACCTCGGAAACGCGCTGGGTGCCATCACCCAGTGGGTCGCGCTTCAGGACGACCACCCGGACGAGTACGAAGCGTTCTTCTGCGTCGTCGACTTGCACGCCATCACCATCGCCCAGGATCCCGAGACGCTGCGGCACCGCACCCTGGTTACCGCGGCTCAATATCTGGCGCTGGGCATCGATCCGGCTCGCAGCACCGTCTTCGTGCAAAGCAACGTGCCCGCGCACACCCAGCTGGCGTGGGTGCTGGGCTGCTTCACCGGTTTCGGGCAGGCGTCGCGGATGACGCAGTTCAAGGACAAGTCGACGAAGCAGGGCAGCGACTCCACCACCGTGGGCTTGTTCACCTACCCGGTTTTGCAGGCCGCCGACGTGCTGGCCTACGACACCAATCTGGTGCCGGTGGGGGAGGACCAGCGGCAGCACCTGGAGCTGGCGCGCGACATCGCGGAGCGGTTCAACAGCCGCTTCCCGGATACCTTCGTGGTTCCGGACATGCTCATTCCTAAGGCCACCGCCAAGATCTACGATTTGGCGGACCCGACGTCGAAGATGAGCAAATCGGCGGCCACCGATGCCGGGCTGATCAACCTTCTCGACGATCCCGCTTTGTCCGCCAAGAAGATTCGCTCTGCGGTCACCGACAGCGAACGCGAGATTCGCTTTGACACCGACGCCAAGCCGGGCGTGTCGAATCTGCTGAGCATCCAGTCGGCGGTCACCGGGGTCGACATCGACAAGCTGGTCGACGGGTACGCCGGGCGCGGCTACGGCGACCTCAAGAAAGACACCGCCGAGGCTGTCGTCGAATTCGTCAGCCCGATCAAGGCCCGGGTCGACGAATTGACCGCTGATCTAGCCGAATTGGAGGCCGTGCTCGCGCTCGGAGCCGAGCGCGCAAACGAGGTGGCCGCCAAAACGGTCCAGCGGGTCTACGATCGGCTGGGATTCCTTCCGCAACGGGGGTAGCGCGTTTCACCATGACCCAGCCGGCCAAGCCAGGGATTTTTGCTCGGTTACGGGCCCGGTTCAAGTGGCTCGACCATGTCATTCGCGCCTACCAGCGCTTCGACGAACGCAACGGCAGCTTCTTCGCGGCCGGCCTGACCTACTACTCGATCTTCGCGCTATTTCCTTTGCTGATGGTCGGTTTCGCGGCGGTGGGATTTGCGCTGTCCCGTCGGCCCGACCTACTGCACATGATCGACAACCATATCCGGGGCGCGGTGTCGAACGGCCTGGGTCAGCAGCTGGTCGATTTGATGAACTCGGCGATCCGGGCGCGGGCGTCCGTCGGCATCATCGGTCTGGCCACCGCGGCGTGGGCGGGTCTGGGCTGGATGTCGCACCTGCGGGAAGCGTTGACCGAGATGTGGTGGGAGGAGCCCTACGATTCGCCGGGGTTCCTGCGCAACAAACTGTCTGATCTCTTGGCGATCCTGTGGACGTTCCTGGTGATCCTTGCGACCATCGGCCTCAGTGCGCTGGGCCATACCGCACCGATGGCCGCGGTCTTCAGATGGCTTGATATACCCGAATTTTCGGTGTTCGACTGGATATTTCGAGGTATCTCGATATTTGTGTCGTTGTTGGTGTCGTGGTTGCTGTTCACCTGGATGATCGGCCGGCTGCCGCGGGAGTCGGTGAACATCGTCGACGCCATGAAGGCAGGGTTGATGGCAGCGATCGGCTTCGAGGCGTTCAAGCAGGTGGCGGGGCTGTACCTGCACGTAGTTCTGCGGAGCCCGGCGGGCGCCACGTTCGGGCCGGTGTTGGGTCTGATGGTGTTCGCGTATGTCACCGCCTATCTTGTGTTGTTCTGCACCGCATGGGCGGCGACGGCATCGGAGGATCCGCGCGCCAAGCCCGTCGATCCGCCCGCGCCGGCGATCATTGTCCCGCGGGTACAGCTGGACGAGGGCATCAGCGCGCGCCAGACGCTGGCCGCCCTAGTCGTGGGTGCCGTTGGCGCGCTGGCATTTTCGCGGTTTACCAACTGGCGCCGCTAGCCGTCCGGCGGCACCCGCGGGCGGTCTCAGGTCCCCGGGCTGCCGCCGGTGCCGCCGTCGACATCGCCGACGGACGGGGCATCTCCGCCGGTCCCGCCGTTGCCGCCGATGCCACCCTGGCCGCCGGTGCCAGAGAGGCCGGGGCACGTGCCCGCCGCGCCGCCGTCGCCGCCTTGGCCGCCGTCGCCTCCGTTGCCACCGGTCTCCGCGGTGCCGGTGACTCCGGTGCCGCCGTTGCCGGCTTGACCGCCCGCGCCGCCGTGGCCGCCGTTGCCGTTGGTGCCGGTGGCGCTGACGCTGTTGCTGCCGTCGCCGCCTGCTCCGCCTGCTCCGCCGTCGCCGCTCCGGACCCGCCATTGCCGCCGTTGCCCCACAAGATCCCGCCGGCACCGCCGGCTTGCCCGGTCCCCGCCGCATCATTGCTGCCATTACCGATCAACGGCCGGCTCAACACCGCATTGGTGGGTGCATTAATCGCCCCCAAAATGCCCTGCTCAACGGTTTGCAGGGGCGCGGCGTTAGCGGCTTCGGCGGCCGCATAGCCGCGCGCACCCGAGGACAACGCGTGCACAAACTCCGCGTGAAAAAGGGCGCCTTGCGCGCTCAACGCCTGAAAGCCCCTGGCGTAGTTGGCAAACAGACCCGAAATCGCCGCCGACACCTCATCGCCTGCCGCGGCAAGCACCTGCGTCGTGGAACCCGCGGCCGCCGTATTGGCCGCCCTGACCGCCGACCCGATACCGGACACATCCGCCGCCACCAATGACTCCGGTGCTGCGATCACATACGACATCGCTGTGCCCCAATCCCAGCCACTTGTTTGACTCTCGCAGGAGATGAATCCGGCCATAAGCATGACCGACCCGACCCGCCAATGGCGAGCTTTCGCTTTGGAAAGTTAGAGAAGCGCGATGAGCTATTGCGGCTTTGACGCGTCGTCTCGCCAGGCGCCGCGGACCATGACGGCCTTGGTTTGCAAATCATCATCCAGCACAACAAGGTTGGCGTCATAGCCAGGACGCAGGCTGCCCACTTGGTCGAGCCCGAGAGCCAGGGCCGGCGTCGCCGAAGTCATCTGCACCGCGGCAGCCAGACCGGCATCCGCGTTCAGGCCGAGCCCGGCCACTGTGCGAAACAGCTGATCCATCGTCGCGGTGCTGCCGGCGATCGTCGACGTTCCGCGTACCCGGGCCACGCCGGACACCACGTCGATCGGCACCGTGCCGAGCAGAAATGATCCGTCGCCGGAACCGGCGGCGGCAACCGCGTCCGTCACCAACGCGACCCGGCCCGGTCCGACAGCCTCGATCACCGAACGCACCACGGCGGGGTGTAGATGCACGCCGTCCGCGATGATCTCGACGGTGACGCGCGGGTCCTCCAGCAGCGCCAGCGCCGGTCCGGGTTCTCGATGGTGCAGCGCCGGCATCGCGTTGAACAAATGGGTGCCGACTGTCGCGCCCAGGGTAATGGCGTGACGAGCCTGTTCGTAGGTCGCATCCGTATGTCCAACGGCGACAACGACACCCGCATCGAGAAAGCGCCGAATCGCCCATTCGCTTCCCTGTAACTCGGGTGCCAGCGTGACCATCCGGATCGCGTCGCCGCCGACGGCCAGTACCGCATCGATCTCGGCGGCATCCGGATCACGCATCTGGGTGCGGTCGTGCGCTCCGCAGTGTGCCGGGCTGAGCCAGGGCCCCTCCAGGTGGATGCCCGCGATGGCGCCCTGCCGGGTCTGCTCGGCCAGCGCGCGCGCGCCGGCAATCAACTCCGCGGGGCCGACGGTGACCAGACTGGCCAGCGTCGTGGTGGTGCCGTGCTGCAGGTGGAACCCTGCGGCCCCGGCGATTCCGTGCGCTTCGGTGTACGAGGCTCCGCCGCCACCGTGCACATGCATATCGACAAACCCAGGCACCACAATGGAATCCGGAAAATCTGCGTCGGCAGGCCCAGATGGTGAGCCGGAACCACAGGCCAGGATCCGGCGACCGGACGTCTGCAGCCAGCCCGGTCGGCAGATCTGCCCATCGATGACCACCGTGCCGGCGCAGATCAGGGACATTGGCTCTCCGTAGCCGTCTGGGTGCTCGTGTTCTCCCAATGCCCGCCGTTCTCCCAGAAGTGCCGGATGTCCTCGAGCTGGCGGCCCTTGGTCTCCGGCGCATACCGGTAGACGACACCCATGGCGACCACCGCGAATAACCCGAATAGCGCGAAAGTCCCAGCGCCGCCGAGTGAATGCAGCACGGTCAGGAAGACGGCGGCCACGATCGCGTTGGCCACCAGGTCGGAGGTGAGCATCGTGCTCGACCCCATCGAGCGCAGGCGGGTGGGGAAGCTCTCGCCGGCGTAAACCCATACCATCGAGCCGAACCCGAAGCTGAAGCCGATGATGAACAGCAGCACGCCGGCAAAGCCCGCGACGGTGCCAAAACCCAATGCGAACACGGCCACCAACAAGAAGTCGGCGGCGACCATCATGCCGATGCCGGACAACAGAATTGGACGCCGACCCAGCCGGTCGACGAGAACCAGCGCGGCACAAACCGCCGCCAAACCGGCGAGCTGCACCAGCGCCGGAAGACCCAGCAGCGCAAAATTGCCGGTGAACCCCATGGCCTCGAACAGTCGCGGGCTGTAGTAGACGATCGCGTTGATGCCGGTGATCTGAATGAGAAACCCGAGGGTGATCACGAATAACGTGGCGCGCAGATACGGCCGTCGCAGCATCTCGGACATCCCGCCTTTGGAACCTTCGCTCAGGGCCCGGCCGATCTCGGCCAGCTCTGCCTCGGCCTTGTCCTCCGGTTCTACTCGCAGCAGCGTCCGGCGGGCATCGGCGACGCGGCCCTTCAGCATGTACCACCGGGCGGTGTCGGGCATGCGCAGCAACAACGGCAGCAACAGCGCGGCGGGTACGGCGGCCAGCGCGAGCATCAACCGCCAGCTGTGCGTCCCCGCCAACAGGTAGCCGGCCAGGTAGCCCAGGATGAGGCCACTGACCGTGGCGAGCTGATAGGCGGTCAGCAAAGCCCCGCGCACCGCCGCCGGTGCCGACTCGGCCACATACACCGGCACGACCACCACGGACACGCCGATCGTCAGGCCAAGCAGCAGTCGCGCCGCCAACAACATCGGCATCGACACCGCGACGGCACCCAGCAGCGCGAATGCGGCGTAGCTGACGACGATCAGGACCATCGATCTCTTGCGCCCGATCGCGTTGGCGAGCGCACCGCCGACCAGCGCACCGGCGATCTGGCCGATTACCACCATGGTCGTCAGCAGCTCTTGTTGCCGTGTCGTCAGGCCGAATTGGTCGGTGATGAACAGCAGCGCGCCGGCGATGCTGGACAAGTCGTACCCGTAAATGACACCGACGCTGGCCGCGGTGAGCCCAACCAGCAGGCCCCGCCGCGATGGGCGTCCAGACTCGCTGATGGTCAGCTGGGCCGTACCCGGTTGCGTAGCACCTCAATGACGTGCTCGGGGTTCTCGGGGGTGATGCACGGCCTCACCCGGCCGCGGCCCACGTGCAGAACCAGCAGGGTCCTTTTGCTT
>Ga0182014_10001634_pt1 | contig 29622 bp, 20 predicted proteins | sample 612S2DmetaG_FD_120489 | JGI IMG/M metagenome (GOLD analysis project Ga0182014, IMG submission 120489) | Permafrost microbial communities from Stordalen Mire, Sweden - 612S2D metaG | ecosystem: Environmental > Terrestrial > Soil > Wetlands > Permafrost | place: Sweden: Stordalen | collected... | reverse complement strand
GCTAAGCGCGGAGGCAGGCAGCCCGGTCCGCATTACAAGTGGATCGCGCTATCGAACACCACGCTCGGCGTCCTGATGGCCACGATCAACCAGTCGATCGTGCTGATCGCGCTGCCGGACATCTTCCGCGGCATCGGCGTCGACCCGCTGTCGGCGGGCAACACCAGCTACCTGCTGTGGATGTTCATGGGCTTCCTGGTCGTGTCGGCCGTGCTCGTGGTGTCCTTCGGGCGGCTCGGCGACATGTTCGGCCGGGTGCGCATGTACAACATCGGCTTCGCCGTCTTCACGGTGGCATCCATATTCCTGGCCGTGACCTGGATGAAAGGCACAGACGCGGCGCTCTGGCTGATCATCTGGCGAGTCGTGCAGGGCATTGGCGGCGCGTTCCTGTTCGCCAACTCCACCGCCATCCTCACCGACGCATTCCCCGCCAACCAGCGCGGCACCGCACTCGGGATGAATGCCATCGCCGCGATCTCCGGGTCGTTTCTGGGCCTGCTCCTGGGAGGCGTGCTCGCCCCCATCAACTGGCACTTCGTCTTCCTGGTCTCGGTGCCGTTCGGGGTCTTCGGCACCTTCTGGGCCTACTTCATGCTGCACGACCTGAGCGAGCGGCATCGCGCCCGGATGGACTGGTGGGGCAACGTCCTGTTCGCCGCGGGGCTCATCGCCATCCTGGTCGGCATCACCTACGGCCTGGAGCCCTACGGCGGGCACGCCATGGGCTGGACGAGCCCGTTTGTGCTCTCCATGATCTTCGGCGGCCTGGCCGCGCTGGTGGTCTTCTGCTTCGTCGAGGCCAGGGTCGCGGAGCCGATGTTCCGGCTGTCGCTGTTCCGGATCCGCGCGTTCGCGGCCGGCAACCTGGCCAACCTGATGGTCGCCCTGGGCCGGGGCGGCATGCAGTTCACCCTCATCATCTGGCTGCAGGGAATCTGGCTGCCGCTGCACGGTTACAGCTTCTCGCAGACGCCGTTGTGGGCCGGTATCTACCTGGTTCCGCTGACCATCGGGTTCCTCGTCTCGGCGCCGCTGTCGGGCTGGCTGTCCGACCGGTTCGGCGCGCGGGCGTTCACGGTGGGCGGGGCGCTGGTCACCGCGCTGAGCTTCGTGCTCCTGATGCTCATGCCGGTGAACTTCAGCTACTTGCTCTTCGCTCTGATCCTGGTGCTCAACGGGTTCGGCTCCGGTCTGTTCGCCTCGCCGAACCGGGCGGAGATCATGAACTCCGTCCCGGCGAACCAGCGCGGGGCGGCGGGCGGCACGATCGCGACGTTCCAGAATGCCGCCTTCGTGCTGTCGATCGGCATCTTCTTCTCGCTGATCGTGGCGGGGCTATCCAGCACGCTGCCCTCGGCCCTGTCCACTGGCCTGGTCTCGCAGGGCATCCCGGCCAGCGCCGCGCATACGATCGGGCACCTGCCGCCGATCGGCGTGCTGTTCGCGGCCTTCCTCGGCTTCAACCCGATGAAGCAACTGCTCGGCCCGCTGCTCGGGCACGTGTCGGCGTCGCACGCCGCCTACCTGACCGGCCGCGACTTCTTCCCCAACGTGATCACGCACCCGTTCCACAGCGGGATCGGTGTCGCCTTCTGGTTCGCCATCGCGGCGAACGTGATCGCTGCGGTCGCGTCCCTCATGACCGGCCGGATCAGGCGCCGTGCCGCCGCAGACCACGAGCCGGTCGGGGAGGAACTCGCCGGCGTGGCGGGCGAAGGCTCGTGGGAGCCGAGCGAACTGGTGCGGCCGGCCGCCGACCAGGCGGACCCGTCCCGCGCGGCCAGGCAGGCCGCCCCGTCCCGGGCGGCGTCGAACGGCGGCCGCCAGCGCGACCGGTGAGATCGTCGCGAGCGCGACCACGGACGCGGACGGGTGGCACCGGCTGACCGGCCTCGGCGATGGCGAGCATGTTCTCGTCGCCGATGGCCACGAGCCGGTCCGGCCACCGCGGCCGCGGATACTGGCGGCCAGTTCGTCTTCGGTGCCGTTCCGTCCGGCCGCTACACCCTCGTGGCGAGCGGCTACCGGCCCGGCGTGGCGCCGCTTCCCGGGAGCCGTACCCCGCGCGCGGCAGGCCGACATCACGCTCGCACGGCCCGGGTAAGGCCCGCGTAGGAGCGGGAACCGCCGGGCCGCGCGGGCGGCACCGGATTGGCCGCCCGGGTGAGGCGGCTGCCGAAGCGGGCCGCCGGATGATGCGACCTGGCGGTATCCTCCCAGTGAGGGGGGCGTAAACAGGTACGTCACCGTCCTGACACACAGGCAGCGATTCCGAGGAGCCCTCCGGAGTGAGCCCCAGCCGTCCGGCCGCCGTCATCATCCTCGCCGCGGGCGAGGGCACGCGCATGAAATCCACGGTCCCCAAGGTGCTGCACGCGCTGTGCGGCCGCACCATGCTGGGCCACGCGATCGCCGCGGTGCGTGAACTCAGCCCCCAGCGGCTGGTGGTCGTGGTCGGCCACGGCCGTGACCAGGTGTCCGAGTACCTCGCGCGCGAGGCGCCGGACGCGCAGGTCGTGATCCAGGAGCGGCAGGGCGGGACCGGTCATGCCGTGCGGACGGTGATCGAAGCCGCCGGCGGCATCGAAGGCCAGGTCATCGTCACTTACGGCGACATGCCGCTGCTGCGTGGCGCCACCCTGGCCGAGCTGGCCGCCGAGCACGACGCCGCGGGCAACATGGTGACGGTGCTGACCGCGACGAGCAGCGATCCGGCCGGATACGGCCGCATCATCCGCGACGCCTCCGGTGCCATCACCGAGATCGTCGAGGAGGCGGACGCCACCGGCGAGCAGCGGCTGATCGACGAGATCAACTCCGGCTGCTACGCGTTCGAGGGCTCCATGCTGGCGGACGCGATCAAGCGGGTGCCCCCGGCGAACGTGCTGGGCCAGGAGTACCTCACCGACGTGGTGGCGATCCTGCGCGGCGACGGCTACCGGGTCGGCACCCGGCGGGCGGCGGACTCCGCCGAGATCCAGGGCGTCAACGACCGGGTGCAGCTGGCCCGGGCCCGGCGGGTATACAACGACCGGCTCCTCGAGCACTGGATGCGGGCCGGAGTGACCATCATTGACCCGGCGACGACCTGGCTCGATGCGGACGTGACCCTCGAGCCGGACGCCGAGATCGGCCCGTCCACGCAACTAGAGGGGCGTACCGCGATCGCGTCCGGGGCCCAGGTGGGTCCGGGCTGTGTGCTCCGCGACACGGTAGTCGGCGCGGGCGCGACCGTTATCAACGCTGTCTGCGAGTCGGCCGAGATCGGGCCCGGGGCCAGCGTTGGGCCCTACACCCGGCTGCGGCCCGGGACGAGGCTGGGACCCGGTACCCGGGCCGGCAGCTTCGTCGAATTGAAGAACGCCGTCGTCGGCGAGGGCTCGAAGGTGCCCCACCTGTCCTACGTGGGCGACGCGGACATCGGGGCCGGCTCGAACATCGGGGCCGCCACGGTGTTCGTCAACTACGACGGCGTGGCCAAGCACCACACCATTGTGGGAGATCACGTCCGGATCGGGAGCGACACCATGCTCGTGGCACCGGTCGAGGTCGGCGACGGTGCCTACACCGCCGCCGGGTCCGTCATCACGCAGAACGTCCCCCCCGGGGAGATGGCCATCGGCCGGGCCAGGCAGCGCAACCTGCCGGGATGGGTCGCCCGGCGCCGGCCCGGTACCCGGTCGGCGGCGGCGGCCGAGGCGGCTCAGGGCCACCCGGCTCAGGGCCATGCAGCCGGGGCGGCTCAGGGCAAAGAGGCACCCAGCGAGGGAGAGTCCGCATGAGCGGCATCATGGTGGCCAGCGAGAAGAAGCTGATGCTCGTCTCCGGCCGGGGGTATCCCGAGCTGGCCGAGGAGGTGGCCACCTGCCTGGGCATCGAGCTCACGCCGACGAAGCTCTTCGACTTCGCCAACGGGGAGATCTTCGTCCGCTTCCTCGACTCCGTTCGCGGCTGCGACGTCTTCGTGCTGCAGAGTCACACCGCGCCGATCAACGAGTGGATCATGGAGCACCTGATCATGGTGGACGCGCTCAAGCGCGCGTCGGCCAAGCGGATCACGGTGGTAGCCCCGTTCTTCGGCTACGCGCGCCAGGACAAGAAGAGCCGGGGCCGGGAACCGATCTCGGCGCGGCTGATGTCCGACCTGTTCGCGACGGCGGGAGCGCACCGGCTGATGGCGGTCGACCTGCACACCGCGCAGATCCAGGGGTTCTTCGACGGGCCAGTGGACCACCTGTTCGCGCTGCCGATCCTCGCGGGTTACATCGAGGACAAGCTGGACCTGGGCCAGGTCACCGTGGTGGCGCCGGACGCCGGCCGGGTGCGGATGTGCGAGCGCTGGACGGACCGGCTCGGCTGTCCGCTGGCCATCATCCACAAGCGCCGGGACCCGGACGTGGCCAACCAGGTCAAGATGTTCGAGGTCGTGGGCCAGGTCGCCGGTCGTACCTGCATCCTGGTGGACGACATGATCGATACGGGCGCGACGATCACGAAGGCGGCGGAGGCGCTGTTCGAGCAGGGAGCGGCCAAGGTCATCGTGATGGCCACGCACGGTGTGCTGTCCGGTCCCGCCATGGACACCCTGAAGAATTCGCAGATCAGCGAGGTCGTGATCACGAACACGCTGCCCATTCATCCGGAGCGGCAGTTCGACAAGCTCACCGTGCTGTCGATCGCGCCGCTGATCGCCCGTGCCATCAATGAGGTGTTCAGCGACGGCTCGGTCACCAGCCTTTTCGACGGCCAAAGCTGAACGGTGCCGGCCGCCCGGCGCCGGAGCACGGTCCGCCGGTAGCCAGGGGTGACCGCCGTCCTGGCCCCGTCAACGCTCGCGGACGGCGGCCACGCCTCAAATCCCCCGCCGCTGCGGCCGCACCGTAACGGCCAGTGCCGTTTGGCCGCTACGGTGCAGCCTTTATGCACGGCACAGGGAGTGTGCCGTCCCCCATCCCGCCCCGTTCCACGGCCATTCCTGGCCGCCCCCAGCTGCCCGGCGGAGCGCCGCTCCCCACGGCGATCCGCCAGTCTGCGCGGCCCACTCGCGCGGTACCCCGTATGGCGCGAGCGGGCCGCCGTCCCTTGTGAGAGGCTCCAAGGGACACCTTTCCCCTTGACGTCCCGCCGTGGCGCCTGCCCGCCCTGGAGCGGATGCAGGACGCCTGGCAGGCGCGTCCTTTACTGTCCGTGACCGGTCCCGATCACCGCGGACCACGCCCCTGTTGCGGTCCCCGGTGATCGGGCCGGCCGTCCCAGCGGGGGCCTTTGCTGCTCTGCGGCCCCGCTCCGGGATCAGTTCCGATCGTGTCAGTGTGCGGTTGTCTGGGAATTAAGTGCCGATTGCGTCCCCGGCCGGGCTGGTTAAGCGGCGCCCGCCCGGTGGCCGCGCCCCGCTGGCCGCGGTGCGGCGGCGGCTGTTACGGCTTTCAGCATCGACGGCGTCATTTACGTCCCGGTTGATCCGTGATTAAGTGGCCCTGTTGTCCGGCCGGGGGATGGGGCGCATCCTGACGGTTGGTGGGGGCGCGGAGACATTTCGCGGTGCCGGGTTTGCTGTCGTTACTTGATCCCGGAGGAAGACGAGATCGTGAACCGCGGTGGATCGCGATTATGCGGTTCCGCATCCTGGGACCGCTTGAGGTCAGGACAGAAGAGGACTGGACCCCGATCGGCGCGGCCAAGTGGCGGGCCATCCTGGCGTGCCTGCTCCTTCATCCGGGACAGGTCGTTTCCACCGACACCCTCATCGACGAATTGTGGGGAAACGATCCTCCGGCCCGCGCCAGCAACCTGGTCAGCATCTACGTTCTCCGGCTGCGGCGGCTCATCGGAGACAGCGAGGGACGGGTACTGAAGACCCGCTCTCCGGGGTACCAGCTGCTGCTCGGCCCGGATGACCTGGACACGCGGCGTTTCGGGATCTTGATGAGCCAGGGCCAGGAGGCGCTCACGGCCGGCGATCCCGAACACGCCGCCCACCTGCTCGCCGATTCACTCGCCCTGTGGCGCGGTAAGGCGCTGGCCGACGTCCCCCCGTCGGCCTTCGTCGACGCCGAGGCCGAACGCTTGGACGAGCTTTATCTCGCCGCGCTGGAACTGCGCATCGAGGCGGACATCGCCTGTGATCGCGGCAGCGTCGCGATCCCCGACCTGCGCAGGCTGCTCAGCGACCAGCCGCTCAAGGAAAAGCTGTGGCTGCTGCTCATGCGCGCTCTCGCCGGGGCGGGCCGGCACGCCGAAGCGCTGGGCGCCTACGAGCAGGCGCGGTCCGTCATTGCCGACCAGCTCGGCGTGGATCCCGGACCCGAAATGCGGCAATTGTTCCGGGAGCTGCTTTCCGCGGACGTCAGGCAGCCGCCGGAGGCGGAGAAGCCGCCGTCCACCGGTGAGCGGCGAAGCAGGCCCGCGCCCGCCGCCGGACGGCGCGGCACCCAGCTCCCGGTCGCGGCGCAAGACGCTGGTTCTTCCGTGGCGCACCGTGACGCCGCAGGGCCACCCGCTTCCGCTCCCCCGGCCGGGAGCCAGGCCCATCAGCATCCCGCGGCCAGCGCGGCGCCAGGAGCGCCCGCCGTGCCCGGGGCCCCCGGCAGTATCGCCCTGGGCATCGTGGAGACGAGCGATGACGCCGCCGAAACCGTGCCGCCGCCGCCAGCCGTGCCGGCGCCGATGCAGCTGCCCGCTGACATCAACGACTTCACCGGCCGCGAGCTGCACGTCAGGCAGCTGTGCGACCTGCTGTCAGGCCGCCGTGCCGGCGACAATCCGGGCGCGGTACCGGTGGCCCTGGTCGCTGGGGCCGGCGGTCTGGGCAAGACCACCCTGGCGATCCATGCCGCGCACCGGATGCGCACCGAATACCCGGACGGCCAGCTGTATGTGGACCTGCTCGGCGCCGGTCCCCAGCCGCTGCCGCCGGGTGACGTGCTGGCCCGATTCCTGCGTGATCTCGGCGAGGAGGGTGCGCAGATTCCGGTCAGCGAGGAGGAACGGGCCGCGCTTTACCGGACGCGGCTCAACGGCCGGCGGACGCTCGTTCTGCTCGACAATGCGCACGATGCGGCTCAGGTGCGGCCGCTGCTGCCCGGCAGCGCATCCTGCGCAGTGATCGTGACCAGCCGCAGCCGCCTGTCCGATCTGGTTGGTGGCGGTCTCGTACATCTGGACGTACTCGACGACAGCGAGGCGCTCGCCCTGTTCAGCCGGATCGTCGGGACCGATCGAGCGGCGGCCGAACCGGATGCGACCGCCGAACTGCTGGTGGCCTGCGCCGGGCTGCCCCTCGCGATCAGGATCTGTGCCGCGCGGCTGGCCGCCCGTGACCACTGGACGATCCGCTGGCTCGCCGACCGGATCCGTGACCAGCACCGTCGGCTCGACGAGATGAGGGTCGGTGACCTGGCGGTTCGGGCCAGCTTCGAGGTCAGTTTCGCAAGCCTGCCGGCCGCGCTGGTGCCCGGTGGCGTCGCGCCGGCCGACGCGTTCCGGCTGCTTGGCCTGTGGGCAGGCCCGTCCATCGGGCTGGGTGCGGCAACTGCCCTGATCGGTGAGCCGGAGGATCGGGTCGCGGACGCCCTGGAGTTCCTCGTGGACGCGCACCTGCTGGAGTCGTCGGCTCCCGATTGCTATGGCTTCCACGACCTTCTCCGCGTCTATGCCGACGAGCGGGCCATGGCGGACGAGCCCGAGCAATCCCGGCGCGAGGCAGTGGCCCGGCTGCTTGCCTGGTATCTGCATATGGCCAGCGCCGCCGACACCCTCGTCGCGCCGCACCGCGAGCGGCCGTCCCTCGATCCGGCGCCGCCCGGCTGCGACCCGCTGAGCTTCATTGATGTCGCTGGCGCCCTGGCCTGGTGCGAGGCCGAGCGTGAGAACGTGGTCGCGGCCACCCAGCAGGCGGCCGACTACGGCCTCCACGACATCGCCTGGAAGCTGCCGGTCGCGGTGCTGGGCTCCTTCGACCGGCTCAGTTACCGGGCGGAGTGGATCTCCAGCCACCTCATCGCGCTGGCGAGCGCCCGGCAGGCGGGCGACCGGCGCGCCGAGGGGTGGACCCTCAACAACCTCGGCATGGTGTACAGCCAGCAACAGCGTATGGACGAGGCCATCAGCCGGTTCGAGGAGGCCCTGGAGATCCGCCGCGAGATAGGCGACCTGCGGGGGCAGGCCATCTCCACCATCAACATCGCCGATGCCAATCTGCGGCGCGGGCGGAGCACCGAGGCTCTTGGGCAGCTTGATCAAGCACTTTCGCTGCAGCGGGAAGCCGGTTACCGCTACGGGGAGGGCGCGGTGCTCACCGGCCTGGGGGAGGCGCACCTGGACCTCGGCCATCTCGATGAGGCGATCGACTACCTGCAGCAGGGCCGCGCAATCTTCGTCGAGATCAAGGCGCGGAACGGTGAAGATTACGTGCTGCACGCGCTGGCCCGGGCCTACCTCGAACTCGGCCGCACGCCAGAGGCCATCGTTGCTTATCAGGACGCCCTCACCATCCGCCGTTCCGTCGGAAGCAGGCAAAGCCAGGGATTGACCATGGTCTTTCTCGGACGCGCTCAGCTCCGGGCGGGAGACCTCGCCGAAGCGCGCCGATGCTGGGCCGGTGCGTACGCCATTTTCGATGAGCTCGGCGACGAGGAGCAGTTGGCTGAGGTGTCGTCCGAACTGGCTGGCCTCGGTGCGATGTCGGCCTGATGCCTTTTTCGCGAGCCATGTGTGCGTCTGTGATTACTGGACGTAGAGGTTAGGAGAGTGTCACTAGCGCGCCACAGGCAATTTCTGACGTGTTCGCGAGGGGGAACGATCAAACCGGGCTAATGTCGCCCTACGGGTCATTGGGTCGCCCTGACTCACGGGGGTCAGGGACTAGAAAGGGCGACGATTATGGGGAATCCTGAACCGCAGATGCAGGGCGAGGACCGTCCGCAGATGCAGGGCGAGGCCACTCCCGCCATGCAGGGCGAGGCCACTCCCGCCATGCAGGGGGAAGCCACTCCCGCCATGCAGGGGGAAGCCACTCCCGCCATGCAGGGGGAAGCCACTCCCGCCATGCAGGGGGAAGCCACTCCCGCCATGCAGGGCGAGGCCACTCCCGCCATGCAGGGGGAAGCCACTCCCGCCATGCAGGGCGAGGCCACTCCCGCCATGCAGGGCGAAGCCACTCCCGCCATGCAGGGCGAGGCCACTCCGGCCATGCAGGGCGAAGCCACTCCCGCCATGCAGGGCGAAGCCACTCCCGCCATGCAGGGGGAAGCCACTCCCGCCATGCAGGGCGAAGCCACTCCGGCCATGCAGGGCGAGGCCACTCCCGCCATGCAGGGCGAGGCCACTCCGGCCATGCAGGGCGAAGCCACTCCCGCCATGCAGGGCGAAGGCGCTACCGACTGAGCGGAAACTCAGGGCAGCCTGGCTGTGTTAGCTGAACCCGTGCCGGTGCCGGAGCGCTTGCTCCGCACCGGCACGGGTGTTTCCGCCGGACCTGACGCCAAGCTCTCAGGCTGGCCGCCCGGAACGCTTACCGCGAAGTTCTCGGCTAGACTGCGGAGGCGCGGCCTTTACCGTCGGCACCGCCGCTCGCGGTGGCGCGGCTTTGCGGGCCGCGCGGATCCCCTGGTAAGGGTCATTGCCAGGGGACGGCATCACAGCCGCCCCGTACAGCCGCGCGGCGCTGCCGCACTGAAATACCACTGCATGAGGAGTGACGACCGTGCCTGAGGTCCGCATCGCCGCCGAGCCGCGCACCGAGTTCGGCAAAGGCGCCGCCCGGCGTACGCGCCGCGAGGGCCGGGTGCCCGCCGTTCTGTACGGTCACGGCACAGAGACCCGGCATGTCGTGCTGCCGGGCCACGACCTGATGCTCGCGCTGAAGACGCCGAACGTCCTGATCCGCCTCGAGGGCGTCCCCGGCGTGACCGGTCTCGCCCTGCCCAAGGCGATCCAGCGGGACCCGATCCGGGGGTTCATCAAGCACGCCGACCTGATCCTCATCCGGCGCGGCGAGAAGGTCACCGTGGACATCGCGGTCCGGGTCAGCGGGGACATCGCCCCCGACGGCCTGCTGGACCAGCAGGTCGTCCAGCTCTCGGTCGAGGCCGAGGCGACGAACATCCCCGACGGGATCGACGTCGACGTCACGGGCATGGAGATCGGCAGTTCGATTCACGCGGGTGACCTCACGCTGCCGCGCGGTACGACGCTCCAGGTCGAACCGGAAACGCTGATCGTGCACGTGCTGCCCGCGCCCACCGCGGCGCAGATGGAGGCGGACCTCGGTGGTGCCGAGGCGGCCGAGTCCCAGGTGCCTGAGCCGGTCGGTGAGGCCGGGGCCGGGTCGTCCGGCGAGAGCGACGCCAGCTGACCTGTCAGGACGATACGCGGTCGGATGTGAAGCCGGCGATGCCGGAGGAACGCTGGCTGATTGCCGGGCTCGGTAATCCGGGCCCGGAATACGCCGGTAACCGGCACAATGCCGGGCACATGGTGGCCGACCTGCTCGCGGAATGGATGGGCAGCCGGTTCAAGGCGCACCGGACCCGCAACGACGTAGCCGAGGGGCGGCTGGCCGGGGTCCCGGTCACCCTGGCCAAGCCGCGTACCTACATGAACCTGTCCGGCGGGCCGGTGACGGCGATCGCGGCCTTCTACAAGATCCCGCCGGAGCGGATCGTGGTCATCCACGACGAGCTGGACATCCCGTTTGGGGCGGTGCGGCTGAAGTTCGGCGGCGGTGACAACGGCCACAACGGCCTTCGTTCGATTACGCAGGCCCTCGGCACCAACGAGTACCACCGCGCCCGGTTCGGCATCGGCCGCCCGCCGGGCCGGATGGACGCCGCCACGTACGTGCTGCGCGACTTTTCCGCCGCCGAGCGCAAGGAACTGCCGCTGCTCATCGACCGCTGCGCCGACGCCGTGGAGACCCTGCTGTCGAAGGGCCTGGCCGTCGCGCAGAACACCTTCCACGCCGACTGACCGGCGCCCGGCCGGTCTCTGGGAGACCACCGCGAGGGCTCCCGGGAGGGACCCGGGAGCCAAGCAGGGCGGCCGGGAAGAATTGAGCGGGGTCCCGGCGCTTAGGCTGGCGGAGCACACCGCACTAACCAGCTTCCGCCCGGAAGCGTCAAGGAGCCCGCCGATGGCGACGGAGGACGACCGTCTCGCCCATGACCTCGCCGCCGAGGCGGGCCGCCGCCTGGTCGCCCTGCGCGGTCATGGCGGTGAGCCGGACGAGCTCCGCAAGGCCGGCGACCGCACGTCGCACGAGTTTCTCTCCGCCGAGCTGGCCCGGCTGAGGCCGGGGGACTGGGTGCTGTCCGAAGAGGCCGCCGATGACCCGGGCCGGCTGACCGCGGACCGGGTCTGGATCGTCGACCCGCTCGACGGTACCCGCGAGTTCGGGGACGCGGGCCGGGAGGACTGGGCGGTGCACGTGGCGCTGTGGGAGCGCGCCCGGCCCGGCGCCGCCCCTCCGGGCGGCCAAAGCTCTGACCACCCGCGCCCTGACCACCCGGAGGGCGTCCTCACCGCCGGCGCGGTGGCCCTGCCGGCCCAGGATGAGGTGCTCTCCACCGTCACCCCGCCTCCGGCTCCGCCCGCGTCCTTGTCCGCGTACTTGCCCGCGTCCTCGCCGGCCGGCCGGCCCGGCGGGCGGCTGCGCGTCGTCGTCAGCCGGACCAGGCCCGCGCCGTTCCTGCCCCGGATGGCCGAACTTCTCGGCGCGGACCTCATCCCGCTGGGATCGGCGGGCGCCAAGGTCGCCGCCGTCCTGCAGGGCCACGCCGACGCGTACGTGCACGCGGGCGGCCAGTACGAGTGGGATTCCGCGGCCCCGGTCGCGGTCGCCCGTGCGGCCGGCTTCCACGCCTCCCGGATCGACGGGCGCGAGCTTTCTTACAATCAGGCCGATCTGCTGATGCCGGATATCCTGGTATGCCCGCCCGCCCTCGCCGGCGCGCTGCTGGATGCCATCGCGTCCGCGCAGCCCGGCGAGACCGGCGGCAGTCAACGATGACGGCCTCGGCGGCGGGCCCAGCCCGCCGGACACATTCCCTGCCCCCGACGCCTCCTGGATGCCGTTGATGCGCACCAATTACAGACTCTCCCAACTTGACGTGCTCGAAGCCGAGTCCATCCACGTGATCCGTGAGGTCGCCGCCGAGTTCGAGCGGCCCGTGCTGCTGTTCTCCGGCGGCAAGGACTCGGTGGTCATGCTGGCGCTGGCGGAAAAGGCGTTCCGGCCGGCCCGGATCCCGTTCCCCGTCATGCACGTCGACACCGGGCACAACTTCAGTGAGGTCATCGAGTTCCGCGACAAACGCGTCGCGGAGCTGGGGGTCCGGCTCATTGTCGCGTCCGTGCAGGACTCCATCGACGCGGGCCGGGTGACCGAGGAGACCGGCCGCTGGGCGAGCCGGAACCGGCTGCAGACCATCACGCTGCTGGACGCGATCGAGGAGCAGCGTTTCGACGCGCTGTTCGGCGGCGCGCGCCGGGATGAGGAGAAGGCCCGCGCCAAGGAGCGGGTGTTCTCCTTCCGCGACGACTTCGGCCAGTGGGACCCGAAAAACCAGCGGCCCGAGCTGTGGAACCTGTACAACACCCGGATCCGCCGGGGTGAGCACATCCGCGTCTTCCCGCTGTCCAACTGGACCGAGCTCGACATCTGGGAGTACATCAAGCGCGAGGAGCTCGAGCTGCCGTCGGTGTACTTCGCGCACACCCGCAACGTCTTCGAGCGGGACGGGATCCTGCTGGCCGAGAGCCCGTACGTGCCGCGCGGCGACGAGGAAACGGTCTTCGAGGCGACGGTCCGCTACCGGACCGTCGGCGACATTACGTGCACCGGAGCGGTCGAGTCGACCGCGGAGACCGTCGCCGAGGTCATTACCGAGGTGGCGGCGACCCGGATCACCGAGCGCGGCCAGACTCGCGCGGACGACCGCACCAGCGAGGCGGCCATGGAGGACCGTAAGCGAGAGGGCTACTTCTGATGGATATTCTGCGGTTCGCCACGGCCGGCTCGGTCGACGACGGCAAGAGCACGCTCATCGGGCGGCTGCTGTACGACTCCAAGTCGATCTTCGAGGACCAGCTCGCGGCCGTGGAGCGGACCAGCAAGGACCGCGGCGAGGAGTACACGAACCTGGCGCTGCTGACCGACGGGCTGCGCGCCGAGCGCGAGCAGGGCATCACCATCGACGTGGCCTACCGCTACTTCGCCACCCCACGGCGGAAGTTCATCATCGCGGACACCCCCGGCCACACTCAGTACACCCGCAACATGGTCACCGGCGCGTCCACCGCGGACCTGGCCGTCGTCCTCGTGGACGCGCGCAACGGGCTGACCGAGCAGAGCCGCCGGCACGCGTTCCTCGCGACGCTGCTGCAGGTGCCGCACCTGGTGCTGGCGGTCAACAAGATGGACCTGGTGAACTACGACGCCGCGGTCTTCGAGCGGATCGCCGCGGAGTTCTCCGCCTTCGCCGCCAAGCTGGACATCAGTGACCTGACCTTCATCCCGATCTCGGCGCTGCTCGGCGACAACGTGGTCCAGCGGTCGGCCAATATGCCCTGGTACGACGGGCCCTCGCTGCTGCACCACCTGGAGCACGTGCATATCGCCTCCGACCGGAACCTGATCGACGTGCGGTTCCCGGTCCAGTATGTGATCCGGCCGCACCAGGCCACCGACCCTGGCCTGCACGACTACCGCGGCTACGCCGGGGAGGTGGCCGGCGGGGTGATCAGGCCGGGTGACGAGGTAATGCACCTGCCGTCGGGTTTCACCACCACCGTGCGCGGCGTCGAGGTCGCGGGCCGGCCGGTTCCGGAAGCGTTCCCGCCCATGTCGGTGACCCTGCTGCTCGACGACGACTTCGACATCTCCCGCGGCGACATGATCTGCCGGCCGCACAACCGTCCGGCCGTCACGCAGGACGTGGAGGCCATGGTGTGCTGGATGGCCGGTGACAAGCCGCTCACCCGGCGCAGCCGCCTCATCGTCAAGCACACGTCGCGGACGGTCAAGGCGATCGTGACGGACCTGCACTACCGGATCGACGTCAACACCCTGCACCGGGACGAAAGCGCCAATCAGCTCGGGCTGAACGAGGTCGGCCGGGTGAGCCTGCGCCTGACCCAGCCCGTCTTCTCGGACCCCTACCGCCGGAACCGGCTCACCGGCGGCATGATCCTTATCGACGAGGCGACGAACGCCACGGTCGGCGCGGCCATGGTCACCGACTCCCGGTGAGTGCCGCCGCGGCGGCTGGGGGGACGCCCTTCCACGATCTCGCGCGCTACGTGGCGATCCCGCGGGTCACGGCGCTGCGGCTGTCGCCCGAGGGCAGCTGGCTGGCCGCGGCGGTCCAGACGCTCGCGCCGGACCGGAAGACGTACGTCACGAGCATCTGGCGGATTCCGGCTACCGCGGCCAGCGACGGCGGCCCGGTCCGGCTGACCCGGTCGCCGGACGGCGAAACGAATCCGCGGTTCCTGCCCGACGGGTCGCTTCTGTTCATCTCCAAGCGGCCGGGCCGGCACGCTAGTGACCCGGACGGGGCCGACGGGCCGCAGGGCGCCACGGCCGCGGCGGGCGGCCAGGCGGCCTTGTGGCGGCTGCCGGCGGCCGGCGGGGAAGCCGTCCAGGTGGCGGACCGGCCCGGCGGCGTGAGCGCGGTGGAAACTTCCGAACGGACCTGGGTGGCGGTCATCGCCAGTCCGGTGATGCCCGGTGCGGGAGCCGGAACGGCCGGCACTGGCTCGGGTGATGCCAGTGCGGCCGATGACGATGCGGGCCGTGACGATGCGGCCGATGACGATGCGCTCCTGCGCCAGGCGCGGGAGAACGCCGGCGTCACGGCCATCCTGCACGAGTCGGTCCCCGTCCGGTACTGGGATCACGATCTGGGCCCCGCTCAGCTCCGGCTGTTCGCCGTGGAACCGGCCGCCATCGGCCGGGACGGAGACGTCGGGCCCGCCGCGCCGGACGGGACCAACGGGCCGGCCGGCCTGCGGGACCTCACGCCCGCCCCCGGGCGCGCCCTTGACCAGCAATCCTTCTGTGTCTCGGCGGACGGCAGCACGGTCGCGGCGGGCTGGTGGCGGTGGGAGAGCCACGGTGAGTTCCACGCCGAGCTGGCCGTGATCGACGTGGCCAGCGCGGCCCGGCGGACGCTGCTGTCGGCCCCCGCCTTCGACTACGAGCATCCGGCGATCTCCCCCGATGGCCGCTACGTGGCCTGCATCCGCATCGCGCATCACACCCCCGACACCCCCGGTGACGTGACCCTCGTGCTGTGCCGTGTGACCCGGGGGGACGACCCCCCGAACCCCCCGCATGCGCTCCGCGCCCCGCTGCGGAACTTCGCCGACACACCGGTCACTCACCGGGCACAAGGCGCGGTTCGCTGGGCCGGTAACGATCGCCTCGCCGTAGGGCCGTCCGAGGATCCCGCAGACGTGCCAGGCGCGGCTAGTGGGCCCGGTGGGGCCGGTAACGATCGCCTCGCCGTAGGGCCGTCCGAGGATCCCGCAGACGTGCCAGGCGCGGCTGATGGGCCCGGGGGCCCCGGGGAGCGTGACTTGCTGGTTGGGTTTGACCGGCGGCCGGCTGAGCTGGCCTGGGCGCCGGATTCGCGGTCGGTGTATTTCACGGCGGACGATCAGGGGCGCCGGCCGGTGTTCCGGGTGGAGGTCGCCACGGGCGACATCGCGCGGATCACGGCCGACGACGGGGCCTACACCGACCTGTGCCCGTCCCCGCACGGCGGCTGGCTGTTCGCGCTGCGCTCATCGCCGGACGAGCCGCCGGTCCCGGTCCGGCTCGGAGCGGCCGGAGGGCAGAAGCCGGAGCGGCTGCCCAGCCCGGGGAGCCCGCTCGAGCTGCCCGGCCGGCTGGAGGAGATCGAGACGGCCGCCGACGACGGCGCGCGCATCCGCAGCTGGCTCGTGCTGCCCGCGACCGCCTCCGCGCAGGAACCGGCGCCGCTGGTGCTGTGGGTGCACGGCGGTCCCATGTCGAGCTGGAACTCCTGGTCGTGGCGATGGAATCCATGGCTGATGGCCGCGCGGGGGTACGCGGTGCTGCTGCCCGACCCGGCCCTGTCCACCGGGTACGGGCAGGATTTCATCGCCCGCGCCTACCAGCAGTGGGGGGACCGCCCCTTCGCCGACGTGATGGCGGCCACCGACGCCGCCGTGGCCCGCCCCGACATCGACGGGTCGCGCACGGCGATGATGGGCGGCTCCTACGGCGGGTACATGGCGAACTGGGTGGCCGGGCACACGGACCGGTTCCGGGCCATCGTGAGCCACGCCGGGCTGTGGGTGCTGGACCAGATGTTCGGCACCACCGACCTGCCGATGTTCTGGCGGCCGCAGTTCGGTGACCCGCTGACCTCGCCGGACCGCTACGAGGCGAACTCACCGCACCGGCACGTGGCCCGCATCCGCACGCCGATGCTGATCATCCACGGCAACAAGGACTACCGGGTGCCCGTCGGGGAGGCGCTGCGGCTGTGGTGGGACCTGTCCCGGCACGGCGCCGAGGCCAAGTTTCTTTACTTCCCGGACGAGAACCACTGGATCCTCGGCCCGGGGCACGCGGCCGTCTGGTACGAGACCGTGTTCGCGTTCCTGGCCCAGCACGTCCTCGGCGAACCCTGGCGCCGCCCGACCCTGCTGTAAGGCCCGGGGGAGCGACCCCCCGGAACCCCCCGCTGCGCTCCGCGCCCCGCGGTGGTACCTCGCCGACTGTGCTGGCCCGGGGGGCGACCCCCCGGAACCCCCCGCTGCGCTCCGCGCCCGCGCGGTGGTACTTCGCCGGCACACCGGCCGCTCACCGGGCCTGAAGGCCCGGTTCGCTGGGCCGGTAACGAACGCCTCGCCGTAGGTCCTGCTGCGGTGCTCGCCGATAGCACCGGCCGCTCACCCGGGCCTTCGGCCCGGGGTCGCTGGGCCGGTAGTGAGTCGCTGGGCCGGTAGTGAATCGTCTGGCCGTGAGCTGCGGGTGCGTCTGAAGCATGGGTGGGGTTGTGCCAGGGTGGGGGGATGGCGCGCGCGGATCTGGATAAGCGGCCTGGCGAAGTCGCCGCGATGTTCGACGAGCTCGCCGGGCGTTACGACCTGCTCAATGACCTGCTGTCGGCCGGGCAGGTCCGGTGGTGGCGGCGGATCGTCGCGCGCGCCGTGGGGGCGCAGACCGGGGAACGAATCCTCGACCTGGCCGCCGGCACCGGGACCTCCACCGTCACCTTCGGCGCATCCGGGGCCAACTGCGTGGCCTGCGACTTCTCGCTCGGGATGCTGCGCACCGGGCTGCGCCGGGTCCGGGCCACGCCGGACCGCCCCGGTGTCCCGCCGCCCGCGTTCGTCGCCGGCGACGCGGTCCGACTGCCGTTCGCCGACGGCGTGTTCAATGCCGTGACGATCTCATTCGGCCTACGGAACGTCGTCGACCCCGCGGCGGCGCTCGCCGAGATGTTCCGGGTCACCCGGCCCGGCGGCCGCCTGGTCATCGGCGAGTTCTCCCGGCTGTCGGCGCGCCCGCTGCGGGTGGCGTACGAGCGCTACCTGGCACGGGCGCTGCCCGCCATCGCCCGCCGCGCGGCCCGTAATCCGGCCGCATACGAGTACCTGGCGGAATCGATCGTGGACTGGCCGGACCAGCAGCAGCTGGCCCGGCTGCTGCACGCGGCGGGCTGGTCGGCGGTGAAGTGGCGCAACCTGACGTTCGGGATCGTCGCGGTGCACGTCGCACGCCGGCCCGGCTGAGCCCTGGCCGGCTGGATCCCCGTGGCGTGACCGGCCACGAAGAGCAGCCGTTGGGCATAGGTTGGGAGCGGACCGCCCGAACGCGGCGGACCAGGACAGACGGCGCACGGTGCTCGTTTGCTGCGCTTGGCGGGGCGGTGACACGCACGGCACCGGCCGGGCTTAAACTAACGGCAAAGAACTTGTGAAGAGGTTCACAAGGAGTGGTAAGGCGGGCTCCGCTGCCGGTACCGGCCCGCAGGGTCACGAGAAGCCGCCGGGACGGCACGCGACGGTAGCCACAGCGTGCCGCGCCGCGGCCGCGAACCTCCGGACAAGGCAAAGGGAAAGTCAGGAACGGACACGTGACCGAGCACGTTTCCCCTCATCCGACGGCGGCGCCCGTACGGCCCGCCACCGACGAGGCCGATGTCATCGTCGTTGGGGCCGGGCCCTCCGGGTCGACGACCGCCTACTACCTCGCCTGCGCGGGGCTGGACGTGCTGCTGCTGGAGAAGAGCAGGTTCCCGCGGGAGAAAGTGTGCGGGGACGGCCTCACGCCGCGCGCGGTCAAGGCCCTCGTGGCCATGGGCGTGCCGATCAGCGAGAGCGACGGCTGGCTGCGCAATAAGGGCCTCCGCGTCGTCGGTGCCGGGATGCGGCTCGAGCTGCCCTGGCCGGACCTGACCAGCTATCCGGGATATGGCCTAGTCCGGACCAGGCTTGACTTTGATCAGCGGCTGGCCCAGCGGGCCACCGAGGCCGGGGCGAAGCTGATCGAGGGCGTCAACGTGACCGGCCCGGTCGTCGACGAGCGCACCGGCCGGATTACCGGCGTGATCGCGCGGCCGGCCGTCGGCCCGCGGGACGAGGGTGCCAGGGCCGACGCCAGCGCCGACGCCGGGGCGGAGCGACACTACCGGGGCCGCGTCGTCATCGCCGCGGACGGGAACTCCTCGCGGCTGTCGGTCTCGATGGGCCTGCGCAAGCGGGATGACCGCCCGATCGGCGTGGCCGTCCGCGCCTACTACACCAGCCCCCGGCACGAGGACGATTACCTGGAGTCCTGGCTCGACCTGTGGGACGGTGACCGGCAGTTGCCCGGGTACGGCTGGATCTTCGGGATGGGCGATGGCACCAGCAACGTCGGGCTGGGCCTGCTGAACACGTCCGCCGCGTTCGGCCACACCGACTACCACGCCCTGCTCCGCCGCTGGCTCGCCGGAATGCCGTCCGAGTGGGGGTTCACCGAGGACCACCGGGTCGGCCCGGTACGCGGGGCCGCGCTGCCGATGGCCTTCAACCGGACGCCGCACTACACCCGGGGCCTGGTGCTCGTCGGCGACGCGGCCGGCATGGTCAACCCGTTCAACGGCGAGGGCATCGCCCCCGCCATGGAATCCGGGGAGATCGCCGCGCGCGTCGTGACGCAGGCCCTGGCCGCGCCGACCTGGGCCGAGTCCGAAAAGGTGCTGAATAGCTACCCCCGCGCGCTCGCGGACGCGTACGGCGGCTACTACGCTCTCGGGCGGACGTTCGTGAAAGCGATCGGCCAGCCGGAGCTGATGCGGTTCGCCACGCGGCACGCCATGCCGCGCCCGGCGCTGATGCGCTTCGCGCTAAAGCTTCTCGGCAACCTGACCGATCCGCGCGGGGATGCCTCCGACCGGCTGATCAATGCCATGACCAGGCTGGCGCCCGCGCGCTAGCCGACCCCTGAAGAAGCGAATGTGGGAACCGTGCCTAGGATAGAAATCCCGGCCGCGCACGCCGCGCCGGGGACGTTCGCGCGCGGCGATCGCCCCGAGCCGGGCGCACACGGCCCGCGCGGTCGCGGATCGCGCAGCCACCGGAAATCGCAGAGAGGGAACGGGGATTCATGAACTCTTACGTGCCCATCCTCGTGCTGGCCCTGCTGGCGGTCGGGTTCGCGGTCTTCTCGGTCGTCCTCGGCACGCTGACCGGCCCGAAGCGCTGGAACCGGGCCAAGCTGCAGGCGTACGAGAGCGGCATCGAGCCCACCCCGCAGCCCCCGGGCGGCGGCCGTTTCCCGGTCAAGTACTACCTGACCGCGATGCTGTTCATCCTGTTCGACATCGAGATCGTCTTCCTCTATCCGTGGGCGGTCACGTTCCAGAAGCTCGGGGCCTTCGGCCTCGTCGAGATGGTCACGTTCGTCGTCACGGTGCTGATCGCGTACGCCTATGTCTGGCGGCGCGGCGGCCTGGAGTGGGATTAGCCATATGGGTATTGAAGAACTGCTGCCGACCGGCCTGATGCTGACCACGGTCGAGAAAGTCGCCGGGTGGGCGCGCCGGAGTTCGGTCTGGCCGGCCACCTTCGGCCTCGCCTGCTGCGCGATCGAGCTGATGCAGACCGGCGGCCCGCGCCACGACCTGGGCCGGTTCGGCATGGAGAAGACGGGGGCCACGCCGCGGCAGGCCGATCTGATGATCGTGGCCGGCCGGGTCAGCCAGAAGATGGCGCCCGTGCTCCGCCAGGTCTACGACCAGATGCCCAACCCCAAGTGGGTCATCTCGATGGGCGTCTGCGCCTCCAGCGGCGGGATGTTCAACAACTACGCGATCGTGCAGGGCGTGGACCACATCGTGCCGGTCGACATCTACCTGCCGGGCTGCCCGCCACGGCCCGAGATGCTGATGGACTCCATCCTCAAGCTGCACGACAGGATCGAGAACATGAAGCTGGGCAAGAACCGTGAGCGCCAGATCGAGGAGCTGGAGCAGGCCCGGCTGAGCCGGGTGCCGCTGCAGATGGTGCCGGCCGGGGATCTGCTCCGCGGCGTACCCGTCCGGTCGGCCGTGGAACCGGGAGCGCACGAATGAGCGAGACCACCGGCCCCGGCTCGCCCGGGCCGGGAACCGGCGACGCGGCCGGGGAGAACGTGAACCTGCCGGCCCGCGCCGGGCAGGAACGCCTCGCCGAGCAGGTGGTCCGGCACGGCATGTTCGGCGCCCAGACCAGCGGTGACACCTCGGGCTACGGCCGGCTGCTGGTCCGCCTGTCGCCGGAGCTGTCCAGCCCCCGCCCCTACGGCTCCTACTTCGATGAGCTCACCGACGAGCTGGCCCGGGTGCTCGGCGCGGACGGGACCGGCTTCGGTGACGCCATCGAGCGCGTCGTCGCCGACCGGGGCGAGCTGACCCTCCACGTCCGCCGGGAGCGGCTGCCCGAGGTCGCCGCGAAGCTGCGGAACGAGCCCGAGCTGGCCTTCGAACTGTGCACCGGGGTCTCCGGTGTGCACTACCCGGCCGAGGCCGGGCGTGAACTGCGGGCCGTTTACCACCTATTGTCGATCACCCGTAACCGGCGGCTGCGCCTGGAGGTGACCGCGCCGGACGCGGACCCGCACATCCCTTCGCTGGTCGATGTCTACCCGGCCCTCGACTGGCACGAGCGCGAGACCTGGGACTTTTTCGGCATCATCTTCGACGGCCACCCGTCGCTGACCCGGATCGAGATGCCGGACGACTGGAAGGGCCACCCGCAGCGCAAGGACTACCCGCTCGGCGGCATCCCCGTCGAGTACCGCGGCACCAAGGTGCCACCGCCCGATGAGCGGAGGTCTTACGCATGAGGCACCTGCTGTCAACCGCCGGCTTCGTGCCGCCGCAGGCGCCGGGCCGCCGCGCCTTTGGCGCGCCGCCGGCACGACCGCGCAGGCCCGCCAGGGCCGGAGCGGTGTCCCGGCGCCGAGGACCAGCCTCCCGCGGCGCCCTTTTGCGCGCCTGCGGCACGACCAAGCGAAGCGCCCGCGAGGGAGGCAGAAAGATATGACCAGCCAGTCGCCGCCGCGCGCCTCCGGCCTGGACGACGGCACGGCTGAGGGCCGTGTCTATAACGTGTCCGGCCAGGACTGGGATCAGCTTGTCGCCGCCGCGGACGAGGCCGCCGACACGCCGGGCACCGGTCACATGGTCATCAACATGGGCCCCCAGCATCCGTCCACGCACGGGGTGCTCCGGCTCATCCTGACCCTGGACGGGGAGACCGTCACCGAGTGCCGCGTCGGGATCGGCTACCTGCACACCGGCATCGAGAAGAACATGGAGTACCGCACCTGGACGCAGGGCGTCACGTTCTGCACCCGTGCGGACTACCTGATGCCGATCTTCAACGAGACGTCCTACTGCCTGTCGGTCGAGCGACTGCTCGGCATCGAGGACAAGATCCCCGACCGGGCGAACATCATCCGGGTGCTGATGATGGAGCTCAACCGGATCGGCTCGCACCTCGGCGGCCTCGGGCCGTTCGGTCTTGAGCTCGGCGCGACCACGATCTTCATGCAGGGCGTGCGCATGCGGGAGAACGTGCTCGACCTGATGGAGCTGATCACCGGGCTGCGGATGAACCACGCCTACATCCGGCCCGGCGGCGTGGCCCAGGATCTGCCGCCCGGCGCGCTGCAGAAGATCCGCGAGTTCCTGCGCGAGGCACCCCGCTGGACCGGCGACCTGCGCAAGCTGATTGATTCCAACACGATCTTCACCGGCCGGACCAAGGGCGTGGCCTACCTCGACCTGGAGGGCTGCATCGCGCTCGGGGTGACCGGGCCGATACTGCGCAGCGCCGGGCTGCCGTGGGACCTGCGCAAGAGCCAGCCCTACTGCGGGTACGAGACGTACGAGTTCGACGTGCTCACCCGCACCACCTGTGACACCTATGGCCGGTACGCGATCCGGATGGACGAGATCGACCAGTCGCTGCGGATCGTCGAGCAGTGCGTCGACCGGCTGGCCGGCAGCCGCCCCGCCGACGACCCGGTGATGATCCCGGACGCGAAAATCGGCTGGCCCGCGCGGCTGTCCCTCGGCCCGGACGGGCTGGGGCCGTCGCCGGAGCACATCGCGCACATCATGGGCCAGTCCATGGAGGCGCTCATCCACCACTTCAAGCTGGTCACCGAGGGCTTCCGGGTCCCTGCGGGCCAGGCCTACGTGCCGGTCGAGTCGCCCAAGGGCGAGCTGGGCTGCCACGTCGTCAGCGACGGCGGGACGCGGCCCTACCGGGTGCACATGCGGGACCCGTCGTTCCACCACCTGCAGGCGATGGCGGCGCTCTGCGAGGGCGCGATGCTCGCCGACGTGATCCCGGCCATCGCCAGCATTGACCCCGTAATTGGAGGCGTGGACAGGTGAGTCGAGCATCCCGCCTTAGCCAGCTGAGGCCGCATCGCATTGACGCTCCGCTGTCAATGCGCATTGGAGGCGTGGACAGGTAATGGCGTTCAGCGACGAGGCGCTGGCGCGCCTGGAGCCTGACGTGGCCGAGATCATCAGCCGCTACCCACGGTCGCGCTCGGCCCTGATGCCGCTGCTGCACCTGATGCAGTCGGAGGAGGGTTACGTCTCCGACGACGCGATCGCGTTCGTCGCCGCGCGGCTCGGCCTCACCGAAACCGAAGTCACCGCGGTGGTCAGCTTCTACACCCTGTACAAGCGGCAGCCGGTGGGCGAGTTCCACGTCGGTGTCTGCACGAACTCGCTGTGCGCCATCATGGGCGGCGACCAGATCCTGGCCACGCTGGAGGACCACCTCGGGGTCGTGCCGGACGAGCCCACCGGCGACGGCAAGGTCAGCATCGAGCACATCGAGTGCAACGCGGCCTGCGACTACGCCCCGGTCATGACGGTGAACTGGGAGTTCTTCGACAACCAGACGCCGGAGTCCGCCACCGCGCTGGTGGACGACCTGCGGGCCGGCCGGCCGGTCACGCCGACCCGCGGCCCGGGCCGGCTGTGCACCTGGCGGCAGGCGTCCCGCATCCTCGCCGGGTTCGGCGACGGCCAGGCCGCCGACGGCCCGGCGGCCGGGCCGGCCAGCCTGGTAGGACTGAGGATCGCCAGGGAACACGGCTGGACGGCACCCGAACCCCCGGATACGCCCGACAGCAGAACTGCCACCGAGGGAGCGTCGCGTTGACCGACACGCTGACCCCCGTGCTGACCGCGCACTGGGACGAGCCGGACAGCTTCCTGCTCGCCGGGTACCGGCGCGCGGGCGGCTACCGGGCCCTGCCCAAGGCGCTGGCCACGCCGCCGGACGACCTCATCGCCATGATGAAGGACTCCGGGCTGCGCGGCCGCGGCGGCGCCGGGTTCCCGACCGGGATGAAGTGGGGCTTCATCCCGCAAGGGGACGGCAAGCCGCACTACCTCGTCGTCAACGCGGACGAATCCGAGCCGGGGACCTGCAAGGACACCCCGCTGATGATGGCCGAACCGCACCTGCTGGTGGAGGGCGTCATCATCGCCGCCTACGCGATCCGGTGCAACCAGGCCTTCATCTACGTGCGCGGCGAGATCCTGCACGTCGTCCGCCGGCTGCAGCAGGCGGTCGCCGACGCCTATGCGGCCGGGTACCTCGGCCGGGACATCCTGAAGTCCGGCTACGACCTGGACGTCGTGGTGCATGCGGGCGCGGGCGCCTACATCTGCGGCGAGGAGACCGCGCTGCTCGACTCGCTGGAGGGCTACCGCGGCCTGCCCCGGCTCAAGCCGCCGTTCCCGGCGGTGGCCGGCCTCTACGCGTGCCCGACCGTGATCAACAACGTCGAATCGATGGCCAGCGTCCCGTCCATCGTGCTCAACGGCACGTCCTGGTTCGCCGGGCTCGGCACGGAGAAATCGAAGGGCTACGGGATCTTCTCGCTGTCCGGGCACGTCACCACGCCCGGCCAGTACGAGGCCCCGCTCGGCATTACCCTGCGCGAACTGCTCGACCTGGCCGGGGGCGTCCGGGCCGGGCACCGGCTGAAGTTCTGGACCCCGGGCGGCTCGTCGGTGCCGCTGCTCACCGACGAGCACCTGGACGTGCCGCTGGACTTCGAGTCGGTGATGGCCGCCGGGTCCCAGCTCGGCACCCGGGCGCTGCAGATCTTCGACGACACCACCTGCGTCGTCCGCGCCGTGCTCCGCTGGACCGAGTTCTACCAGCACGAGTCCTGCGGCAAGTGCACCCCGTGCCGCGAGGGCACCTACTGGATGGTCCGCGTGCTCGAACGGCTGGAACGGGGCCAGGGTACCGACGAGGACCTGGACAAGCTGCTGGACATTTGCGACAACATCCTGGGCCGCGCGTTCTGCGCCCTCGGCGACGGCGCGACCAGCCCGATCACGTCGTCGATCCAGTACTTCCGCGACGAGTACATCGAGCATCAGAAGCGCGGCGGCTGCCCGTTCGACCCTGCCGCCTCGACCCTGTTCGATTCCAGCGGCTCAGGGCACCCCCTGGGCGGAGGCCGATAACCGATGACCGTGCAGGCAACCGGGTCCGGCGCGCCGGGCGCGCCCGTGCCCGTCGACACCGTGACCATCACCATCGACAGCTTCGAGATCGCCGTCCCGAAGGGAACGCTGGTGATCCGGGCCGCCGAGCTGCTCGGCATCCAGATTCCCCGGTTCTGCGACCATCCGCTGCTGGACCCGATCGGCGCCTGCCGCCAGTGCCTGGTCGAGGTGGAGGGCCAGCGCAAGCCGATGGCCTCCTGCACCACCGTGTGCACCGAGGGCATGGTGGTGCGCACCCAGCTCACCTCCGGGATGGCGGAGAAATCGCAGCGCGGCGTGATGGAACTGCTGCTGGTGAACCACCCGCTCGACTGCCCGATGTGCGACAAGGGCGGTGAGTGCCCGCTGCAGAACCAGGCCATGTCCGCCGGCCAGGGGGAGACCCGGTTCACCGAGCCCAAGCGGACCTTCGACAAGCCGGTCGCCATCTCCTCCGAGGTGCTGCTCGACCGGGAGCGCTGCATCTCCTGCACCCGGTGCACGCGGTTTTCCGAGGAGATCGCCGGCGACCCGTTCATCGAGTTCGTCGAGCGCGGGCCGAACCAGATGATCGGCACCGCCCACGGGGACCCGTTCAACTCGTACTACTCCGGCAACACGGTGCAGATCTGCCCGGTCGGCGCGCTCACCGGCGCGGCCTACCGGTTCCGGGCCCGCCCGTTCGACCTGGTCTCCACCAGCAACGTCTGCGAGCACTGCGCGGCCGGGTGCCGGCAGCGGGCCGACCACCGCCGTGGCCGGATCATGCGCCGCCTCGCCGCGGACGACCCCCAGGTCAACGAGGAGTGGAACTGTGACAAGGGCCGGTGGGGGTTCACCTACGCTACCGAGTCCGACCGGCTCACCACGCCCCTGGTCCGGGACTCCGGCGGCGTGCTGGTGCCCTCGTCCTGGCCGGAGGCGATCCGGGCCGCGGCCCGCGGCCTGGACGCCGCCCGCGTCAACGACACCCCGGCCGGGCTGCCGCCCGCGGGCCCGCACGGCGCCGCGGTCCTGACCGGTGGCCGGCTCACGCTGGAAGACGTCTACGGGTACGCCAAGTTCGCCCGGGTGGCGCTCGGTACCAATGACATCGACATGCGGGCCCGCCCGCACTCCGCCGAGGAAGCGCAGTTCCTGGCCGCGTGCGTGGCCGGGCAGGGCATTCAGGTCAGCTACGACGACCTCGAGAAGGCCCCGGCCGTCCTGCTGGCCGGTTTCGAGCCCGAGGAAGAATCCCCGATCGTTTTCCTGCGGCTGCGCAAGGCGGTGCGCAAGCACGGCCTGCACGTCTACTCGATGGGGTCGTTCGCGACCCGCGGCCTGGCCAAGCTGTCCGGTGAGCTGCTGGCCACCGCTCCCGGCGATGAGGCCAGCGCCCTGGGCCGCCTGGGTGAGAAGTCCCGTCCGGTCCGGCGCTCCGCGTCCGCCCGGGGCGCCGCCGCGGCGGTGGAGGCCGGGATCTGGAAGGCCGCGGCCGGGGCACTGGCCTCGCCCGGCGCGATCATCCTGGCCGGGGAACGGCTGGCTGAGACGCCCGGGGCGCTGTCCGCGCTGGCCCGGCTGGCCGGGACGACCGGCGCGCGGCTGGCGTGGATCCCGCGCCGTGCGGGTGAGCGCGGGGCCATCGAGGCCGGCGCGCTGCCCAACCTGCTCCCGGTCGGCCGTCCCGTCGGCGACACCGGCGCGCGCGCCGAGGTGGCCCGGGCCTGGGGCGTGGCGTCGCTGCCGTCCGGGCCGGGCCGGGACACGGCCGGCATCCTCGCGGCGGCCGCCGCCGGTGAGCTCGGCGCCCTCGTGATCGCCGGGGTCGACCCCGCGGACCTGCCCGATCCGGCCGCCGCGCTCGCGGCACTGGAGATGACCCCCTTCATCGTCAGCCTCGAACTGCGGGTCAGCGCGGTCACCGACCGCGCCGACGTGGTGCTGCCGGTCGCAGCGGTGGCCGAGAAGGCGGGGACGTTCGTCAACTGGGAAGGCCGCGGCGGCACGTTCGCGGCGGCCCTGCCGGTGCCGGACGTCCGGCCGGACCTGTACGTGCTCGGCGAGATCGCCGACGAGATGGACGTGCACTTCGGCCTGCCCGACGCCGGGGCGGCCCGCGCCGAGATCGCCCGGATCGGTACCTGGCGGGGGGACCGGGAAACCGCCCCGGCCGTCCCGGCCACCGAGCCGGTGACCGCCGGGCCCGGTGAGGCGGTGCTGGCCACCTGGCACCTGCTGCTGGACGACGGGCGCATGCAGGACGGCGAGCCGTACCTCGCCGGGACGGCCCGGCCGGCCACGGCGCGGATGTCGCCGGGGACCGCGGCCGAAGCCGGTGTGTCCGACGGCGATAAGGTCACCGTGGCCACTGAACGCGGATCGTGCACGCTTCCCGCCGAGGTGACCGACATGCCCGACCGGGTGGTATGGCTGCCCGCCAACTCCGCCGGCTGCGCCGTCCGCGCGCAGCTGGGCGCCGGCCACGGTAGCCGGGTCACGCTGAGGAGCCCAGAATGACCAACCTGGCTGCGGGCGCGGTGTCCGCGGCGGACCCCACGCTGGCGAGTTTCAGCCCCCTGGTCTGGTGGATCATCGCCATCAAGGTGGTTGTCATCTTCCTGTTCCTGCTGCTGTTCCAGATCTTGATGATCTGGGCCGAGCGCCGGGTCATCGGCCGCATGCAGAACCGCCCGGGTCCCAACCGCTGGGGCCCGTTCGGGCTGCTCCAGCCGGTCGCGGACGCGCTCAAGCTGCCGCTGAAGGAAGACATCGTGCCGCGGCAGGTGGACAAGCTCCTGTTTTTCCTGGCCCCGATCCTGTCCGCGGTGCCCGCGCTGATCAGCTTCGCGATCATCCCCGTCGGCCCCGAGGTGTCCATCTTCGGCGTGCACACGCCGCTGCAGCTCACCGACTTTCCCGTGGCGGTGCTGCTGGTCCTGGCCATGAGCTCGATCGCCGTCTACGGCATCGTGCTGGCCGGCTGGTCGTCGACGGGGCCGTACTCGCTGCTTGGCGGCCTGCGGTCCTCCGCGCAGGTGATCAGCTACGAGATCGCGATGGGCCTGTCCTTCGTGGCGGTCTTCCTGTATGCGGGCACGCTCTCGACCACCGGCATCGTCAACGCGCAGGCGCACGGCTGGTACGTCTGGGAGCTGCTCCCGTCGTTCCTGATCTACGTGCTCACCATGGTCGGGGAGACCAACCGGCTGCCGTTCGACCTGCCCGAGGGCGAGGGGGAGCTGGTCGGCGGGTACAACACTGAGTTCTCCTCGATGCGGTTCGTGCTGTTCTACCTGGCCGAGTACGTCAACATGCTGACCGTCTCCGCGCTCGCCACCACGCTCTTCCTGGGTGGCTGGCGAGCGCCATGGCCGCTTTCGCTGTGGTCCGGCGCCAACAGCGGCTGGTACCCGATCATCTGGTTCCTGATCAAGGTCGCGCTGTTCGAGTTCGGCTTCATCTGGCTGCGCGGATCGCTGCCCCGGGTCCGCTACGACCAGCTCATGGCGCTCGGCTGGAAGATCCTGATCCCCGTCTCCATCATCTGGCTGCTGCTGATCGCCACGGTCCGCGCCTGGCGGTACGACACCCACAGCACCGCCGTGTACGTCGTCGGCGGCGTCGTCCTGGCCATCATCATCGTCATCGCCGTGTCGTGGGACATCGCGGCGGAGCGGCGCGCCTCCCGGGCGGCCGGGGCGGAATCGGCGGCGCAGGAAGCCGGGCCCGAACCGGGCACCCCCGCTGCGGCCCCCCGCGGCGGCCGGGTGACCTACCGGGTCCCGCCGCTCGACCTGCCGCACTACCACGGCGTCGGGGTCACCGACCCGTCCCGCCCCGTTCCGCCCCCCGCGGGCGCCGCGGTCGGCGCGGGTGACAGCAACGGCACCAAGGAGGTCACCGGTGCTTGACTTCCTCGACCCCATCAAGGGGTTCGGGGTCACCTTCCACGAGATGTTCCGGAAGGTCGACACCGTCCAGTACCCAGAGGACAAGCGGCCGACCGCGCCGCGCTATCACGGTCATCATCAGCTCAACCGATGGCCGGACGGGCTGGAGAAGTGCATCGGCTGTGAGCTGTGCGCCTGGGCCTGCCCAGCCGACGCGATCTACGTCGAGGGCCGCGACAACACGGCCGGGGAACGTTACTCGCCCGGCGAGCGGTACGGGCACGTGTACCAGATCAACTACCTGCGCTGCATTCTGTGCGGGCTGTGCATCGAAGCGTGCCCGACCCGCGCGCTGACGATGACGAACGAGTACGAGATCGCCGACGACAGCCGGGAAAACCTGATCTGGACCAAGGAGCAGCTGCTCGCGCCGCTCCGGACCGGGATGGAGGCCCCGCCGCACCCCATGCGGCTCGGCCACAACGAGAAGGACTACTACCTGCTCGGTGCGGCCGGTATCGCCGCCGCCGGGGACCCGCTGCCCGCATCCGCGGGGCCGCTCACCGCCCCCGCCGACCCGGGCGGCCAGGCGGCCGGTGAGGCGGCGGAGGTTGGCGGGGAATCCCCTTATCCCGGTTCCTCCTGGGCCCCCGCCGAGAACGGGACCGGCGCCGAGAACGGGACCGGCGCCGAGAACGGGACCGGCG
>Ga0182014_10001632_pt1 | contig 29632 bp, 27 predicted proteins | sample 612S2DmetaG_FD_120489 | JGI IMG/M metagenome (GOLD analysis project Ga0182014, IMG submission 120489) | Permafrost microbial communities from Stordalen Mire, Sweden - 612S2D metaG | ecosystem: Environmental > Terrestrial > Soil > Wetlands > Permafrost | place: Sweden: Stordalen | collected... | reverse complement strand
CCGGCGAATCCCGTTGGCCCGCAGCTTGGTCAGCACTTCGGCCGCCTCCGGCCGCACTTCGTCGCGCAGGCTGATCAGCCCTACCAGCTTGCCGTCCACCGCGAGCAGCAGCGGGGTCTCGGCCTGGCGCCGCAGCTTGTCAACCCACTCTGACGCCTTCTTCGACACCCGGACTTTCTCGGACCGCAGCAGCCCGGGGCTGCCCAGCAGCAGGGTCCGGCCATCGGCCCAGGTCCGCATCCCCAGCCCAACCAGCACCTCGCACTCCTCATGCGGCGGGATGCTGATGTGGCGTTCCTCGGTCGAGCGGATCACCGCTTCGGCCAGCGGATGACGAGAGTGGATCTCCGAGCTGGCCGCATAGGCCAGGACCTGCTCTGGCTGCCAATCCTTGTGCATGGCAACGATGTTCGTTACCACTGGGCGCCCGACGGTCAGCGTCCCGGTCTTGTCGAACACGATGGCGTCGATCCGGCCTGCCTGCTCCAGGTGGGATCCGCCTTTGATCAGGATGCCGCGCCGGGCGCCGTTGCCGATCGCGGCGCTGATCGCGGTCGGGGTGGACAGGCCCACCGCGCATGGGCAGGCGATCAACAGCATGGTCATCGCGCGCCGGACGTCTCCGGTGATCGCCAGGGTGATGGCCGAGACGATGAACGAGGTGGGAACGAAGCGGCGCGAGAAGTTCTCGCCGATCGTTTGGATCGGCGCCCGGTCGTTCTGCGCCTCTTCGACTCTGGTGATTATCCGGCCGATCGTGGTCTGATTGCCGACGGCGCCGGCGCGCACCACCAGTCGCCCGCGTACCACGACCGAACCGGCGTGCACGTGTGCCCCGACCGTGACACTGACCGGCAGATTCTCGCCGGTGATCGCGGATTGGTTGACGACCGCCTCCCCGTCGACCACCTCGCCGTCGACCGGGATGGCGACATGGTCGTGGATCACCACCTCGTCGCCAATCTGCAAGGTGTCGATCGGCACCTGTAACTCGGTGCCGGCTTCGGTCCCTTCGCTCAGCCGAATCCACGCCGTATCCTGGCTGCCGCGCAGTAGCTCCGAGATGGCCCGCCGGGTCCGACGCAGGGTCAGATCCTGAAGGTACTCACCGATATTCAGCAGCCACAACACGGTGAGCGCCACCACGTTCTCGCGCAAGATCAAGCTCGCCACCGTTGCGGCCGAGACCAGCGCATCGGTGCCGGCCTTACCGGAGCGCAGGGAACTCACCGCCCCGCGCAGGAACGGGTATCCGGTGAAGACGGTGACGCCGGTCGCGACCAGCCGGCCGCTGGGGCCGAGCAGTGGCGGCCGCGCGAACACGTACCGGCGCACGCCGAGTAAGGCCAGCGCCGCGCCCCCGATGACCATCCGGAGCACATCGGCGTTGCGGATCTCCGATGAATGCGGCGCGCGCGCGGGGATCAACTCGGCGGCGACATGTGCCGCGTCACTTATCGCGGCCAGCACCGAAGAGCGCTCGCAACGCCTGGGCGAATACCACACGACCACGGACCCGGTCCGTGGATACGCATGCACGGCCCGCACGCCGTCCTGCTTGGCTACGGCTTCTTCGACCGCCACGGCGCGCCGGGAATTGCAACGGACCCACTCGACTTGAACCCGCATGCGTCCGGCGGCGTCCGAAACCACCGCCAGGGCAGGGTCTTCGGACTCGTGCGCCGCCGGCACTACAGCGAGGGCCATGCGAAGGCTAGTGGTCGTGCTGGTGGGCGTCGCCGATGGATGGCGGAGGCACCTCTTCGCCGACGCGTTCGCGGGCTTCGGCTATCACGTCGGCGAGCTTCAGCCGGGCCGTTTCGGCGGCTTCCTCGGCCTTGCGGGTTCCACGCAATCCCAGCTCCGCCGCCGACACCGCGGTCTCGTGTAGCGGCGCCTTGGCGGCGGCTTTGCGCAACACCTCGTAGGCCGTCACGCCCGCCAGGCCTGTGATTACCGTCCCTGCGGCCTTTGCCAATAGCCCGTACACCGCCATCGCCTGAACCTCCCTGTCGTCACAGCGTCAGCTACTACTCGCTCGACGTTAACATCGAAATATTGCGATATCAATATGTATCTGAAACAGGGACGGCCCGCCGGGGAGCGCCCAGAACTATAGGACTTTGGTGACCTTTTCGGTCTCGATCCTGCGCTGTAGCGCCTCAGGATCGGGATTGGCCACCTGTACCAGCGACGCCCCGGCCGCCAGCACCGCCAGCAGTCCGTCCACCAGGTCGCCGGGTCCGGTCCACGGTGCGCTGGAAAGCACCCGATCCTTCGCCCTCAAACCCCTTGTCGAGGCAGAGTTCTCACAGTCGGCTAGTACGTCCTCAACTGATCGGCCGGCCAAAGCCGGACCGGGGTGGCGTTCGGCGACTATCTGGTCGCCGTGCACCCGCACCGCGGTCGCGTAATCAGTGACGCCGAACGGCAGATCGGCCGCGGGCCGGCCAAACGGATCGAGCGACAGCACCGCGACCTCACCGCCGGGCGCAACGGAATCGGCCTCATCCAGCCGTTCGGCCGTGCACAGGGCTATATCGGCTGACTCTCCCGCGAGCACCGCTTCGGCGCCGATCCACCACACCCCGAACAAGACCGCCGCCGTCTGCCAGTGCGCCGGAAGCAAGATCGCGATTCGGCTGGCCGGGCCGGCGGCGAGTTCGTCACGTAACAGATTCGCCGTCTTTGCGGCCCAGTTGGCCAGCGTCGCCGCGGACAATTCAATCCGCTCGCCGGTGGCATCGTCGTAGTAGGTGATCCGCGGGCCGACCGGGTCGGCGCGCAGCATCGGATCCAGGATCGCGCCGCTGAGCGTAGTCGGCGTGGTCAGTTGATGCATTCGGGCTTGTCGGAACCGGCGGTGAGAATCGGCGAGGGAGCTGGAGTTCGTGCGTCAGCAGCCGACCCGGAGTTCGACACCATGGGCGCTGATTGGCTGTTCGGACCGCCGCTGAGGCCGGAGCCCGGACCGCTGTAATCGTTGGCCAGCACCACCCGAACCGATCCCGGTCCGATCGACGCATCCGCGACGACCGGCAACCCGCCCAGTTCGGTGGCGATCTGCTGGGCGCCGAGGTCGTCGGTCTTGGCGGACCGTACCTGGCTGGATTTCACGTGGCCGCCGTCGTTGTTACCGACCGTCCCCATGGTAAATCCCTTGGCGCTCAGCACCTCTGATACCGATGCGGCCAATCCGTTGATGTCGGTGTCGTTGACCACGCTGGCGGTGGTCTTCGCGGGCGTGTAGGCGAGCTGCTCGGTCTTGCCCGCCGCCTGGTCGTTCAGCAAGCCGCCGACCCAGTCCTGAATCTGGTGCGGGTCCACCCGGACGACACTTTGCATGCCGTCGTCGCTCCAGCCCGCCCCGTCCAGTACCGGAACGGTGGCGAAGGCGACCTTGCCGCCCGCCAGTTTTTGCAGCTGCTGGACGAAATCCATGATGTCCCAGCCAGAGGAGATCACCATCGAGCGCTGGACGGCCTGCTCCAGACGGTGCAGCGTGCCCGGGCTGGACAGTGTCTGGCCTGAGATGATCCGATGCGCGAGCGAGGCCATCACCGCCTGCTGGCGCACCACCCGGTCCAGGTCGCCGCGCGGCAGATCGTGGCGCTGGCGTACGAAGCTCAGCGCCTGGGGGCCGTTGAGCTTTTGTCGGCCGGCCGGAAAGTCGGCACCCGACATCGGTTCGAACACCGGTTCCTTGAGGCAAACCTCGACACCGCCGAGGGCGTCGGTGATCAATGCGAAGCCGAGCAGCCCGATCTCTGCGTAGTGATCGACCGTTACGCCGGTGAGGTCGGCGACCGTCTTGATCAGCGCCTCGCGACCGGCCTCGGTGCCCTGCGCCTCGGCGTCCGCGGCGGGAACACCGGCCTGAACGAGGCTGGCCCGTTTTGTCTCCTTGGTCTCGCCGTAGACGCCGTTTATCTTGGTCTTACCGAGGCCGGGGGCCGCGACGTACGAGTCGCGGGGAATCGAGATCGCGGTGGCCGACCTCCCGTTGTTGGGGATGCGGACCAGGATGATGGTGTCGGTATTGGTCGCGACGTCGTCTCCGGCCCGCAAGGTCGCCAGTTCGGTGTCTGAGAGCGGATTGCCGTGCGCGTCCGTGCGGCTGTCCAGGCCGACCAGCAAAATGTCGATAGCGCCGTCGTCGCCGCCTTTGCCCAGTGAGGGCGCTGACATGTGAAAGATGCCGTCTTCGAAACCCCGGACGTTGGTCCACGCGATGCCGGTGCCGAGAACGACCGCGAGAGTCAGCGCAGCGGCAACCCCACGAACCACACGTTGCACAAGCATCACACTAGGTTACTTGCGTTACATGCCGATCGTGGGTAGCGGACCGCGGCGTGGCCCGGCTTGTCTTGGGCTTGGCTCCGTCTTGTCTTAAGGCATGCCAGACTCGAATCATGTCGAGCAGGATCGTGATCACAGGTGCGGGCGGGCAACTGGGCAGCAGTTTGGTGGCGCGGGTCGCTGGTCAGAGCCGCGAAGTGCTGGCGCTGACGTCGTCGCAATGGGACATCACCGATGCGGCCGCGGCCGCATCGATCGTCAAAAAAGGCGATGTCGTGATCAATTGCGCTGCTTACACCAACGTCGATGGCGCGGAAAGTCACGAGTCGGCCGCGCAGGCGATCAACGTCGTCGGCCCGCAGCACATCGCGCGGGCATGCGCACGCGCGGGCGCCCGGCTGATCCACGTCTCCACCGACTTTGTGTTCACCGGCGACGGTGAGCAGCGCCCCTACGAACCCAGCGATGAGACCGAGCCGCGGGGCGTTTACGCCTGCACCAAGCGCGCCGGTGAACTCGCCGTGCTGGCGGCGCAGCCGGAGGCCGTCGTGGTGCGGACCGCCTGGGTCTACACAGGCGGCACCGGCAGCGACTTCGTCGCGATCATGCGACGACTGGCCGCCGGAGACGGCCCCGTCGAGGTGGTAGACGACCAAGTCGGCTCACCGACTTATGTCGCCGACTTGGCCGACGCCCTACTCCAGGTGGCCGAAGATGGCGTGCCCGGGCCGATTTTGCACGCGGCCAACGAGGGTGCGGTTTCCCGATTCGAGCAAGCCCGCGCGGTATTCGAAGAGTGCGGTGCCGACCCGACCCGGGTGCTACCGGTCAGCAGCGCAAAGAATCCCCGGCCGGCGCCACGGCCGAGCTACTCGGTGCTATCGAGCGGGGAGTCCGCGGCCGCGGGCATGACGCCGCTAAGGCCATGGCGCCCTGCACTCGTCGCGGCGCTCGCCGCCGCCGGCGCCGATCGACCAATACCCTCGACGCGTGACTGACGCAGTGGCGGTCGTGACGGTGACCTATTCGCCGGGCCCTCATTTGGAGCGCTTCTTAGCCTCATTGTCGATGGCCACCGAGCGGCCGGTCACCGTTTTGCTTGCCGACAACGGGTCCACCGACGGAACACCGCAGGCCGCGGTTGAGCGCTACCCGAACGTGCGGCTGATCGACATGGGGGCGAACCTCGGGTACGGAACCGCGGTGAATCGCGCGGTCGCACAGTTGGACGATGACGACTGGATGATCGTGGCCAACCCGGACGTGCAATGGGGGCCGGGCAGCATCGACGCTCTGTTGAGCGCCGCGGTGCGATGGCCCCGCGCGGGCGCACTCGGCCCACTCGTCCGGGACCCCGACGGATCGGTCTACCCGTCGGCGCGGCACTTGCCCAGCCTCGTCCGCGGCAGTATGCACGCGGTGCTCGGGCCGTTCTGGAAACGCAATCCCTGGACCACGGCCTACCGCCAGGAGCGGTTCGAGCCCACCGAACGGCCGGTGGGGTGGCTGTCGGGATCGTGTCTCCTGGTTAGGCGGTCGGCGTTCAGCCAGATCGGCGGGTTCGACGAGCGCTATTTCATGTATATGGAGGATGTCGATCTCGGCGACCGGCTCGGCAAAGCCGGGTGGCTGAGCGTCTACGTGCCATCGGCGGAAGTTCTGCATCACAAAGGCCACTCCACCGGGCACGACCCGGCAAACCACTTGGCGGCCCATCACAAGAGCACCTATCTATTCCTGGCCGACCGGTATTCCGGTTGGCGGCTGGCCCCACTGCGTTGGGCGCTGCGGGGATCGCTCGCGGCGCGTTCCCGATTGATGGTGCGCGGCTCGCTGCGCAGGTCCCGAAGGGAACAGACGGAGAAACTGAAACTGACAGAAGGGCGGCACTGAGTTGGCGACTTCGCAAGTCGATGCCGTGATCCTGGTCGGCGGCAAAGGCACCCGGCTGCGGCCGCTGACACTGTCAGCGCCCAAGCCGATGCTGCCAACCGCCGGGCTGCCGTTTCTCACCCATCTGCTATCGCGGATCGCCGCGGCGGGCATAGAGCACGTGATTCTGGGCACCTCGTATCAGGCTTCGGTGTTCGAAGCCGAGTTCGGTGACGGCTCCAAGCTGGGTCTGCAGATCGACTACGTGACCGAGCAGGTTCCGTTGGGGACGGGCGGTGGCATCGCCAACGTGGCCGGCAAGCTGCGGCACGACACCGCGATGGTGTTCAACGGCGACGTGCTCTCCGGCGCCGACTTGGGCGACCTGCTGGCGTTTCACCAAACCAATCAAGCAGACGTCACACTGCACCTTGTGCGGGTGAGTGACCCGCGCGCGTTCGGCTGCGTGCCCACCGACGAAGCGGGCCGGGTCGTCGCGTTTCTCGAGAAGACACAGGATCCGCCGACCGACCAGATCAACGCCGGCTGCTACGTCTTCCAGCGCGGCATCATCGACCGGATTCCCCGGGACCGCGAGGTCTCGGTCGAACGCGAGGTGTTCCCGGCGCTGTTGTCCGACGCCGACGTCAAGGTCTGCGGTTACGTGGATGCCTCGTATTGGCGTGATATGGGCACACCGGAAGATTTCGTTCGCGGATCTTCGGACCTGGTGCGCGGGATCGCACCGTCGCCGGCACTGAAGGGCCACCACGGCGAGCAGTTGGTGCATGACGGCGCGGCGGTGTCGCCGGGCGCGTTGCTGATCGGTGGCACGGTGGTCGGGCGGGGCGCCGAGATCGGCCCCGGCGTCCGACTGGACGGCGCGGTGATCTTCGACGGTGCCAAAATCGAGGCCGGCAGCGTGATCGAGCGCTCGATCATCGGCTTCGGTGTCCGAATCGGTCCGCGGGCGCTGATCCGCGACGGTGTGATCGGCGACGGAGCGGACATCGGGGCACGCTGCGAGTTGCTGCGCGGCGCCCGGGTGTGGCCCGGAGTATCGATTCCCGACGGCGGGATCCGTTACTCGTCCGACGTCTGAGTCGTTCCGCGCCGGCCGTCCTTCGTTGGCGAGCGAGAGGCCACCTTCACGCTCGGCGGGTGGCCTGGGCGACCAAGTAGGCCAACGCGTGATCCGTACCGAATGGCAGCCCGTCGGCCGGCCACCATCGCAGGTCGTCGGACTCCTCGCTGATGACGAACTGCGCGTCGGCGGGCGCGTGGGCCGCGAACTGCAGGTCCAGGTGGCGGGTCGGCACGCCCAGCGAACACGTCAGCGGATGGACATGCACGGCAATGAGTTCGGGGTCCATCCGCAGGCCGGCGATCCCGGACTCCTCGGTGGCCTCGCGCAGCGCCGCGGCCACGAGGTCGTCATCTTCGTCTTCGCAATGCCCGCCCAATTGCACCCACCTGCGCAGGCGCGGGTGCAAAGTCAGCAGCACCCGGTCGCCGGTGTCATCGAGCACGAGTGCCGAAGCGGTGACGTGCCCGGGTACGCACGCACGACGGCAGGCGTCCTCGCGGGCCTGGACGAACGCCAGCACCGCGTGCCGTAACGAATCCTGTGCCGCATCGGGTGCCTGCCAGTCGGTGAGGATCGCGATCGTCGACTCTCGGACGCTCAACGGGATCCCCGCTTTGTTCTGCGGTCACGCAGCGCCAACCACGCCGACCGGCACTGCGCCACAGCGTCGGGCGCCCAGCCGAGTCGGTCGATCAGGACGCGGCGATCCACGACGTCGAGGGCCTTCTCTACCTCGTTGGCCTTCAGTAAAAGATCGACGTCGCGGGCAAGGTCGGGGTCCGCACATCCCGGCCGCGGGACTGGCAGCTGCTCGGCCTCGCGGGGTTCCAGCTCCAAGATGCCTCCTCCATAGCTGCGGCCCATGATCTCGGCGAAGGCGAACGTCGCGCTGTTGTGGAACACCGCGGCAAATGCGGTCGCGTCAAGATCGGCCTCCAGATCGGTCCTGAGCCGTACCCGATGCACGGTGTCCGTGCTCGTTGCCCCGGCGGCGTTGACGGTTAGCCGTGGGGCGAGGTGGATCTGGCGCAGCATGAAAAGATCAGGCAGCCAAAGTGACGGTGTGCTCCACCATGGCTTGCGCAACGAGCACTTGTAGCCGAGGTGCACGCCGGCGGCTTCGCCTGCGGCGACGTGTGCGAGCAGGGCGGGGTCGGTCGGGTGGTCACGAGCGTCGAGCAGCCAGGTCCGGTGCCTGGCGGCGATATCGCTGGTCCGGCAGTCCATGTCGTAGACCAGGCCGCAGAGTTGGGTACTGCGCGAGACGAGCGGGACGCAGTGCGGCCTGAGTCCGAGTTCTTGGGCCGCGGCGTCGGTGAAGGTGAAGAAGCTGTTGCGGCCCGTCACGATGCCCACGTCCACGTCGGCCAAACCGCCGAGCCGGGTCAGGCTGCCCGACTGCTTAATGGTGCGCAGCAGCTGGATCTGAGCCGGATCGAGGAAGTACTTGGTCCACTTCTCCTGTTCATGTAAGAGGGCGGGCGCCGAACAAAGATGCTCGACATCCAGATCCACATCGGCCAACGCGTCGGCGTCGCTGAGCGCGACCGTACGGATGCGCGCCGGGCCAACACCGATGACGCCGCAGAACAACACGATCTCCTGCATGATCCCGTCGAACACCAGCCGGCCGAATGTCACGAGGGTGATCTCGGCGAAGCGACTCAGCAGAAATTCGCGCAACTGCGCGGCGTAGCCGACCTGGAGCAATTCGGCGGGGAGTACCAGGCCTACCCGGCCACCCTCGCGCACCAGGATTGTGCTTGCGACGACGAAGGGGACCCAGGCATTGGTCAACTTGGTGGGGCGCAAGCCTGCTCGCCTCATCAGTTCCAGGGCCGGCTCCCGTTGCCCGGAAGCCCAGTTCCCGAAGCGAATGTAGGGCGGGTTTCCCGCGACGCCATCCCAGCTGCCCGCCTCGGTAGTGGGTAGCCAGGTGAACAGGTCCTCGGTGTCGACGGGGGCGAACTCCCGCGACTTGGCCGCCTCGTGCGCGGCGAGTTCCACCCCGTGCGCCCGGCTGGTCAGCGTGGCCAGTTCGCGCAGGATGCGGCCGTCGCCGCAAGACGGCTCCAGAATTCGCGGACCGGCATGGCGAACCCAGCCGGCCAGGAATCGGGCCACGGGCGCCGGCGTGTAATAGGCGCCACGCACCTTGTCAGCCGACGCGGCCGTCTTGCCGGCGAATGTCTTCACTTGCGGATCAGCAAGTCGCCGGGCGGCATCGGGTCGCGCAACACAGGGGCCCCAGCGGGCCCAGAGGCCTCTGCGGCGTATCCGATCGCAATGGCGCCCAACGGTTCCCAATCGGCCGGCAGCCCCAGCTCGGTGCGAACCAGATCGGCGGCGAACAGCGTCGACCCGATCCAGCAGCTGCCCACCCCGCGCACCGCCAGTGCGACCAGCAGAGCTTGCACGGCCGCCCCGACCGCAACCGTGAACATCGTGTGTTCGGCATCGGTGCGCGCACTGTCGGGGTAGGAGTGTGCACCGTCGGGAACCAGGAACGGAATGACGACCTCGGGTGCGTCATAGAGGATCTGGCCGCGCGCTACTCGGCGCTCGACCGCATCTTCGGGCCTGCCGTCGCCGGCCAGGTCGGAGCGCCATTTGTCCTTCATCCGGTCCAACAGTCGCGTCCGGGCGTCCTGAGTCTGCAGCCAGACGAACCGCACCGGGCGGGTGTGGTGCGGGGCCGGCGCGGTCAGCGCCTCGGCGACCGCAGCCTCGACCAGCTCCGGCGGCACGGGTTCGTCAGTGAACCGCCGCACCGATCTACGCAGCAGCTGGGCCTGCTGTTGACCCAGTTCGATGGCTTCCGCGGTGCCGAGCCAGAACAGATCTTCGGGGCCCGGTCGCAGCAGTTGCCGGGCCGTCGAACCGTCGTCGGCCACGGTAAGCCCGCGCACGACGGCCACTGGCATCGCGGTCAATTTGCCCTTGACCAGATCGGCGGCCGCCGCGACCTCGTCGGCCACCGCGATCTCGGTGACCACCAACTCGTTGCCGTGCCGGTCGACGACGCCCGAATACCCGTGCAGCACCGCTAGACCGGCCGCGCCGACGGCGGCGTCGATCTGACCATTGCGCCAGGCCCGGCCCATCGTGTCGGTGATCACCACCGCGACGTCGACGCCCAGCCGGTCACGCAGATCGGCGCGCAGCGCGGCCGCGCTGCTGTCGGGATCGACCGGAAGCAGCGCAAGTTCGGTCCGGTCCACGTTGGATCCGTCCACGCCGGCGGCGGCCTGAATCAGCCCGATCCGGTTCTCGGTGATCAGTGTCCGGCCCTTGCGCGCCAGCACCCGCACCGCCTCGTCGTCGACCAGCTTGCGCCGCAGCGCATCCCGTTCGTCGGCGTCCTCGGGTGCGGTCACCAGCCGGCCCTCACATTTGGACACCACCTTGCTGGTCACCACGACGACGTCGCTGTCGCGCAGCCATGGCGCGGCGGTGGCGACGGCAGCACTCAGATCGTCGCCCGGCCGGAATTCGGGAAGCCCGGTGACGGGCAGGATCTCGATTGCTGCGGCGGCACCGTGCTCAGTCATGGCGCCGCTCCTCAGCATCGCTTCGCTCTGCATCGTCGCCGGCGCGGTCATGGCGCCGCTCCTCAGCATCGCTTCGCTCTGCATCCTCGCCGGCGCGAGTCATGGCGTCGCCACGCCCGCAAGCTCCAGCCCGGCGCTGACCATTTCGGCGGTCGCTTTGGGGTCGCTCATCAGCAGCGGCACCGAGCGCACTGCGACTCCGTCGATTTCGGCGTGGTCGCCTTCGTGGACCAACCAGCAGTCCAGTATCCCGGTGCCGCGCCGCGCGCCGTAGTGCCGGCCCACCGCCTCGGCGGTGGACTCGACCCCGATCACGGCGAGGCATTCATCGGCCATGCCGCGCAATGGCTTTCCGCCGATGATCGGCGAATAGCCGACGATCGGGGCGGCCGCCGCCCGCAACGCGCCGCGGATCCCTGGGACGGCGAGGATGGCACCGACGCTGACCACAGGGTTGGACGGTGCCAGCAAGATGATGTCGGCATCGGCGATTGCCGCCACTGCTTCAGTTGCCGCGCTGGCCTTTTCGGCGCCAATAAACGCGAAGCTGTGCGTGGGTACCTGAGCGCGATAGCGCACCCACCACTCTTGGAAGTGGATCGCCCGCCGGCCGTCGTCGACAGGATCGGTGATCACTACGTGTGTCTCGCAACGGTCGTCGCTGGCGGGCAGCAGCCGTGCGCCCGGTTGCCAGCGGTCACACAGCGCGGTGGTGATCTGCGACAGTGGGTAGCCGGCATGCAGCATCTGAGTGCGCACCAGATGGGTGGCCAGGTCACGGTCGCCGAGTTGGAACCAGTCGGGCTGTGCGCCGTAGCGCGCGAGTTCCTCCTTCGCGTGCCAGGTTTCATCACGGTGGCCCCAGCCGCGCTGCGGGTCGACGCCGCCGCCCAAGGTGTACATGCAGGTATCCAGATCCGGGCAGACACGTAGTCCGTGCATCCAGGCGTCATCGCCGATATTGACGATGGCGGTCAGCTCGTGCCCGGCGGCGAAGGGGTTTGGGGTATTTGGGGTTTCTGGGGCGCTTGGGTCAGCTGTGTGCTGTCGTTCCGAAAACTGACCGAGGCCGAGCAGCTGCTGGACTCCCAGCAGGAAGCGGGCGCCGCCGACCCCACCGACCAGAACGGTGACCTTCACATCGCCTGACAGTACTGCCCGGCGACGACGCGGTAGCAGGCGCAGGCAGCCTGGTCGCGGCAGTCGTGATGCCCTGCGCAATGACCAGTTGTGAGCAATTGTCCTCGACACGCCGCGCAGCTATAGCAACAGAAACGCCGAAATTTGGTCACGAGATGGTATGGAAATGCGCCGCAAAGCTTGACCCGGCAGAATAACCCGTGTCTAATCACACCAGTGTCATTTCGCGGTTGGCCAGCCGGTTCCGGTGTCGCAGACCGAGATTCGATCACCTGTTCGAATTTGTCTGTTTCATCTGAAAAGTGTGAAGAAAAACATCCATTCTCAATCAAGGTGAGGAGGCGGACGAAGCATGTCTTACGAACACCTTTGGGGCGGCTTGGCAAGCAGTACACCGCACACCACTACAGGCTCGGCGATCGTGCCCTCGGTGGCAGTCGTTCGCCCGCGCCTGAGTTTGGTTCCAGAAGCGCCGGTCGAATTCGAGCCCGCGCCGATGCCATTCGAGCCCGACTCTGATGAGTTGTCGCCCGCTGACCAATGGCAAGACCGCGCCCTGTGCGCGCAAACGGATCCCGAAGCCTTCTTCCCTGAGAAGGGTGGCTCCACCCGGGAGGCCAAGAAGATCTGCCTCGGTTGCGAGGTGCGGCACGAGTGCCTGGATTACGCCTTGGCGCACGACGAGCGCTTCGGCATCTGGGGCGGGCTCTCCGAGCGCGAGCGCCGGCGCCTCAAGCGCGGCATCATCTGACGCGACACCGCAGGTTTGCTCAGTCGTCGTTGATCGTCGGGTCGATGACCGTGGGGTCGACGTCCAGGTAAGTGGCTACCTGAGCCACCAGGATCTCGTGCAACAACTCGCCCAGTTCGACGGTGTCTTTGGCCCGTCGCTCAATAGGCTTGCGGAACAAAACAATTCGCGCCCGCGTGGCGTTGCCGCGGACATCGACGCCAGCCGGGATCAAGCGGGCGAGAGCGATTGGTCCATCAGCGATCACCTCGGGTGGCCACTGCACGCTCTCCGGATCCTTGGCGGCAATGCGGGGGATCTCGTCGACCGCCACATCGAGGTCGGACACTCGCTCATGCCAGCGCCGCTCGATGGGCTCATAGGCTTCCAGCACCGCCATGTCGAACCGCTCGGCCCGGCTGCGCCAGCCCGGCACCGTCGGCGGCAGCAGTGGTCCGCGCATATCGCGGCCCCGCCGCGTTGCCCGGTGTCCAGCCGATTGGCTTCCCGATCGGCCCTCGAGCCGACCATTCCGCGGGTAGCTGCGCGAATCGCCCACGAGCCGATGGTAACGGTTGTACATCGCGCGCCGAGCGGTTGCGCGTGTCCGGCGCTTCGGCGGCGTTTCCGCACGATAGCCTTTCGATCGTGAACGTTCCCCGTCGATGCTGCCGGCCAGGGTGTCCGCACTACGCGGTGGCAACGTTGACGTTCGTTTACTCGGACTCGACGGCGGTGGTCGGTCCACTGGCCACCGCGCGCGAACCGCACTCGTGGGACCTGTGCGTCGGCCACGCTGGCAGCATCACCGCGCCCCGCGGATGGGAACTCGTGCGCCACGCCGGCCCGCTACCCACCAATCCCGACGAGGATGACCTGGTCGCCTTGGCGGATGCGGTGCGCGAGGGTGGCCCGGGCGACGGCGGCCTGCCGCACGTGAGTGGAACCGGTTCCCCGCTCAACGGCTTCTCCGACGCACACCTGCACCATGTGGGTGCTCAGGCAACCGCGCCGAGCGGTGGCCTGCTCGCGCCGCCCGAGCATCGTTCCGGACGTCGGCGCGGGCATTTGCGGGTATTACCCGACCCTTCAGATTAGCTAGCGACTCGCTCGATACCAGGTCTGACGGGCACCGACTAACGCTTCACGTTATTGCCGCACAGCCGTTGCGGCCGGCACTCATCCCGGGCCGATAGGCTAACTGCGAAGAGTCAATCAATCCGGATCGTCAGGAGCTACCCGCATGTCTCGGCCAGCCGAGGTTGTCCACCGTGTCATCAAGGCTTATGACGTGCGCGGCCTGGTCGGCGAAGAGATCGACGAGTCGCTGACCGCCGATATCGGCGCGGCATTCGCCAGGCTGATGCGGGCAGAGGGTGCGCGACAAGCGGTGATCGGCTACGACATGCGGGACAGCTCGCCGTCGCTCGCCGCCGCGTTTGCGGCTGGAGTGACCAGCCAGGGCCTGGACGTGGTGCGAATCGGTTTGGCATCCACCGATCAGCTTTATTTCGCTTCAGGATTGCTGGATTGTCCCGGCGCTATGTTCACGGCCAGCCACAACCCGGCGGCCTACAACGGGATCAAGCTATGCCGGGCGGGCGCCAAGCCGGTCGGCGCGGATACCGGGCTGAGGGTCATCAGCGACGAACTGATCGGTGACCCGCCGGCCGACGCAACGTATGACGGGCGGCCCGGGACCATTACCGATCGGGATGTGCTTGGCGAGTATGGCGAGTTCCTGCGTTCGCTGGTGAACAACTCCGGGCTGCGCCCGTTGCGGGTGGCCGTCGATGCCGGGAACGGGATGGCCGGTCACACGGCGCCGGCGGTGTTCGGCGCGATCGACTCGATCACCGTGTTGCCGCTGTACTTCGAGCTGGACGGGTCCTTCCCCAATCACGAGGCAAATCCGCTGGACCCGGCCAACCTGGTGGACCTGCAGGCTTTTGTACTTGAGACCGGTGCCGATATCGGACTGGCCTTCGACGGCGATGCCGACCGGTGCTTCGTGGTCGACGAACGCGGCCGGCCGGTCTCCCCGTCGACGGTGACTAGCCTGGTCGCCGCGCGTGAACTCAACCGGGAGATCGGCGCCAGCGTCATATACAACGTGATCACCTCCCGGGCAGTGCCAGAACTGGTCGCCGAGCGCGGCGGCACACCGCTGCGCTCGCGAGTCGGACACTCATATATCAAGGCGTTGATGGCGGACACCGGGGCGATTTTCGGTGGCGAGCATTCGGCGCACTACTACTTCCGCGACTTCTGGGGCGCCGACTCCGGGATGCTGGCCGCGCTGCACGTGCTGGCCGCCCTTGGTGAGCAGCAACGGCCGTTGTCGGAGCTGACTGCCGACTACCAACGTTATGAATCGTCCGGCGAGATCAACTTCACGGTGGCGGATGCGCCGAATTGTGTGGACGCCGTGCTGAAGGCTTTCGGCGGCCGGATTCAGTCCACCGATCACCTGGACGGTGTGACGGTGGATTTGGGCGACGGCAGCTGGTTCAATCTGCGCAGCTCCAACACCGAACCGTTGCTGCGGCTCAATGTGGAGGGTCGCAGCACGGAGGATGTCGAGGCGGTGGTCCAGCAGGTCCGCGCCGAGATCGCCGGCCAAACAGCCCGCGAAATGGCGGGATCGTGAACGCCACCCGGGTGATCGACCTAGAAGACACCGAGGGCCTGCTCGCCGCTGACCGCGAGGGTCTGCTGCGGGCGGCGTCGTCAGCCGGCGCGCAGGTCCGAGCCATTGCCGCTGCGCAAGACGAAGGAGCCCTGGACTCGTTGCGTGTCGAGGACCGCGCCCGCAGCGTGATCTGGGTGGCCGGCCGCGGCACCGCCGAGACTGCCGGGGCCATTCTGGCCGCGACGTTGGGTGGCGCGGCCTCCGAGCCGATGGTGATCGCCGCCGAGGCACCGCCTTGGGTCGGTCCGCTGGATGTGTTGATCGTCGCCGGCGACGACCCCGGCGATCCCGCGCTGGTCCGCGCCGCCGCTACCGGGGTGCGCCGGGGTGCGCGAGTGGTGGTGGTGGCACCGTACGAGGGTCCGCTGCGGGACACGACGGCGGGCCGGGCCGCAGTGCTGGCGCCGCGGCTGTGGGTACCCGACCAGTTCGCATTGTGCCGCTACTTGGCCGCTGGACTGGCGGCGATGCACACGGTGGACCCCAAACTGAGCCTCAAACCGAGCACGGAGCTCGCGTCGCTCGCCGATGAGCTGGATGCTGAGGCGCTGCGCAATAGCGCCGGCCGCGAGGTTTTCACCAACCCGGCCAAGACCATGGCCGCACGCATCTCGGGTCGCCGGGTTGCGTTGACCGGCGACTGTGCTGCGACGCTGGCGCTGGCGCGGCACGGGAGTTCGGCTCTACTGCGGGTCGCGCGTCAGGTGGCCGCCGCGACCGGGCTGGCGGATGCGTTGTTCGCGCTGGGCTCCGGGCCCGATGATGATGGTCCTTCGTCCATGGATGCGCTGTTTCACGACGACGAGATCGACGGACCGCTACCCGAGCGGCTGCGGGTGCTGGCGCTCACGTTGGCCGAAGAGCGGACGGCGGTCGCCGCTCGGGTCAGTGGATTCGACGACATCTACCTGGTGGCCGCTGAGGATGTGCCGGACGTGCCCGACCCGATCGGCGACCCGGTTGGGTCCGGCGGTTTGCGCGCGGCCGCCGGTCCCGGGCGCGCCGAGCAGCAGTTGGCAGTATTGGCGGTTCGGATGGAGATGGCCGCGGTTTACTTGCGCCTGGTTCGGGGATAGATAGACAGTGGACCTGCTACGCGGAGCGTTGAGGACCTACGCATGGGGGTCGCGCACTGCTATCGCCGAATTCACCGGGCGCCCGGTGCCTGCCGCTCATCCCGAGGCCGAACTTTGGTTCGGCGCGCACCCGGGTGGGCCGGCCTGGCTGGAAACGGAGAACGGCGAAACCTCACTGCCCGACGCGCTGGCCGCCGATCCGGAGGGACAACTCGGCCCCGCTTCCCGCGCCCGGTTCGGCGATGTGCTGCCGTTCTTGGTCAAGGTGCTCGCGGCCGACGAGCCGCTGTCGCTGCAGGCCCATCCGAGTACCAAACAAGCCGCCGAGGGATACCGGCGTGAGGAACGGCTGGGCATTCCGGTGTCCTCACCGCTGCGCAACTACCGCGATACCAGTCACAAGCCCGAGTTGTTGGTGGCGCTACAGGGTTTCGAGGCGCTGGCCGGTTTCCGGCAGGCGTCCCGCACCAGCGAGCTGCTGCAGGCGTTGGCGGTCTCCGACCTCGACCCGTTCATCGAATTGCTTGGCGATCAGTCGGACGCCGACGGCCTGCGTGCCCTGTTCACCACCTGGATCACCGCACCCCAGCCCGACATCGACGTGCTGGTTCCGGCGGTACTGGATGGTGCCATCCAATATGTCAGCTCTGGCGCAACGGAATTCGAGGCCGAAGCCAAGACCGTGCTGGAGCTCGGCGAGCGCTATCCCGGCGACGCCGGTGTGCTGGCGGCATTGTTGCTCAATCGCATCAGCCTGGCCCCGGGCGAGGCAATCTTCCTGGCTGCCGGCAACCTGCATACCTATCTGCGTGGTTTCGCGGTAGAGGTAATGGCCAACTCCGACAACGTGTTACGCGGAGGGCTCACCCCGAAGCACGTCGACGTGCCCGAGTTGCTGCGCGTGCTGGACTTCACTCCCACTCCCGAGGCGCAGCTGCGGCCGCCGACCCGCCGCGAGGGCTGCGGCCTGGTCTATTGCACCCCCACTGATGAGTTCGCGGTCGAGTTGCTGGCGCTCGACGGCGAGTACCTGGGTCACGAGATCGATGCGTCGCCGAGCCGCGGCGCCGTTCAAGGCCCACAGATCTTGGTGTGCACCGAGGGTGCGACGACGGTGCACGGCAAGTCCACGTCACTCACGCTGAAACGGGGCATGGCGGCCTGGGTGGCTGCCGACGACGGCCCGATCCGGCTGGTCGCGCAAGAGCCCGCCCAGTTGTTCCGGGCCACCGTGGGGTTATAGCGCGGTTTACAAAACAGTGCTCTATGTCTAGACATAAGACGCAGGGTCAAGTATTGTCCAATCTCAGCGTGGTATGACTCACATGGAGGTTTGGCATATGACCACAATCAGAGCTGCGGCACCCCGAGTAAGCCCGCCATCCGAAGCGCCGGTCTGGCGGGACAAGAAGCGCCGGTTGTGGCTGATGGGACTGATCGCCCCGACTGCATTGTTCGTCATGCTGCCCATCATCTGGGGCATGAACCAACTGGGCTGGCAGGTCGCGTCACAGGTGCTGTTATGGATCGGACCGATCCTGCTCTACATCCTGCTGCCCATCCTCGACCTGCGATTCGGGCCGGACGGCCAGAACCCGCCCGACGAGGTGATGGAAGAGCTGGAGAACGACAAGTACTACCGGTACTGCACCTACGTCTACATCCCGTTCCAGTACCTCAGCGTGATCCTGGGCGCCTACCTGTTCACCGCCGCGAACCTGAGCTGGCTGGGTTATGACGGCTCGCTCGGCTGGGCGGGCAAGCTGGGCGTCGCGCTGTCGGTCGGTGTCCTTGGCGGGATCGGCATCAACACCGCCCACGAGATGGGGCACAAGAAGGACTCGCTGGAGCGGTGGCTATCCAAGATCACTTTGGCGCAGACCTGCTACGGCCACTTCTACATCGAGCACAACCGCGGTCACCACGTTCGCGTCTCCACCCCGGAGGACCCGGCGTCGGCCCGCATGGGGGAGACGTTCTGGGAGTTCCTGCCGCGCAGCGTTGTCGGCAGCCTGCGGTCGGCCATTCATCTCGAGGCGCAGCGGATCCGCCGGCAGGGTGTCAGCCCGTGGCACCCCAAGACCTACCTCTCCAACGACGTGCTCAACGCCTGGGCGCTATCAGTGCTGCTGTGGGGTGCACTGATCGCGGTATTCGGCCCGGCACAGATCCCGTTCGTGGTCATCCAGGCGGTTCTAGGCTTCTCCCTCCTGGAGGCAGTCAACTACCTCGAGCACTACGGGCTGCTGCGGCAGAAGAACACCAACGGCCGCTACGAGCGTTGCGCACCGGTGCACAGCTGGAACTCCGACCACATCGTCACCAACCTTTTCCTGTATCACCTGCAGCGGCACAGCGATCACCACGCCAACCCCACCCGGCGCTACCAGACGCTGCGCAGCATGGCGGGCTCGCCCAGCTTGCCCAGCGGCTACGCGTCGATGATCTCGCTGACCTACTTCCCGCCCCTGTGGCGCAAGGTGATGGATCACCGGGTGCTCGCGCACTACGACGGCGACATCACCAGGGTCAACCTGCAGCCGCGGCTGCGCGAGAAGCTGCTCGCTCGGTATGGAGCCCCAGCGTGACTCAAGAAGTGACGGCCGCATACCAGTGCCCGGTCTGCGACTACGTCTACGACGAGGCCAAAGGTGATGCCAGGGAGGGCTTTCCAGCCGGCACGCGGTGGGCGGAGGTTCCCGACGATTGGACCTGTCCAGACTGCGCGGTGCGCGAGAAGCCGGATTTCAATCAGATTCGACCGAAATTGGGAGCAGACATATGAGCGACTACAAACTGTTTCAGTGCGTCCAATGCGGCTTCGAGTATGACGAGGCGCTGGGTTGGCCGGAGGACGGCATCGCGCCCGGCACCAGGTGGGACGACATTCCCGAGGACTGGAGTTGCCCGGACTGCGGCGCTGCAAAGTCGGACTTCACCATGGTGGAGGTGGCCCGCGCGTGAGCAGCGCCCGAAGCGCTGCAACGGATATTCTCGCGCCTATGAAGCGGATTCCTTACGCCGAGGCATCGCGAGTTCTGTTGCGCGATTCGGTGTTGGATGCGATGCGCGATCTACTGCTGACCCGCGACTGGTCCGCGGTGACGCTGTCCGACGTAGCCCGAGCCGCGGGGATCAGCCGACAAACCATCTACAACGAGTTCGGCTCGCGGCAGGGCCTGGCGCAGGGCTACGCGCTGCGCCTGGCTGATCGCCTGGTCGACACCGTGCACGCCGCCCTGGACGCCAACGTCGGCAACATCTACGAGTCGTTCCTGCAGGGTTTTCGGTCGTTCTTCTCCGAGATGGCTTCCGATCCGCTGGTGATCTCGCTCCTGACCGGCGTCGCCAAGCCCGATCTGCTGCAGATCATCACCACCGACAGCGCACCGATCATCACCCGCGCGTCGGAACGGCTGACAACGGCATTCACCCAGACCTGGTTGGCCACCAGTGACGAGGACGCCGGCGTCCTGGCGCGTGCCATCGTCCGGGTGGCATTGAGCTACGTGTCGATGCCCCCCGAGGCCGACCATGATGTCCCGAGGGATCTGGCGCGGCTGATGACGCCCTTCGCGGAGCGTTATGGCGTCGTCAACGTGCCGTGACCTGGCGGGCCCAAGGACCCTGAAGGGCCCCGAAAAATACCCCGGCTAGAGTGGCGAAAGAGCGTAACCAGGCTAACTACGGGCCTGGGACGGCGCCCACATACCCGTTAGCACCCTTGAGCACACCTGAGCCGGTAGTAAGGATGAGACAACCTATGACGACGACCGAAAATGCGCTGAAACCCGACGTTCGTAATGGCGTGGAGTTCAAGGTCGCCGATCTGTCGCTAGCGGAATTCGGCCGCAAAGAACTCGACCTGGCCGAGTATGAGATGCCCGGCCTGATGTCGCTGCGTCGCGAGTACGCCGAAGTGCAACCCCTGAAGGGGGCCCGAATCTCGGGCTCGCTGCACATGACCGTGCAGACCGCGGTGCTGATCGAGACCCTGACCTCGCTGGGTGCCGAAGTCCGCTGGGCCTCGTGCAACATCTTCTCGACCCAGGACCACGCGGCCGCGGCAGTCGTCGTCGGCCCGCACGGTACCCCCGAGGAGCCCCAGGGTGTGCCGGTGTTCGCATGGAAGGGCGAGTCGCTCGAGGAGTACTGGTGGGCCGCCGAGCAGATGCTCACCTGGCCCGACGCCGACAAGCCGGCCAACATGATCCTCGACGACGGCGGCGACGCAACCATGCTGGTGCTGCGCGGTGCGCAGTACGAGAAGGCCGGTGTGGTCCCGCCCGCCGAGGAAAACGACTCGGCGGAGTGGAAGGTCTTCCTGAACCTGGTGCGCACCCGCTTGGAGACCGACAAGACCAAGTGGACCAAGATCTCCGAGTCGGTCAAGGGCGTCACCGAGGAGACCACCACCGGCGTGCTGCGGCTCTACCAGTTCGCGGCGGCCGGCGACCTGGCTTTCCCGGCGATCAACGTCAACGACTCGGTGACCAAGTCCAAGTTCGACAACAAGTACGGCACCCGGCACTCGCTGATCGACGGCATCAACCGCGGTACCGACGCGCTGATCGGCGGCAAGAAGGTCCTCATCTGCGGCTACGGTGACGTCGGCAAGGGCTGCGCTGAGGCGGTGAAGGGCCAGGGGGCACGGGTCGTCGTCACCGAGGTCGACCCAATCAACGCGCTGCAGGCGCTGATGGAGGGCTTCGACGTGGTGACGGTCGAGGAGGCTATTGCCGATGCGGACATCGTGGTGACCGCCACGGGCAACAAGGACATCATCTCGCTGGACCACATGAAGGCGATGAAGGATCACTCGATCCTGGGCAACATCGGCCACTTCGACAACGAGATCGACATGGCCGCACTCGAGAAGTCGGGGGCGACGCGGCTCAACATCAAGCCGCAGGTCGACCTGTGGACCTTTGGTGACACCGGAAGGTCGATCATCGTGCTGTCCGAGGGCCGGCTGCTCAACCTGGGCAACGCCACTGGGCACCCGTCGTTCGTGATGAGCAACAGCTTCGCCAACCAGACGATCGCTCAGATCGAGTTGTGGACCAAGAACGACGAGTACGACAACGAGGTGTACCGGCTGCCCAAGCATCTCGACGAGAAGGTGGCCCTCATCCACGTCGAGGCGCTGGGCGGCAACATGACCAAGCTGACCAAGGACCAGGCCGAATACCTCGGTGTCGACGTCGAGGGCCCCTACAAGCCCGACCACTACCGCTACTGAGCACCGACTCGCGCCGTGCTGATCGCCATCGAAGGGGTTGACGGCGCGGGCAAGCGAACCCTGTCAGAGGGTCTGCGCAGTGCTTTTGGGGCTGCTGGGAAGTCGGTGGCCATCCTGGCGTTCCCGCGCTACGGGCAGTCGGTGACCGCCGACGTCGCGGCGGAGGCCCTGCATGGCGATCATGGTGATCTCGCGTCGTCGGTGTATGCGATGGCGATGCTTTTCGCCCTCGACCGCGCCGGGGCGGTCGAGGAGATCGAAGGGTTGCGTCGTGACCACGACGTGGTGATTCTGGATCGCTACGTCGCATCCAACGCGGCCTACAGCGCCGCACGCCTGCATGAGGACTCGGCGGGGCAGGCGGTGGCCTGGGTGGACCGGCTCGAATACCAGCGGCTGGGGGTGCCTCGGCCGGACTGGCAGGTGCTGCTCGCGGTGTCCGCCGAGCTCGCCGGAGAGCGGGCCCGTGGCCGGGCCCGGTCAGAGCCAGGCCGGCCCCGCGACAGCTACGAACGCGACGATGGGCTGCAGCGGCGCACCGGTGCGGTGTACGTCGAACTGGCCGCCGCGGACTGGGGTGGACCCTGGCTGGTCGCCGACGCGGACGTCGATCCACACCGGCTGGCCGCCACTTTGGCCGCCGATTAGCAGGTTTTGACCCGTTTTTTCGGGTATTTGCGCCTATCGGGCAAGAAACGCCCGTGTGGTACCAGAGTTTTATCCCGATCTGATGCCACCATGGACACCATGAGGCAAAGGATTCTGGTCGTTGACGACGACGCTTCGCTGGCTGAGATGCTCACGATTGTGCTGCGTGGGGAGGGCTTCGACACCGCGGTCATCGGCGACGGCACTCAGGCCCTTACTGCGGTGCGTGAGCTGCGCCCCGATTTGGTGCTGCTGGACTTGATGTTGCCCGGTATGAACGGCATCGACGTGTGCCGGGTGTTGCGCTCTGACTCCGGCGTTCCGATTGTGATGCTGACCGCCAAGACCGACACCGTGGACGTGGTGCTGGGCCTGGAGTCGGGAGCCGACGACTACATCATGAAGCCCTTCAAGCCCAAGGAACTTGTCGCCCGGGTGCGCGCGCGGCTGCGGCGCAACGACGACGAGCCCGCCGAGATGCTGTCCATCGCCGATGTCGAGATCGACGTACCGGCGCACAAGGTCACCCGGAACGACGAGCAGATCTCCCTGACACCGCTGGAGTTCGACCTGCTGGTAGCGCTGGCACGCAAACCGCGGCAGGTGTTTACTCGAGATGTGCTGCTCGAACAGGTGTGGGGATATCGTCACCCCGCGGACACGCGCCTGGTGAATGTTCATGTCCAGCGGCTGCGGGCCAAGGTTGAGAAGGACCCGGAGAACCCGACTGTGGTGTTGACCGTTCGAGGAGTTGGGTACAAGGCCGGACCCCCGTGATCCGTCCCGGCGACGATTCTGATGCGGAGGAGCGGCGCTGGTGATCTTTGGCTCGCGGCGACGCACTCGAAGTCGCTGGGGGCGGTCTGGCCCCATGACACGCGGCATGGGTGCGCTGAGTCGGGCCGTAGGCATCGCCTGGCGTCGATCGCTTCAGCTGCGAGTTGTGGCGCTGACTCTCGGGCTGTCATTGGCTGTGATCTTGGCGCTCGGCTTCGTGCTGACCAGCCAGCTCACCAATCGTGTGCTCGACGTCAAGGTCAAGGCCGCCACCGAGCAGCTCGAGCGCGCGCGTACCACCGTCGGTGGGATCGTCAACGGCGAGGAGACGCGTTCCCTGGACAGCAGCCTTCAGCTTGCCCGTAACACGCTGACGTCAAAGGCTGACCCGACCTCGGGTGCCGGGCTGGCCGGCGCATTCGACGCCGTGCTGATGGTGCCCGGCGACGGTCCACGCGCCGCGACCTCGGTGGGGCCCGTCGATCAGGTGCCGAACACGTTGCGCGGCTTCATCAAAGCCGGGCAGGCGGGCTACCAGTACGCGACGGTGCACACCGAAGGCTTCTCGGGACCGGCCCTGATCATCGGCACGCCGGCGTCGTCACAGGTGGCCAACCTGGAGCTGTACCTGATCTTTCCCCTCAAGAACGAACAGGCCACCGTGACCCTGGTGCGCGGGACGATGGTCACCGGCGGCGCGGTGCTGCTGGTGTTGCTCGCGGGCATCGCCCTGCTGGTTTCGCGCCAGGTGGTGGTGCCGGTGCGGTCCGCCTCACGCATTGCCGAACGATTCGCCGAAGGGCATCTGTCCGAACGAATGCCGGTGCGCGGCGAGGACGACATGGCCCGGCTGGCCGTTTCGTTCAACGACATGGCCGAGAGCCTGTCGCGGCAGATTACTCAGCTCGAAGAATTCGGTAACCTGCAGCGCCGCTTCACATCCGACGTCAGCCACGAACTGCGCACGCCGCTGACCACGGTGCGGATGGCCGCCGACTTGATCTACGACCACAGCGACGACCTCGACCCCACGTTGCGGCGCTCGAGCGAACTGATGGTCAGCGAACTGGACCGGTTCGAGACGCTACTCAACGACCTGCTGGAGATCTCCAGGCACGACGCCGGGGTGGCCGAATTGTCGGTTGAGGCGGTCGATTTGCGCACCACGGTGCAGAAAGCGTTGGCCAACGTCGGCCACCTGGCCGAAGACGCCGGTATCGAGCTGCTCGTGGACGTGCCGCCCGAAGACGTGATTGCCGAGGTCGATCCGCGGCGGGTGGAGCGCATCCTGCGCAATTTGATCGCCAACGCCATCGACCACGCTGAGCACAAACCGGTGCGAATCCGGATGGGCGCCGACGAAGATACGGTCGCAGTCACCGTGCGCGACTACGGAATCGGGCTGCGACCCGGCGAGGAGAAGCTGGTGTTCAGCCGGTTCTGGCGTTCGGACCCGTCTCGGGTGCGGCGCTCCGGCGGCACCGGGCTGGGTCTGGCAATCAGTGTCGAGGACGCTCGGCTGCACCAGGGCCGGCTGGAGGCATGGGGCGAGCCCGGCGAAGGTGCGTGCTTCCGGCTGACCCTTCCCCTCATTCGCGGCCACAAGGTCACCACCAGCCCGTTGCCCATGAAACCAGTTCCGCAGGCGGCACAAGCGAGCCCGGAACCGCTTGAGCCCGAACCCAACGAGCGTCCGCAACAACGCGAGCACGCCGAGTGGAGCGTTTAGGGTGCGGCGGCTCCTGGCGATATCGCGGCTGGTGTTGCTCACCACGTTGCTCGCCGGCTGTGCGGGGGTGCCCAGCTCGTCGGCACCGCAGGCGATCGGCACGGTGGAGCACCCGGCACCGTCGAATCTGCCCAAACCGACCCCGGGTATGGATCCCGACGTGCTGTTGCGCGAATTCCTGAAGGCCACGGCCGACCCGGCCAACCGGCATCTGGCGGCGCGGCAATTCCTCACCCAGTCGGCCTCGAACTCGTGGGACGATGCCGGTAGCGCGCTGCTGATCGACCATGTGGTTTTCGTTGAAACCCGTGCTGCCGAACGTGTTTCGGCGACGATGCGGGGGGATATCCTGGGTTCGCTGTCCGATGTCGGAGTGTTCGAGACCGCGGAGGGCGAACTGCCGGACCCGGGATCGATCGCGTTGGTCAAGACGTCCGGTGGCTGGCGAATCGATCGCCTGCCCAACGGCGTCTTCCTGGACTGGCAACAGTTTCAGGCGACCTACAAACGCAACACCTTGTACTTCGCCGATCCGACTGGCAAAACGGTGGTTCCCGACCCGCGCTACGTCGCGGTCTCGGATCATGATCAGTTGCCCACTGAACTCGTCTCCAAGATGCTGGCCGGACCGCGGCCCGAGATGGCGCACACGGTACGCAATCTGCTCGCTCCGCCGCTGCGGCTGCGCGGGCCGGTGACCCGGGCCGACGGTGGCAAGAACGGGATCGGCCGCGGCTACGGCGGTGCTCGCATCGATCTGGAGAAACTGTCCACCACCGACCCGCACAGCAGGCAATTGCTTGCCGCGCAGATTATTTGGACTCTGGCGCGAGCGGACATCAGAGGCCCGTACGTGATCAACGCCGACGGCGCGCCGCTGGACGACAGGTTCGTCGATGGCTGGACCACCTCCGATGTCGCGGCCACCGACCCGGGCGTGGCCGACGGCGCCGGTGCGGGGTTGCATGCCCTGGTGAACGGCTCGTTGATGTCGTTGGACGGACAGCATGCCGCCAACGTGTCCGGCGCTTTCGGGCGGATGGGGGACCAGACCGGCGCCGCGCTGTCACGCGGCGGGCGCCAGGTGGCGTCTGTGGTCACGCTGCGGCGCGGTGCCCCGGACATGGCCGAGTCACTGTGGATCGGTGATCTTGGCGGCGAGGCGGTCCAGTCGGCCGACGGGCACAGCCTGTCTCGGCCCAGCTGGTCGCTGGACGACGCGGTCTGGGTAGTGGTCGACGCTAACAACGTGCTCCGCGCGATCCAGGAACCGGCGTCGGGACAACCCGCACGTATTCCGGTGGATTCCGCCGCGGTGGCCAGCCGCTTCCCGGGGCCGATCACAGACCTGCAGCTGTCCCGGGACGGGACACGTGCCGCGATGGTCATCGCCGGCCAGGTGATCCTGGCCGGTGTCGAGCAGACCCAGGCGGGCCAATATGCCCTGACCTACCCACGGCGGTTGGGTTTCGGGCTGGGTACCTCGGTGGTGTCGCTGTCCTGGCGAACCGGTGACGACATCGCGGTGACCCGCACCGACGCGGCACATCCGGTGTCGTACGTGAACCTCGACGGCGTGAACTCCGATGCGCCCGCCCGCGGCTTGCAGATTCCGCTGACGGCGATTGCGGCCAATCCGTCGACGGTTTATGTGGCGGCTCCGCAAGGACTGCTGCAGTATTCGGCGTCCGCCGCCGACAGCCAACAGGGCTGGTCGGAGGTGTCCGGATTGATGGTGGGCGGCGCGGTCCCGGTGTTACCGGGCTAGAGCCGGAGGCGTTCGAGAACCCCTTCAAGAAGAACACTGTCACCCCCGGTCGGCACACTTGCGACATGCTCGATCTCATCCTGCCGCTGGAATGCGGCGGCTGCGGGGTTCCGTCGACCCGCTGGTGCGATGCGTGCGCCGTGGAGCTGTCCGTGCCTGCCGACAAGCCGCATGTGGTGAACCCGCGCGTGGATCCGCAGGTTCCGGTGTTCGCGCTCGGCCGGTACGCCGGCGCCCGTCGACAGGTGATCCTCGCAATGAAGGAGCGCGGCCGCGGCGACCTCGTCGCACCGTTGGCGCGGGCACTGGCCATCGGTGTACACCGGCTCTTGGTCTGGGGCATGGTCGAGGCCCCGCTGACGATCGTGCCCGCGCCGACACGACGTTCGGCGGCGCGGCGGCGCGGGGGTGACCCCGTCACCCGGATGGCCCGGTTGGCCCAGATGTCGCTGGCCGCGCTGCCAGATTGCCGTGCGATCACCGTTGTCCAGGCGTTGCGGATGAAGGCACTGGCCCGCGACTCGATGGGCCTTGGAACTGCGGCGCGCGAGCGTAATATCGCCGGCCGGGTGGTGCTGCGGGGTGCGCGGCCGGTCACCGAGGTTGTGCTGGTCGACGACGTCGTCACCACCGGGGCGACGGCTCGCGAGTCGGTGCGGATCCTGCAAGCCGCCGGGGTCCGGGTAGCCGCGGTGCTGGTGATCGCGGCCGCGTAGAGCGGTGAATCCCCAATGAGGCCGGCAAGAATGTTTGTGAAGAACTTGCAACAGGTAAGCCAATTTGGTGGCACGTCAAGGCGAACACGGTCTAACGTCGAGGACAACCTTCAGGGACTCCTGGGACTTCATTGGTCTTGACTCGCGGGTCGCGATTCCCACGTCGAGGCGCCACATGCGGAGGGGGTGAGTATTCGACACCTTGCACCGGCGGGCGCCCTGCGGCGGTGATTTTCATAAAACCGCTCTTACCTCGTCGGCGCGTTTTCTTAGAAATCTGGCCACGCAGATCGCGTGTGCCGTGAAAAAAGAAACGAGTTGGCACGTATGTCAAGACTTACCGTGGATTCCGGTCAGGTTCTGGACGAAGCACCGGTTGGAACCGAGGAACCGGTCGAACCGACGGCGAAGGCCGAGATTGTGTTCAAGGGCCGCAACGTCGAGATCCCCGAGCACTTCCGCACCTACGTCTCGCAGAAGCTCGTTCGCTCGGAACGGTTCGACCGGACCATCTACTTATTCGATGTCGAACTCAACCATGAACGCAACCGTCGCCAGCGTAAGTCCTGTCAGCGCGTGGAGATCACCGCTCGCGGCCGTGGGCCGGTAGTCCGCGGTGAGGCGTGCGCCGACAGCTTCTACGCCGCGCTGGAGTCCGCGGTCGTCAAACTCGAGAGCCGGCTGCGCCGGGGCAAGGATCGACGCAAAGTGCATTACGGCGACAAGACCCCGGTCTCGTTGGCCGAGGCCACCGCGGTCTCCCAGCTGCCGGACAAGGCATTCAACACCGACCCGGCGGACGCGCATCAACACGACGACCAGAGCCTGGACCACGAGCCGGGCAGGGTGGTGCGCACCAAGGACCACCAGGCCACGCCGATGACGGTCGATGACGCGCTCTACGAGATGGAGCTTGTCGGGCACGACTTCTTTTTGTTCTACGACAAGGAGACCGAATTGCCGTCCGTTGTCTATCGTCGCCACGCCTACGACTATGGATTGATTCGGCTGGCCTGATTTCGACGGGCTTGATCCGGCTGGGTTGATCCGACCGGCTTGAGGATCGGCGGCCATCACCGGGTCGTCGCCTACGATGGGAGTCGCCTGATAGAAGAAGACTCCTACCTACAAGGGACATAGCTGTGCTGTCGAAGTTGTTGCGCCTTGGTGAAGGTCGCATGGTCAAGCGCCTCAAGCGGGTAGCCGACTATGTCAACACGTTGTCCGACGAGATCGAGAAACTCAGCGACGCCGAGCTCAAGGCCAAGACCGACGAGTTCAGGCGGCGGCTAGCCGACGAGAAAAACCCAGAGACCCTCGACGAGTTGCTGCCGGAGGCGTTCGCTGTGGCGCGCGAGGCCGCCTGGCGGGTGCTCGACCAGCGCCCATTCGACGTCCAGGTGATGGGCGCCGCCGCGCTGCACCTGGGCAATGTCGCCGAGATGAAGACCGGTGAGGGCAAGACCCTGACCTGTGTGTTGCCCGCTTATCTCAACGCACTGGCGGGCAAGGGCGTGCACATCGTCACCGTCAACGACTACCTGGCCAAACGTGACAGCGAATGGATGGGCCGCGTCCACCGGTTCCTCGGGCTGCAGGTCGGGGTGATCCTGGCCGCCATGACACCCGACGAACGCCGCGTCGCGTACAACGCCGACATCACCTACGGCACCAACAACGAGTTCGGCTTCGACTACCTGCGCGACAACATGGCGCACTCGCTCGACGATCTGGTACAGCGCGGGCATAGCTTCGCCATCGTCGACGAGGTGGACTCGATCCTGATCGACGAGGCCCGCACCCCGTTGATCATCTCCGGTCCGGCCGACGGCGCCTCCCACTGGTATACCGAGTTCGCCCGGTTGGCCCCGCTGATGGAAAAGGACGTCCACTACGAAGTGGACCTGCGCAAACGCACCGTCGGTGTGCACGAAAAGGGCGTGGAGTTCGTCGAAGACCAGCTTGGCATCGACAACCTTTACGCGGCCGCCAACTCTCCGCTGGTCAGTTACCTCAACAACGCGATGAAGGCCAAGGAGCTGTTCAACCGCGACAAGGACTACATCGTCCGTGACGGCGAGGTGCTGATCGTCGACGAGTTCACCGGTCGCGTTTTGCTCGGTCGCCGCTACAACGAAGGCATGCACCAGGCCATTGAGGCCAAGGAGCACGTCGAGATCAAGGCCGAGAACCAGACCCTGGCCACGATCACCCTGCAGAACTTCTTCCGGCTCTACGACAAGCTCGCCGGCATGACCGGCACCGCCCAGACCGAGGCGGCCGAGCTGCACGAGATCTACAAGCT
>Ga0182014_10001631_pt1 | contig 29635 bp, 36 predicted proteins | sample 612S2DmetaG_FD_120489 | JGI IMG/M metagenome (GOLD analysis project Ga0182014, IMG submission 120489) | Permafrost microbial communities from Stordalen Mire, Sweden - 612S2D metaG | ecosystem: Environmental > Terrestrial > Soil > Wetlands > Permafrost | place: Sweden: Stordalen | collected... | reverse complement strand
GCGGCCGCGCTCGGCGAGGCTGTCGACTTCGATGTGTTCGTTCAGCGTATGCGCATCGGCGCCGCGAACGCCGAGGCCGTCGAGCGTCGGAATTCCCATCGCGCCGGTGAAATTGCCGTCGGAGCCGCCGCCGGCGCTGCCGTGCGGCAGTTCGACGCCCATTTGCGCGGCCACGCCACGCGCCTTTTCATAGAGCGCCATTGTGCCGGCATCGGGCTCCCACACCGGCCGCGTCACGCCGCGCGTCACCTGGAAGGTGACGTCGTTGGCGGTTCCCGACAGCGCCAGCATCCGCTCGACGCCGCGGTCGAGGTCGGCCTGGCGCTTGGCCATGCTGAGCGCTTCGCCGCTGCAGGTGGTGGCGACGCAATTGACCCATTGCCCGCCATGCACGATGCCGACCGAGAAGGTGCAGTCGTCGCCGGTCATGGCGTCGATGGCGAGGATCTGGCGCGCCATCTCGCGAATCGCGGAGCGTCCGGCGGACAGCGTGGCGCCGGCATGGCTCGGCTTGCCGGTGGCTTCCAGGTTGAACCGCGCGATCGCGTAGCGTCCGGTGACGACGCCGTTGTTGTTGCGGCCCGGCTCCGGCACCAGCACGTATTTGTTGCGCGCGGCTTCGGCCTCGATGACGTCGCGGGTCGACGGCGTGCCGACTTCCTCGTCCGGCGTGAACAGCACGGTGACCGGCAAGGGCGTGGTGAAGGACGCCCGCGCCAGCTGCCGGATCGCTTCCAGCGTCAGGTAGTTGCCGCCCTTCATGTCGAAGATGCCGGGGCCGAAACACTTGTTGCCCTCGCGCCGCCAGGGCAGCTTTTCCAGGGTGCCGACGGGGTGCACGGTATCGAGATGCCCGGATATCAGGATGCCGGGCTCGCCCTGTTTCGGATGCGGAAACCGCGCGCGGACGCAGCCGCCAAAACCCTGCCGTCCCGCGATGCGCTCGATCGAGGCGCCCATGATCGCCATGTCGCGCGCGGCGAGATCGAGCATGCGATCGACCGCGCTCTTGTCCCAGGTCGGGCTTTCGCATTCCACCCAGCTTCGCAGGCCCTGCAGCATGGCTTCGGAATCAAACGGCAGGTTGGCAGGATTCATCTTGTACTCTTTGGGTTGTGGACGGGCTTCATCGGGTGCTTGGCGGCGTGCTCACGAGAATGTTCGCCGATCGATTTGTAAAGTGAAACATGCGCGCGCAGTCAGCCATGAAAGCCGACACGAGTCATGCGTCAAAACACGATTGACGCGCCGCATGCTTGGTGCAAGTCTCGAAAATCCAAGATTTGCAGCATGTTAGCGCGCCCAAATAACGCACGCCATGCATAACAAATCATCGAGCTTTGACCAGTTTCACGTCAGGAGACAAAGAATGTTCCACATCTCGCGCTGGAAACGTCCCACAATCGCGTCGGCCCTGTCGGGGCTGGCGCTCTCGGTGGCGCTGGCGTCGCAGCCGCTGACGTCCCAGGCATTGGCCGCGGGCAAGACCATCACCGCGGTGATGCATTCGGACCTGCGCGTCATCGATCCTTTGTTCACCACCGCCTATATCACCCGCGATCACGGCTACATGGTTTATGACACGTTGCTGGCGACCGACTCGAACTTCAAGATCCAGCCGCAGATGGCGGACTGGAAGGTCTCCGACGACAAGCTGACCTACACCTTCACCTTGCGCGACGGCCTGAAGTGGCATGACGGCGCGCCGGTGACGGCGGAAGACTGCGTCGCCTCGCTCAAGCGCTGGGGCAAGAACGACAGCATGGGCCAGAAGCTGATGGATTTCACCGCCAGCATCGAGCCCATCGACGCCAAGTCGTTCGCGCTGAAACTGAAGGAGCCCTACGGCCTGGTGCTGGATTCGATCGGCAAGCCGTCGTCCTTCGTGCCGTTCATGATGCCGAAGCGGCTGGCGGAAACGCCGGTCGGCCAGCAGATGAAGGAGCAGATCGGGTCCGGTCCGTTCAAGTTCGTGCAGGCGGAATTCCAGCCCGGCGTGAAGGCGGTGTATGAGAAGAACACCGACTACGTGCCGCGCAAGGAGCCGCCGAGCTGGACCTCGGGCGGCAAGGTGGTGAAGGTCGATCGCGTCGAATGGATCACGATGGCGGACGCGCAGACCGCGGTGAACGCGCTGCAGTCCGGCGACATCGATTTCATGGAGGCGCCGCCGACCGATCTCTATCCCGCCCTGAAGGCCGACAAGAATCTCAAGCTGGAAACCCTGAACAAGCTCGGGTTCCAGACGCTGGGGCGGATGAACTTCCTCTATCCGCCGTTCGACAACGTCAAGATCCGCCGCGCCGCCTTCCTGGCGATGAACCAGAAGGACGTGCTCGACGCGCTGGTCGGCAATCCCGAATACTACAAGATCTGCGGCGCGTTCTTCATCTGCGATACGCCGCTGGCGACCGACGTCGGCTCCGAGTCGCTGGTGAAGGGCAACGGCATGGCGGAGGCGAAGAAGCAGCTCGCCGAATCCGGCTATGACGGCACCCCCGTCGTGATCATGGCGCCCGGCGACGTCGTGACGCTGAAGGCGCAGCCGGTGGTGGCGGCGCAGCTGCTGCGCGAGGCCGGCTTCAAGGTCGATCTGCAGGCCACCGACTGGCAGACCGTGGTGACCCGCCGCGTCAGCCAGAAGCCGCCGAAGGAGGGCGGCTGGAACATGTTCTTCACCAACTGGGTGGCCGCCGACGTGATCAACCCGATCGTCAACTTCTCGATCGGCGGACGCGGCAAGAACGGCGGCTGGTTCGGCTGGGCGGAAGACGCCAAGATCGAACAGCTGAAGGACGCCTTCGCGCGCTCGGGCTCGCCCGAGGAGCAGAAGAAGATCGCCGCCGAAATCCAGCAGGAAGCCTACGACCAGGTGATCTACATTCCGCTCGGGCAGTATTTCGGGCCGAGTTCCTGGCGTACCTCGCTCACCGGCGTGCTCGACGGTCCGGCGACGCCGATCTTCTGGAACATCGACAAGTCGGAGTAAGCGGCGAACGACCAGCCTAAAGTTTCGCAATACCCGGTTTCGACCCTGCGGCGCCGCTACCAAGCGGCGCCGTCTTGCTGTGTCGCCGCATGCCGCGCGTTCGCTTCCGTCACACCGGATGGGCCTTGAGGTGGGCCAGCATCAATTCGCTGACGCGCCCCGGCGCCTGGTCGGCGGCGAAATGGCCGACGCCGGCAAGCACCTCGAAGCAATAGGGGGCGGCGACGAAATCCACCGTGCCTTCGGCGGCATCGCGTCCGACGGTGTCGTCGGCGTCGCCCCAGATAAAGAGCGTCGGCGTGCGGATCGGGCCGAGCGGACCGCGGATCGCGCCGCGCGCGCGGTACCAGGCCAGCGCCGCCTCCATCGCCGGCCGGTTGCCGAGCACGGAAAGATGCGCCTCGATCGCGCGCGCCGGCACGCCGTTGGCCTTAAGCCGCTCGCGCAGCCATCTGGCGTCGTCGGCCAGCACGACTTCGGCCGCATCGGGCGCGAGAAACGCGGTGTGGTGCCGCGAGCGCTGCGCCTGATCGCCGTCGGGCATCTGCAGTGCGCGGTTGAAGGCGTTGGGATGCGGCCGCGACAGCACCGTCAGCGACGCCAGCCGTTGCGGATATCTGTCGGCCAGCGCCCAAGCGATGCTGCCGCCCCAGTCGTGCCCGGCGAGATGAAAGCGCCGGTCGCCATGGCCCGAGGCCGCCACGATCGCCATCGCGTCGTCCATCAGCCGGTCGATGTGATAATTCGCCGTGTCGGCCGGATCCGGCCGCGCGCCGGGCGAATAGCCGCGCTGGCTCGGCGCGACCGCGCGATAGCCGGCCCCCGCCAGCGCCTCGATTGGCGCCTGCCAGCACCGCATCGATTCCGCAAAGCCGTGCAGCAACAGCACCAGCGGCGCGCCGGGCTCGCCCGCGACCAGGGCGTCGAAGGTGAGGGCGGGCGAGATGGGGAAGCGGGTGAGGGAGGGCATGGGCGATTTCCGTCCGCGCGCTGATGGTGGTGACGCCGATCGCGCCCCAGGCCAGTTGTCAGGCGGGAGCATAGCGCGTGCCGCCACTATTGAAACCCGCCCGACTCCCATGCTATTCTAGTCAGCATGACTAGAATCGTGAAACCATCGAACAGGAAGCCGGCGAAGTCCCGCCCGCGTGCCCGCGTCGCAAAATCGCGGCGCTGGCCGCTGCAGGATGCCAAGGCACGCTTCAGCGAACTGGTGCGCCGCGTTCGCAGCGAAGGACCGCAGCACGTGACCGTGCATGGGCGGGATGAGGTCGTCGTCATTTCGGCCGACGAGTTTCGCCGTCTCAAGGGCGATCCGACAGGCGATGCATTGATCGCCGTCATGCAGGCCGGACCGCATCCCGATATCAGGATCGAACCGGGACGGGCACCGATGCCGGTGCGCGAGGTCGCTTTGTGAGCGGCTGGCTGCTCGACACCAACATCCTCTCCGAGCTGCGCCGCCCCAGGCCGGAACGCAAGGTTCTCGCCTTCATCGCCGCCCAACCGCTGGAACAGCTCCATGTCAGTTCGGTGACCTTCGCTGAAATCCGGTTCGGCATCGAACTCGTCGCCGACGCCGGTCGGCGGGCCGAACTCAACGACTGGCTTGCCCACAAGGTGCGGCCGATGTTCGAGCAGCGCGTCCTCGGGGTCACCGAGGACGTCATGTTCAAATGGCGTCTGCTGGTCGAGGACGGCCGCAGAGCCGGCCATACGTTCTCGCAGCCCGACCTCATCATCGCGGCGACGGCGCTGCATCACGGGCTGACGATCGTATCCCGCGACGTCAGCGATTATCGCAAGGCGCGCACGCCGGTGTTCAATCCGTGGAGCGATCCGCCGGAATTGCGGTGACAGTGCATTTAACCCCTCGGCATTACGCGCATCATCAACAAGTGACCCTCACCGCAATTCTCGCCGTCCCTGGCGTCAGTTTTCACGGACCAACCGCGGATCACGCGCAGGACATTTTTTCGGGCAAACCTGCTCTGGACTCGGCCGCGGCATCCCCGCCACCAGACCTGGCTGGTTCAGCTCTCGTCCTCGCCCGGTTCGGCCGCCGCCGCGATCGATTCCTTGGCCTGTACGATGAACTGATCGGCGTCCTTTTTCGCCGCGCGAATGACGTCCTCGACGTCACGGCGAAACCGGTCGAGATCGAGTTTGAGTCCGCCGCCGGAGGGTTTGGCGGCGGTCGCCGCGTAGGCCACCATGCGCGCGGTCAGTGCAAGCCGGAGCAGTAGCGGCGAGAGCAACTCGTCGTCGACCTCTTCGTCCTCGGCGAACTCGAGGACGCGCTGATACAGGATCTCCGTGAGCCGGTCGAAGTCTCCGAACTCTTCATCTCCGTCTTCGCCGAACAGATCATCCTGGTCGTCGGGCATCATGACCCCTATGCTTGCCGGTCATTGGTGCGGGCGGTGGGACTCAAATCACTACAATGCCTAAGGCGATGATAAGCAAAAAGAATAACCTTTTTAAAGACTTGCTGACCGGAACTGTGCTACAAAATTTTGCACAGAATTTCCTGTTTTGAGGCTTTTTATGCCCGCCCAAACCCTAGCGAAACGCACTCATTTGCTCAATCGAAATGGTCGCTATTGGGCGCGACTCAGTGTTCCCGCAGCGTTGCGGCCGATCATCAACAAGCGTGAGCTTTTGGAGTCGCTTGGTCCCGATCGAACCGAGGCGCTGCGAAAATTGCCGGGCGCGGTCGGACGGATGCATGATGTCCTTGTAGCGGCCCGTGAAGAGCACAGGCCGGCAATCAAGCCGATGGCACCCACTGTGCCCGGACGCGCCCTGAGCCTCCGCAACCTCGCTGGCGCACACTATGACAGCGAGATGGCGATTGACGACGCCGAGCGCTCATTTGATCCGGCTGACATGCCTGCGAATAACGCCGGGCTTTACCAGCCCGCCTATGAGGTCATGCTGCGCAACGTCGCCAGCGGGCGATTTTCGGACGCTGAAGCCCACGCCGCCGTTGGCTGGGCAATCGATGGCTTTCACGCGCGAGGCAATACCAAGGTTGTCAGCGGAACGCCGGAATGGCGCGAACTGGCGCGGACGCTCGCCGCAATCCACCTTGAGACGTTCAGCCAGAAGGCCGCGCGGGATCAGGGCGACTTTGCACAGGAACGGAAACACCCGCTGTTGAAGCCGCCCAAGGCGACCCCGGACGATCCGTTGAAGGTCAGAATCTTGTGGCCGGATAGCGAGCGGACCTTGGGCGAGCTATCCGAGCAATTCGCCAAAGAGAAGGCGACCGGTGATCGGACGCGGCACGATAACCGGGTGATGATTCGTATGCTTGAGGAACACCTAGGTGAGCCGTTACCCATCTATCGGTTGACGCGCCAGCACGTTCACGGATTCAAACGGGCGCTTGCTGATGCGCCAGCGAACCATAGCAAACGGTTCCCCGGCATGACTTTGCCAGAGGCGATCAAGGCCAACAAGGCGCGGTCGAAGCCGTATCCGCTTCTGAACCCCCGCACGGTCAATGACAAATATCTTTCGCGGTTACATGCGTTCCTGAATTGGGCGCTACGCGGCGATATCATCCCCGACAACCCGGCGGCCGGCATCAAGGTCGATGCCGTCAAAGACAGAGCGCCGCCGCGCGTCAACTTCTCGCCCGACGATTTGACCCGGCTGTTCGGTGAACATTTCGCCAAGGATGGCAAATGGAGCGAGCGCGAATGGGCGATGGTGGTGTCGCTGTTCGGGGGTATGCGCGCGACCGAATTAGCCCAGGTCAAACTGGACAGCATTCGCACCGAACGCGGCGTGCTGGTTATTGGCATTGAAGAGCACACAAAAAACATCGGGTCGCGCCGGCTTATTCCGGTTCACAGTCACCTAACAGCGCTCGGCTTTGACAAGCACGTCGCTGATTTGCGGAAGCGGAAGCAAACCCATCTGTTCCCGGTGTGGTATCGCGAAGGGATGGCAGCGAAGGCGAAAGCTCCAAAGGAAACGGCCACGCTGGATCATTACTACCCGCGCTACTTGCCGCGTCGTTTCAACATCACATACCTGCCGAAGGTTGGCATCGATGACAGCCGCAAGACGTGGCATTCGTTTAGGCATACGTTCAAGACTGGGCTGGCGATGGCTGGCGTGGCAAAGGACATGCGGGACCAGCTTTGCGGCCACGCCGATAATTCAGCCGGTGCGGCCTATGTGCACGGCGGTTCGGTTGAGGCGATGAAAGCCGCGATTGAGAAGCTCACGTTTGATGGCTTCGCGCTTTAAACATCAGCCACAGGATTCCTTATGAACTGGATCGCATTGTTTGCAGCCATGGCCGTCGCGGCGATCATCTTCTCCTTAGGCGCCGACTTGGAATTGACCAAGTGTCACACTGGTTCAATGTATTCGATGCTGCATTTTTGCAAACCCGACAATCCGCCTCGGACGCCTAGCAAATTCGATTGCCGGTTTCATCCTGACGGCTGTTAATGAGCCTCAAAGTGGTAACAGAGGCGCCATCTTGCATTCGGAACGCACTTTTGCGACGGTTTCATTACCGCGCTGCATTTCTGGCTTCATTGTTATTTCAGGTCCGTCAATGACCCTTATTCGTATACGAAGATCGCGATCTACGATCAGAAGCCTCGAAAACTCTTGTATATGTTCCTGAAGGGAAGACGCGCGCCCTTGAATGCCTGCCGTCGCCATCCATGATGACGCTACGATCTCACCATCCTGCGACATCTTCCAAAATGAATGTTGCATGGTGAAAAAACTGGAGAATAAAATATAGACATCTACTGAGGCCGCCGAACACCTGATCCGCAATTCGCCCGTCAGACCTGCTGGCCCATCCAGTGTCGTCATTGAAGTCGCATACTCAGTTGACGTTTGCTTAGTTAAGCTGTCGGTAAATGTTAATGTGCGCCATCCAGTGTCATGACCAATCGTGGCCGTTGCATTTGGAAGCGCTTCCCATCGGTTGTCGAATTGCGCAATCGTCGCGAAGTCGTTTCTATTCATCAGAAGATACGTGGCGCCACTGGAAGTCACTATCGTAACGACAATAGCCAAAAAGAATTTCAAACGGCTTTTCATGAAAAATCCCCCGCACCATTACAGCGCGGGGGATCATTGGACGCAAGGGGCGATTCGCCAGCCAGTTACTTGATGATATCCTTATCTCGCTCTTTCAATTCTTCTTCAGTGACAAGAACAACGTCGCCGGTGGTTTTGTCACCTTTCGGGTCTTCAATAAATTCGGCCTCTTCTTCGTCGGCTTTTTTCTTCGCGGCGCGCTTTAGTCGGGCGCGCTCGTTGCGTTCTTGTTTCGCAAAGTGTCTTTTTAAAACCGGGTCCGTCTCGATGAGGTGATCAAATACGCTACTGAGAGCAGCTCGGCGAAGCCGTGGGTTGGCTTTGCACATCTGAAGAAATTCTTCTCCCGATGCTTTTTCGTCCCAGTCGTGCTTTTCAAATAAGCGCTCGATCAAGGCTTGGGCCTCCGCCTGCGCCGCTTCACGATCAGCTTTATCGCGAAATTTGTATATTTTTGGTTCTTCGCCCGGCCTGAAGAATTTGATTTCAGGTTCGTCGCCGGGCATCAGATTTCGAATGGCTAGAATGTTACCGATGGTCATGTTCACGTCTCCTTTGCGAATGCGATCGAAGGCGGTTGCCTCTAACCGTAGTGATGGGGCGCACCCGGATTCTCAATCCGCATACGGTCTTGTTTGGCACTCGCTGGTTTTGTTTGTTGGTGAGAAGCTACGAATCCTAATTAGGATCACAAGGCCCTGAACGAAGAATCCTAGGACGGAAAAATGTTCGCCATGGCGCGGGCCATGGCGCCGCCTAAAGTTGACGCTGCGCGAACGGCGCAACTTGAATAGCAACCTCTAAATTCGCGCGTTACCCATTAGACACACCGGGCGAAATAGTCATCGGTGTGGCGTTCAGTTCTTGACGGTGATTACGTTGTAGCCGCGCTGGGTCATGCATTCGCTGATGAAAGGACCGTTGGGCATGTAGAATTCTCGGGCGCGCTTCTTATCGGTGCACTCGGCGAGGTCTTTGTAATATTTGTCCAGGCTGACGCCGCGCATGTCCACCTGCGGCGGTTCATAGATCGACTGCGGATCGACACAGCCGGAAAGACTGACAGCGACAACGCCCAACACTATGAGCCGGATCATCGCCGTCGATCGCGCTTGATCGACGCGGGCCAAATGTTCGCCTCTTCGCCGAGCGCGATCTTGATTTCGTCAGAGTCGATGCCAGTCAGAGCCGCGATGGCGTTCACTGCCGCGCGGTATTGTTCGGTCGGTATGTAAGTCTCAGCCATGTTGTGATGCTTCCCTGCCCTGCGGGTGATGCCGCGCATCCTGATTCGCAGAATTATTGAATCGTGTAAAGAAAAATTATCAAGCGATAACAAATACTTAGTAACAGTCAATGCTGACTGTAATCTCTGGTCGCCGCTGGAAGCTGGCGCTTTTCACGCGGCCCGCAGCGCGTCATAGCGCCGGTGACCTTCCCGGCGTAGCTCCTTGGGGATCGTTAGCGACTTGCCGGTGATGATCAGGCGCCGCGCGGCTGGCCCCTGCTTCAGGACATACCGGACCCAGCCGTCAGCATCATGCATGGGCTTAAAATCGAGCTGGTATTCGGACCCTTTGCCTTCCGGCCAGTCACCACCGATCGCGACCAGCGCCGCCCGGTGGGTCGGGGCATCAGCCTTGCTGGTTAGAATGGCGCCGTGAAGGTGCAGGCGACCGTCAGCGGTAGCGCCCGCTCCGAACCAGTATAAAGGCACCTCGCCAATCATGCGGTTGAACACCCGGTCAAGATCGCGCTTAAAGAAGTCAACGAAGCCCTTGGGGTGGCGCTGGGCTTCGGCAATACGTTCGAGTGCCGGATTGAGGCTGAACGCCGCCACGTCGCTCCTTGAGCCTCCTAGAGTCACTAGGGCGTGGTTGGCGAATGTAATCTTCACGCGGTCGCTTGAATGCACCCAGACCGGGAGCGGATCGTTGTCGTTTGACCCCTTCTTAACGTATGCGGGTAAGGGGTTGAACCAAGGGTCTATGAGGGGTGAAAGAGGGTCGAACCAATCGTCTACTAAAGCGGGGCAATCAGTGGTTCGGGGCGGATTGGTGGTTTTCTGAATCGATCCAAGGGTTTGCAGGTCGCGCTTGTCCATTCGGCGGTAGCGCTTTGTGACTTTACTTGACCATGTAGTTTTGGACGGTGAGGGGGTCATCTGACCGACCCATCAGCGGGCGCGTTCAGCGTGCGGATGACTTCCATTATCTGCCCTGAATCGAACGGGCCGTGCTTTCGCGCCAGCGCCCTGACTTCGTTTAACCAGTCGTCCTGTGCAGGGAGAGCTTCAGCCTTGGAAGCGGCGATCTCGATGGCGTTCTCCTCGTCCGAGAACAGAGCCTCCATGTCGGCGATCAGGGATTCGTTCGACTCCTCGCGCGGCGACATATCCAGATCGGCAAGCCAATCGTCGTCGTCCGTATCTATGGGGCCATTCTCAATTATTTTGAGATTTCCCTCACATTCTTGGTCGGTTTTGCTATACTGAGGTTCGAGATCGGGCTTTCGATTAAGCAACGGCAAGTTCGTCTCCTTGATATCAGCCTCCCTGTTCGCCGCAGGGGGGCTGTTTCGTTATGGGTGTGGTAGTGGCGAGAAGTCTCCAAAGGGTCGTCAGCTCAATATAGCGGCGCGATGCACAAATGAGCGCTTATTGTCGCAGAATTCCTCCGGGCCTCATTTGTGTCCGTAGTTCACTGGCGATGAGTGCCCGCGTTGTCTCATGGGCCGCCTTGGCAATTGCCGCGCCCATGGCCGCGTGGTCTGCCGGTGACGCGCCGGGCTGGCCCTGAACATTGACGGCGATCGACGGCGAGATATGCGTGGTCTGGCCGCCGATTTGCGTCGTGCTGGGCATACTCGGAACGTTGGACACAAGGCCGCCGTCAGCAAAGCCGCGTAGGCTCCCGCTGTTGATCGAATGAAGCAACGCTTGATGCTTGGCCGTCGAAGCGGCGTTGACGATGAATTCGCCGTTGCTGGCAGCGATCGGGATCGAATCCGAGCGGCCTGTGCCGGGTCCGCTGATCATGCCGCCGTCTGCGAACTTCGGCATAGAGTAGTCGCCGACCATGACGCTTGACGCGGCGCCGCCTGAGCCCAGATTAATACCGCCGCCGAACGATCCTTGCAGCCCGCGCATGATCGGTCCGACAATCAGCATTTTGACGATCATTTGATCGATGGATTGGATAATGCTGCGACTCATGGCGTAAAAGCCCGCGCTCGTCGCGCGCCCGGTCATCATCATATTTGTTAGCGGGGTCGTTACGCTGTTCGCGATTGAGCCGGAAACTGACTTGAGCGCATCATTCACGCGCATGGCGGATGCCTCAACGCTGTTCAGCGCTGTGCTCACGTCCGGGTAAATCGTCTTGAGCTTTTCCGCGATCGCCGCATCCTCGGGACTGAGCAGCGCAGTGTCGCCGCCAGACTTGATGCTTTCGTGGATTTTGGCCTTTTCCGACGCTGCCGTGGCCTTCATCATGGCGTCGGCTTCTTTTTCGATAGCCGCGCGCTGCTTTTCGGTAACTGCGGTGTTTTCCATGCCAGCGGCGGTGTTGGCGCGCTTCGCGGCCTCTTCAAGCTGGGCGACCGTCTTGGCTCGCTCGCGAACGGCGGTGGTGTCCGCGATCGTCGCGGTTTCAGCCTTCAGGGCCGCGATGCGCTTATCGGTGGAGTCGATCGCCACGTCGAACGGGTCGCGCTCGGTATCCTTTGGAGTGAGGTCTTTCGACTTGTCGCCCCGCACCGCAGATTGAACCGTGGTCGCTTCATGCATCCCGCGCGTGACGTTCGCATGGTTCTGCAAAGCCGCCCGTAGCTTGTTTGTGGCTTCGACTTGCGCAACCGCCGCAGGGTCGCTGGTTATGCCGAGCGAGTCTTCAGAAGCCTTTCGGCCTTCGGGCGTTGTTGTGGCTTCGGTGATTACTTTCCATATCGACATTCCGCCGGCGGCCTTCGCAAACCAGTCCGGAACCTGATGCAGCGCCTTGTAGAGATCGGTCGCGCTGCCAACGGCAGCGGCCAGGTATTCGGTGATGGAGACCCAAGAGGCCTCATAGTTCATGCCGAGACTGGCAAGGTCTTCCTGAATCGGCTTCCACTTGTCGGCTAGAACCTTCTGCGCCGCCTCCATTTGGTTCTTAAGTTCGACCGCGCGACCAATGTCTTCCGGCGAAACAATTTCGGATTTACTGATGGCGTCGGCGCGCTTCAGCATTTCGTCAAGGTAACCGGCGTCTGCCTTCAATGCCGTCGTGATTTGCGGGCCGAATGCCTTGGCCGATATGTCGAGGGCAGCAAGCCGCTCGCCCTTCTGCATTGCCTGATCGATCAGGCTGACGATGGCGCGGAACTTCTCTTCGGTGCCGTTCGCGGACGCCAGCGAGCCAACCCCGGTATTTCCGGCGAGGTTGCCGACCTTCTGCAATTCTTTAATGCGTTTTTGAAGATCGCTGCCACCGAGCGTTTCCGAGGTGGCTTCATTGAGCTTGGAAAATGCCGAAGTCAGGTCTTCAACTGACAGTTTCGCAACGTCAGCCGATTTGACGATCCGCTGGTAGAAGTCAGTCGAGACGGTGACCGATTTGTCGGCGATGGCGTTGTAATCTTCGATCTTCTGCTTTGCCAGATCGGTCGCATACCCCATGAGCTTGAACGTATCGGCTACCGCAGTGATGCCGAGCGCGATCGGCCCTAGTATGCCGAGCAGGCCGCCGAAAGCGAGCGTTGCGGCGCCAGCCGCGCCCTGAGAGGCGAGAAATCCGGCATTCATTTGGATGACTCGCGCCGTTATGGCGCGCGTTGCTGTTCCGACAAGAGCAGACGTTTCGCCCATAGACTTCTTGAAGTCGTCAAGGCCAGTGGCCCGGATGGGGATATTAAGCGCTGGCGTTGTCATGGGACGCTCCTATGAACAGAGCGCCAAGGATTTCGAAGGCGATCAAGGCGAGGGGAGCGATCGGCTTGCCGCGAACATGGAAGTTAACCAGCGCGGTTGCTTCTGGCCTCGTTTTGCCGCCGCCGATAAGGCCCAGCTCAATGACGCGCTCGCAATCATCCAGTGAGTAAGTGCCGTCATGGAACCGTGCGAGGCAAGCGGCTGGCGTCGCCCCGTTGGGGCCGGGAAGACCGCGAATGGACAGGACATTCCAAACCCAAGGGTGACCGAGGTCGAATTTGTGAGTGCCGGCCGCCCATTTGATTTCGCGGGCGGTATGATTGTCAGGCATTGTCTAGAACCTCATTTACGGCGTCGGTGATCGCCTCTTGCATGTCGTCTCGCATGGCGTGATAAGTTGGGTAGAAGAACGGTCGGGCCGGTTGATGCGACGTGCCAAATTCAAACGCTTCGGCGTAATCATAGTCGACCCCGCTCCCATCGCGGATGTCCTTGGTCGTGGCGCTACCACCCGCCTGCACCAGAACTTCAAGGTCGGTCGCGCCGCTAACGACAACGCAAGAGGCCTCAAGGTCGCCGGTTTCGTCGGACTGTTCCAGCGCCTGAAGAGCATTCTGTTGCGCCTGCGATAGCAGCTCGGCTTGTTCCAGAATGACGGCGGCCAGCGGTTCCCGCAGCTTGTCCGGCAAGCTGTTGAGGTAGTCCTGAAGCTCTTGATCGTCGTCAGCCATCAGTTCCAAACCAGCATTTCGGGTGTTACGGCGGGGTCGGAATAAAATGAACGCTGATTCTCGCCCGTGGCGGCGCGCGACAAAGCCATCCAAGTAGCGACCGCGCCGTCTATGCGATCGGTGCTCTTGCCCTTGTGCATGACTCGGTTGCCTGCACTGTCTGTGTGAATGGCGATGTTTGAGAAGCACCAGCGCAAGACGGGATGCCCGCCGTGCTGGAATTTCCCGCCGACGATGGCGCGTTCAAGCTCGTTCAGGGCTGGGGATTGAGTCACCCAACCCTGTCGCATGGTCATGACCGGGAAACCCGCCTCAAGTAGCGGGGCCATGACGCCTTGGGCGTAGGCCACGTCGAAGGCGATTTCCTGAACCTGATACAGGTCGTAAAGGTCGCGGATGCACTGCTCTACCGCCCGGTAGTCGATGACGTTGCCGGGCGTTGGCGTGATCAGGCCGTCTTTACCCCATTGGACATATGGAACGCCGTCGCGCTCGGAACGGGCGCGAAGGTTGTCGGCCGGGCAAAAGAAGTGCGGAATGACAATGAAACGGTCATCGACTCGAAAGCAGGCGACAACGGCTGTCAGGTCGGTTGTCGTGGACATATCAACGCCGATCCAGCACGGCTTGCCGATAAGGGCTTCAAGATCGATGGCGTCGGCGCCCGCGTCATATGTCGCCATGTCAACGAAGGGATCAGTCGAATGGTCCAGCCAAATATTCAAATTGAGCTGGCGAAAGCTCTCACGGTCGCCGGGCCGGTTTGCGGCTTCCCGCGCAAACTGCCGCAAACCGGCCAGATCGGGGTAGCCGTGCTTGAGGCCGGGGTTTACCCGGTGCCAGATTTCCTCATCGCGCCAGTCGCAATCCGCAGGCGCTTCGAACAAGATCGGCAGTGTCGCGGGGTCGTCGATTTCACCAAGCGCGACCTTGCATGCGTAGGCATATTGGTCGTGCGCGATGTTTTCCTGCCCGCGCCCGGCAGTCGTGGTGATCACGTTCAGGGAGCCGGCAGTTTTGAGCAGCCCGGTCTTGAGCGCTTCCCATAAATCCCTTTTCGGCCAAGCGTGGATCTCATCCATAAGCGTAAACGTCGGGGTTCGCCCGTGTTGGGTCTTGGCGTCGGCTGAAATCGCCTCAACACGCGAACCGGATTTGATGTCGCGAAGCCGGTTGCGGTAGTCCTCAATCTTGACCAGCCGCGTGATGCGAGGATCTTCCCGGATGACGCTAACGGCCTCTTCGAACGCAATGCGCGCCTGCTTTTGATCGGCAGCGGCACAGATGACCTGTCCGCCCTGAACTTTTTCAGGGCCGATGGTGTGCAGGAGGGTTAGCGCGGCCCCTAGGGTCGTTTTGCGGTTGCCGCGCGGGATCATTGCGAACACCGTTTTGACAACGCGGGTGCCGTCCGGATGGCGCGGGCCATAGATGCGCCGAATGATGCGTTCCATCCAGCGGTCAAGCTGGAACGCGCGACCGGGCGCCGTCGATTTCGGATGCTTGAGATTGCGCAGGAACCGAATGGCCCGTTCGCCGTCTCCGAAGGTGTCCTCGATTTGCGAGTCATCATCGATCCAAGAAGGATAGGTCATCAGAATTTTCATCGTCGCGGATAGCAGGCCGCGACCGTGAGACAGGTGTAAGGCCAAGCTCAGCCGCTAGCAGCCGGGCGCGGGTCATGGCGTCGGACTGGATTCTGACGGCGGGGTGTGCGCGCGGCCCGCGCGCCGTTTCGACCACGTGACCATCTTTGGCGATCAGGCGTTCCATTTCCCGGACTTGGCCGATTGCGATGCAATAATTTTCGAGGCTGCCCAGATCAGCCGCCGTGAGAATGCGGCGCTTGGTAAGGTCGGGCATGACCCGACGCCATTCGGCCTTGGCATGTTTGGACAGCCAGCCGGGCGCGGGAATCACGGCGTCTAGGGCGTTTCGATCGGTAGCCAGTTCAGGCTTTCTTCCGCGCATTATGGTCCGACCCGCTCACACACAACGTCTAAGCCGACGCGGCGGCCGATTTCCTTAAGGCGCGTGATCTTGAAAGCCTGCCCTTCAAACGAAAGGCGGTTGTCCAGCGTCACACCGTCGATCCAGTGCATTCGGAACGTGATGATTGAGTCAGTGGTATCGCCACGATCGCTTTCGCGGTTGTCGGTGGCATTTTCCAATTTCTGAGCGCGCATCTTCGTGGCGAATGGGGTCCACACGTCAATCGGCGTGCCGTATAGATCAAGCCCGGTTGACCGTTGCTGGAATTGAATGACGCGATCTAGGCTCCCGGCGCGCATCACAGGGCCTTCATAATTCCGGCGACCGTCACGACGCCATGTGAATAGGAGCCGTGCGGGTCGCGCATGAACCGGGTTTGAGTCGGGCGAAGATCAAGACAGACGAAATTGTCGAGGATCAGGACGCCCTCAATCTGAGCGTCAACCGTGAGCGCCGCGACAATGGCGCTGGCGATGGCCTTGGAGCCGGTCAGGCCCGGCTCCTGCATCCAGACGTGCAAGGTGGCGTGCGTTGTCGAGCTGAACCGCTTGTAGACCGTCTGACCCTCGCCAATGCCGACCGCAGGCATTAGTTCAGGGCGCCCGGTGCTATCCAGCACGTTAGCAGCCGGAACCAGCGCCATAAGGTCAGCACTCGCCAATAAGCGAGCGCGAATGGCCTTCTGGAGGTCTAAACTGGGCTCAAAGCCGCTCATCCGCACACAAAAGGTGTATAGGGGACAAGCATATCCAACACGCCGAAGGGCAGCGCTTGCGCGGTCACGCCGACCAAAGAGGCTTCCCGGTTGGCATACAGGTGTCCCGTGAGCTGCCGGATAGCTTCATTGACGGGGCCGGGTATGGTGGAATCGGCTGAAATGCCGGTGTAATTCAACACCCATTGGGTCGCGGTCGCGAGTTTGTCGGTAATGATCGCGTCATCGTCGGTAATGGTGACGCGGAGGTGCGCTTTGATGTCATCGAGGGAAATCGCCATTTTTACGAATTCCCTATTTTGCGCAGAACACGCATGGAGGGAATTGACCGGTCAACAGGCCATTCCGCAAAGTTACGATCCACCCCCCGGCGCATGATGGCGTCGAGGTCGCGGCAGAACTGGCGAAGAGTGCGAGTCACTTCACGCTGCAACACCAAGTCCATTCTTTTCAGCAGTTCCAATTGAGGATTGACTGACGTTGATGGTGTTGCATTGCGCACGTTTGACTGTTGCTGAATGCGCCTGTCCTTCTTAGGTAGTCTGCCACGGCGCTTAGTTGTGACTGCTTCGGCTTCCGACCAACCGTGCAGCAACCGCTGATCAAGTGCTTCGCGACTGATGCCGATTTTGGCCGCCCATCCTGCGATGGTGTCCACGCGACCGTCATGAGTGATAAAGCGAGCTTTCCGAGTCATCAGGCGTTCCTATTGGTGGTGCGACGTTCGAGGGATTGTTTGCGCCTGTTGTGGCATGGGCCACAAAGTGACTGCCAATTCGTCTTGTCCCAAAACAGGGCGTTGTCACCACGATGCGGTTTAATGTGATCCACGACGTTTGCTGAACGCGTGCAGCGAATGCCGTCAGTGATCATGGCGCAGTGTGGATGCGATAGAAGATAGGTTGCGCGCGCCTTGCTCCAGCGTGAGCCATAGCCGCGCTCTGTTGCCGTTGGTCTGTAAAGATCGGTTTCGGCCTTGCGCTTTATCTGACAGATGCACATCGATCCGTGAGGAACGATCATGCCGCAGCTACAGATGCGTGGTGCTTTTATGGGCATCAGAACAGCTCAAGATAAGTGATCGGGACCGTCACAGCGATGGTCTCAAAAGTGCCGCCTTCGCCTATAGTGTCGGTGACGGTCATACCGCTGGGAAGAACAGCGTAAATAGCTGCGCTCGTTTCGATCCGCGCATTAGGATTGAATGGCGAAAATGGTGAATAGCCGGTGCCGGGTGTAACTGTTTCATCGCCTATCTTGATCAAGCAGCCGGGACAGCTAAGTAATACGGCTTTACGGCCTGCGCGAGCCGGAACGATTAGCGTTGCCACGCTTGAAACATCCGCGCTACCCGAAGTAAGCGCGGCCGCTACAATGGTAGCGGTGCCAGTGGCGTTCGCCCTGCCACTTGCGATGTTCGGCGCGCCGCGATCATCGACCGGAAGCGGATTAGCGTTGTCGGCCGGCTCGCCCTGTATGATTGTCATAGTGTTCTCTTTCAGATTACAAATTGAAATTGGTTAGATCGCCGATCGCGTTCAGCTCGCGACGGGACTCTGCATCATCGGGGTCATCGGTCGCTTTGCCGCCGCCGAACATGGCGCCAAGCAATTCGCGGCGGCCTTTGTAGGCTTCAGTGATTTCGGCTGGCGTTGCTGCCCATGCTTCACTGGGCGACATGCCGCACCATCCGGTTGCCAGACGGAACAGCGTCGGAAAATATTCAGAGAATGGGATTCGTTGAGCGCCGGGTTTGGCGTTGCTGGAATCAGCGTCAACGCCAGCGAGTGCCAGCACGTGCGCGCTGAGAGGTTCAACGAGCCGCGCAATGGCGTCTCGCAACGGAAGTGTGCCAACGCAATCAAGAAAGCCGCGAAGCGTGGTGGTGCTGCTCTCGCAGACTACATTGGCCATAACAGAAAGACTGCCACCAGCAATGGCGTGAATGATCTTGTCAAACCCGCCGTGCTGACGTTCCAAACGAAAGGCGGCTCGCAGCGAAGCACGAAGGCGAATGACTTCGTGTTCAAACTCAATCGTGATTTCATCTGCGAGCCGCATTCTCTTAGGCCACGGGCCGAACGTCGGCGTGGCTGAGAACAGCCATTGCCGAAACCGGCGCGCTGCCAGAGTTACCAGTCGGGGTGATCGTCAGCCGCGTGTAGAGCTTGCTGCCGATATAGCCGAGCTTCCGGGTCGCGCTGTCGTCTGCGAACGTGAAGCCCGCAAGAGCTTCCGTGCCAAGCATGTCGCCATCGGCAACCGGATTTGAACCGCTCAAATCAGCCACGTCAGACTCTTCAAGCAACACGACGAATGTCGCATCAGTGTCCGTAAGAATGCCGGTCTGAATGGCGTAGGTGAGCGACTGAAAGCCAGCATTGCTGACGATAGCGCCGACGATCGGCGTGTTGTCGGTTGCCGTTACCGGCGCAATGGCCGGAACGAATTTTAGGCTGTGGTAAGTGTCGCGCATTGGGTAGTTCCTTATTTGAAAATGATGATGGGGTGTTCAGGCGCGGGGTGCGCCTGAACGGTTGATGGTTAGCTCGTTGCCATCTTGAGCTTGAGCAGCGCCAGCGGGCGCACAACGTCACCGCCAACACGGCGGCGCGCGTGGAAGCGAACCAGCGAGTTGAGGGCCTGCGTGAACGGGTCGCGAATGAACGTGAGGCCGACGCGATCGTAAATCCGGTAGGCCTGATTGAAGGCTCCGAACACGATCGGGAAGTTGCCAGCGGTCGCGTCCGGCATGTCGATAGCTTCGATGACCGGACGGCCAAGGAACGTATCGGGCTGGCCGACGATCAAGCTCGGCTGCCAGAGATACTGGCCGACCGTATCCTTCAGCTTGCGGATGGTGGCGATCGTGGTGCCGTTCATCATCCATGCGCCGCTGTTCCGGTAAGCCGGGGGCAGCGAATACATCAAACTGATCAGCGAATCGGCACTCAGAACGGTCGTGCTGCCGTTCGGGAAGTAATTGACGGCCGGATGCACCATGACGCCACGGGGCTGTTTGTTGCCCGTGCCATTGACGAAAGCGGTGCCTTCTTTCTTGCCGAAGTCTTCACCGAGCGCTTCGGACAATAAGGCTTCAACGTTCTGGACCGAATCTTCCAGCAACTGCACCGAAATATCGGAGTAGGTCTTCATACCGAAGACCGGGATTTCCAATTGCCCGAAAGCCGGCTCGCTCTCTTCGGACGCTTCAACTTCGCCTTCCCAGAGCGCGTTTGTGATCGCGGTTCGCGACGGCAAGATGATCGACGGCGAACCAGTCGCGCCGACATAAGCAGCCTGCCGGACGGGCGAGAACAGCGTGAGCTGCTTGATCATTTCGGTGGAAAGCTGCGGAGGTGCGAGATAGCCGGCGCCAGCGTCGTTACCGACAATGAGGCTCTTCACCTCAAGCGGATCCATCGCTTCGCGACCGCTGCGAATGAATGACGCGAACGCCTTTCGTTCGATGCCGCCGTTGTCGTTGTCGGACTTCAATTCCAGAGTGCCAGGACGGTTCAGCTTGGCTTCCATGGCGTCAAGCCGCGCCTTGAACTTGGCGTCGTCCGCCGACTTGGTTTCGATCGGCTTCAGGCGATCGTCCAGTGCGGTTTGGAAACCAGCGAGTGCCTTGGTAACGATGGTTGCCGGATCGGTGTCGTCGTCGGCATCTTTGAATTCGAGGGCGAGAGCAGAGCGTTTCATTGTGGTTCCTTACAAAGCGCTGCCGTGGCGCGGTTGATAATTTCGGCGACGGCTAGGGCCGTATTCTCGGATTTCGTGCTGGTTACCCGTGCGCGGGGATGACTGGGGTTGCGCACAAGGGAAATTTCGAAGAGGTCGAGCGAGCTGATCACGCGGTTGCGACCTTGCTTCGTTGACGCCTTTGTTTTGAAACCGATCGACAGGCCGCTAACCAAGCCGCCTTTGATCAGGCCGTGCAGCGAGCGGGCGCGCGGCTGATCCATATGGAGCTTGCCCTTGACGACAAAGCCGTCTGGCGTTTCGTTCGCCTCATCCCATGATCCAACCAGATCCGAGGGATCGTGGTTGAACAACATCGGCAGGTTTTCGACGGCGAGATGGAAGGCGCCCTTGGTGATGATATCGCCAACACTGTCAGCCGAGCCGAAAGGCCAAGCGGTGCCAGTCAAGGTGCCAACATCGTCAACGGTCAACGTTGACTTGATCTCAATCTTGTCCATCGGTCGCCTCATGTTTGGGCTGGCCGAACCAGACATTTTCCAAGATCGCCACAGCGACCGGGTAAGTTTCGGAAAGCGGGCGATCGACCGCGTAGCTGGCGATCAATGTGGCGGCGCGTTCAGGCTTGAGGCCGCCGCCGATCAATGACAGCCTGATCGTTTCGAGGATGTCGGCTTGGGCGAACTGGCGATTGAAAATGCGAATACAGAGCGCGCCAATACCAGCGCCAGTCTTGTGTTCCAGTTCAATGACCAATGCGGGAGTAAGCCGGAAGGGGTATTCAGCATCGCCAAAGAATGCGGTGTGAGCGGCGGTCATGACGCGCCACTCCAGTAGGAGGGCGTGTGACCAAAGGCGGTCTCGATTGAGCCGGCCGAGTTGGCGTAGACGTCGATATCCTCAACAGCGGAGGAAACAGAGATCGGCACCGAGCCAACCAGCACTTCGCCGTAAATCAACGGAATGGCGTTGCCTTGGCCGCCAGAATTACCGATATCGCCACCCGAGACTGACAGGCTGTTCGAAGAGGTGTTGACTGCCGGCTTCGTAAGCAGCGTTGAAACGCCCGCAAGCGCTATGCCAAGGCCGATCATGGCGATGTTGCCGTAGGTGATGCCACTCGCCAGCCCACTGGCCGCCAGAGGTGTCGCCATTATGCCGCCTGACATAAAGATTGCGCCGCCGACCAAGGCCGCGCCCAGCACAATCTTGGTGGTGCCCTTGGCGGTTTGCGACATGGCCGCACCTTCAGCGATCGGGATCAGATGCAGATCAGCCGAGCCGAGCTTTAACTCGTTGATCAGCTCCATATCGAGGACCGCGCCAGTGCGCAGCGCGCCCCGCACAATCTTGTAGCTGCCTTCACGTATCGCTGCGACGAACTTGCCGGGGAACGCACAGTTGAGCGCCTTAAGCGCTTCTGCTGCTGTCGCAACGTCGAAGCGAAAGCTGGGGCCGAAGCTGTCTTTGAGGTGGCCGTGGAGATGGATTGTGCGAAGCGTCATACGGTTAAGGTCGCCGTGGTTGTGTTGGGGTTTTCGAATTTCTCGCCGCCTGCATAGGCAGGAAGATCAATTTTGGTTCGCGCTTCATTCGGATTGATGATGCGCGCGGCAACGCCTTTGCCGAGGCCTTCCATCAGCGCCAAGAAATCGGCGCGCAAGAATTCATCGGTCTGGAAGCGCGCGGTATAAATCTTGCGTTCTTCTGGTGTGAAGAGCTTCAAGCGGCATTCGCCTTCCCACCGGGTGATCCAACTCATCAGTGAAAAATCGAGGAACTCGCGTCCCTGTTGCTCAGCGTTTGACTTGATCGCGCGGTCCATTTCGAACAACAGGGAAGGCGGAACGCCGAACACGCGGGCAATTTCGTCGATTTGGTATTTGCGAGATTCGTTGAATTGCGCATCGACGGATGTGAGCGTGAGCGACTGCCAAATGGCTTCAAGGGGCAGAACTGCAGTGCCACCGGATTTGCTTCCCCCATGCGTGGCGTTCCAAGCCGTTGCCGCTTTGAGGATGTCGGCCGGCCCTGGCTTGCCTTTCAGCGTGAGCAGGCCGCTGGGCCGCGCGCTGTTGCCGAACAGCCGGGATGCGTGGCGCTCCATGACCAAGCAAAGCCCGATCGGATCGCGCGCGTCGTGGACAAGGCCCCAGCCATGCAACGCCGGGCTAGGAATATGGAGCATGTTCTTGCGTGGGATTTCACGGTCGCCGACGCGGTAAAAAGGCTCGCTATCGACGTATTCGACGATGACCGGATTTATCTCGGGATTGAACCGCGTGAGTTCGTAGGGTTTATCATCGACAAAATTGATGTAGGCGAAACCGCCGTTTGGATACAGCAACGCATCGCGGGTGATCTCCTCGCGAAACCTTGATGCGGGAGTCCAATCGTTGGCTTCGTCGTGAAGCAATGCGTAGGCAGGATGATCAGGCGCGCGGTTTTTTGCGCCATCGCCGTCGGTTTTATAGACGTGAACCGGAAGCTGGCCGATCGATTCGCTGATCAACTGCACCGCGCGGCGCACTGGCGCGCATGTCATCGCCACTCGCGGCGTGACGATCACGCCTGAGGAGGAGGGCGCTGAGCCGAACAGCTCGAAATACCACGGCTCGGGCATAGCCAAGTAGCCCTTGGTTTCGAGGCCGAGAAAGTTCTTGAATCGAGAGGCGACGGACAACTTGGCTCGCTAACAAAAGGGGTGCCGTCGCTGGTTGCGAACGGCGGGGGAAATTCCCCGACTTTGTTGCTGCCCTAGGTGCATGGCGCTCGATTAAGTGAGCGCTGTCTTCCGTCGGCGTTACTATTTTCTGCTTGGATAATGTCAGAATAAAGGCGGTTATTCAGTATAACTGTATCGGTTTATTGTATAGATGCGTTACAAAGCACCGAAATACTGAATAGTCCAAAACTATACCCACAACATTGCTACAAAATGAGCTACCATCCACATGCTAAGTCATTGATTTAATTGTGAAATTCAAGCTGGTGCGGGCGGTGGGACTCGAACCCACACGACGTTGCCATCGAGGGATTTTAAGTCCCTTGCGTCTACCAGTTCCGCCACGTCCGCTTTAATTGCAAGATCAGATACTTAGCGCGCTTTCTTGAAAAATGGAAATGAGCCGCTTGCGAAGAAAAGTGCACCCAATCCCTTAAGTGAGTGCGCTCGCTTTGGCAAAGCCTCAATCCGGTCACCGGCGCCTGCTTTACGCAACCGCAAGATTGTCGGATTACAAGGTCGCATGATCGCCCGCCTATTCTCATTCCCGCCGCTGCCGCGCGCCGCCCTTGCGGCGGCGCTCGCCGTGCTCGGCGCCGGGGTTTCCGGCTGCGCCCAGATGAGCGACGGCATGTCGACGGCCTTCGCCGATCCCGCCAAATACGATCTCTACGACTGCAAGCAGCTCGAGACCGAACGCAAGAACCTGGCCTCACGCACCACGGAATTGCAGGGGCTGATGGCGAAGGCCGAGACCGGCGCCGCCGGCCCGGTGGTCGCCGAACTCGCCTACCGCAACGAATATATCGCGGTGCGCGGGCAGGCCAAATTCGCCGAAGAGGCCTGGCAGCACGACAAGTGCCGCGCGTCCACGCCGGGCGCGGCGGCGCCCGCCGCACCGGCCGCGCCTGCCAAGCCGCAGCCGCCGTCGCGTTCGAGCAGCGCGGTCTACTAAAAAGGCCGGAAAACGCCTGTCGGACCGCTGCGCCTGGTATGCTCGTCATTGCGACCCGTTGGCTCGCAATGACGATCTCAGAAACAGCTCGCCACACCCTCGGCCGTCATCGCCCGGCTTGACCGGGCGATCCAGTATTCCAGAGACGCCAATGATGGAAGCGAGAGGCCGCGGCGTACTGGGTACCCCGCTTTCGCGGGGGACGACGACTTCTCATGGAGCGCAGAGAACGAACTGCTGCAGTTCGAAGTCCCGCCATGCCCCGCCGCTCAGATCCGCCAGTCGTAGATCCAGTCCTGCCGTGCCAGCATGCGCGCCGGGCCCATCGCCTTGATCGCGAGGTCGCGGGCGAAGGCGGCGGGGCCGGCGAGGTGATAGATCGCGCCGTTGCGCCGTGCGGTGCGCTGCACCTGCATCACGCGGGAGCGGCGCAGTTTGGCGTAGCGCTTGAGCGCGGCGGCAATTCCGGCGCCGTTCTCGGCCGCGGCCTCGCCGAGGCATTTGGCCAGCGTGGCTGCGTCCTCGATCGCCATGCCGGCGCCCTGCGCCGCGAACGGCAGCATGGCGTGCGCGGCATCGCCGACCAGCGCGATCTTGTCGCTGACCCATTCGCCGCCCTCGGGCAGCGTGAACAGCGCGAATTTCTTCCAGCCGTCGACGGCGCCGATCATCATCCGCGCCGGGCTCGGCCAGGTCGGCGAGGCGAACATGTTCCGCAGTTCGTTGGCATCGCCGGGCGCGCTCCAGCCGGGCCTGTTCCAGGTTCCCGGCACCACCGCCACGACGTTGAGCTGGCGCGCGCCGGAGATCGGATAGGCGACCAGATGCGCGTTCGGGCCCATCCAGAGCTGCACCCTTCGCGCGGCATATTCCCGCGGCAGCTGGGTCGCCTCCAGCGTTCCGCGCCAGGCGATCAGCCCGGAAAACCGCGGCTGCACGTTCGGAAACAAATGCTGCCGCACCGTGGACCAGATGCCGTCGGCGCCGATCAGCGCCAGCGCCAGTTCCTGCTGGCGGGTGTTGCCGCTGCGCGCGACCACGGTCAGTCCCTTGGCGTGGGTGGCGACGTCCTCGAACTGGCAGCCGAGCCGCAATTCGATGTCGTGATGGTCGCTGACCTCGGCCTGCAGCGCCGCCTGCAGGTCGGCGCGATGCAGTACCCAATAGGGCGCCCCGGCATGCAGGGTGGCGGCTTCGCCGAGCGGCAGGCGGGCCACTTCGCCGCCGCTGCGCGCGCTCATCAGGCTGATGGCGTCCGGCGTGACCGCGCGCGCCGTCAGCCGGTGCTGCAGGCCGAGCGCGACCAGCACGTGACTGGCGTTGGGCGACAGCTGCAGGCCGGCGCCGACTTCCTCGAGCCGCTCGGCCTTTTCCAGAATGACGACGCGAAACCCCTTCGCCGCGAGCGCCAGCGAGGCCGTCAATCCCCCGATTCCGGCACCCGCGACGTAGATAGTGCGGGACGCTGCCACCGTTCGATCAGGCGGCCTTGTCCTTCACGACGCATTCGGGAGGGCGGGCCTCGCCGGGTTTGAGGTCGGCGGCGTAGCGGTACAGCGTCGAGCAATACGGGCAGATGATCTCGTTGTCGTTGCCGAGGTCGAGGAACACATGGGGATGATCGAACGGCGGATTGGCGCCCACGCACATGAACTCCTGCGAGCCGATCTCAATGACCGAAACGCCGGCATCGTTGTGGAAGTGCGGAACGACATGGTCGGACATTATATTCACCTTGAATGGCAACGAAGCCGGGCAGCATCAACACGCCACGGCCGTGTCGAGTGCTGTGCACCATACTGGCGGGAACTGTTGATTCCTAGTGCCCCGGCGGCTCATGCGCTCATGCAAATTCGACACAATCTTGTCGTCCCAGAGAAGCCCTTCTTTCGTCGGGGCCGTTGTGTCTTAAAAGCGGCACACCATGTTGAGGGAAGCGGAAATACCGGGTTTTCGGGATGAAACGGCTGCGGATCGGTTGGGCCTTGACGGGTATGGCGGTGTGCGCGGTCGCGTGCGCGCTGCTGTGGCCGCATGCGCGCGATGCCGGCCATCTGCTGGCGGCGCAAGACGACCCCGCGGCGCTCGCAGATCTTGAGCTCAATTCTGCTCTGCGAAACAACCCTCAACTTGTCCAGCAGAATATTGAGGCAGCGCTTGCCGCGAACGACGCCAGTCTGGCCGACAGCTTCGTCGAGCTCGCCAAGGAGAAGGACATTGCCCTGAACGAAGACCTGTCGCGGCGGGTCAGCGACGCCGTCGCCGAAGGGAATTCGTCGGCGCATTTCGCCAGCCGTTTTGCTTCCGGGCTGGTGACCGGAAATGCCGACGATGCCGCCAGCCTGACGGGCACGGTGGCCGGCGACCTGTTCGTGTTCGGCGACGTCAGGGACGTGGTGCGCGAAGGCAAGCATCTGGCGATGGGCGAGGATACCGACCGCCTGGTGCTGGGGCTTGCCGCCGCGGGCCTCGCGGTCACCGCGGCGACCTATGTTTCCGCCGGCGGCGCGGTGCCGCTGCGCGCCGGCCTGACGCTGGTCAAGGATGCCCGCAAGGTCGGGCGGCTGGGCGAGGGGCTGACCGAATGGGCCGGCCGCTCGGCACGCGAGGTGATCGATGTGCCGGTGCTGCAGCAGGCGGTGGCGTCCGGCTCGGTGCTGCGGCCGGGCCAGACCGTCGGCGCGATCCAGGCCGCCTTCCATGCCGAAAAGGCCGGCGCGCTGGTGCGTTTGGCCAAGGACGTCGGACGCGTCGGCGAGAAGGCCGGCATTCGCGCCGCCCAGGACACGCTGCGGATCGCCGAGGACCCGAAGGATGTGGCCCGCGCCGCGCGGCTGGCGGAATCCAGCGGCGGCCGGACCCGCGCGATCCTCAAGATCCTCGGCCGCGGCGCGCTGCTGCTGGCCGCCGGCGCATTCGACCTTTCGCTGTGGTTGTTCGGCGCCGTGCTGGCGCTGTTCGGGCTGTTGTCGTCGATCAAGGCGACCGCCGAACGCCTGACCCAGTCGTCGCTGATGCGCAAGAAGGCGCGGCGGCTGCGCCGGCTGATGGCGGCAGCATCAAAGCCGGCGGTGGCGATGTCCGGCGCGAGCGGCTAGAAAATTGATATGGTGTCGATACTGAAGCTGCAACGAGCCCACCTTCACCTCTCCCATCGGGAGAGGTCGACGCGAAGCGTCGGGTGAGGGGTTACAGCCTCACGAGAGACCGTAACCCCTCACCCCAACCCTCTCCCGATGGGAGAGGGAGCGCACCTCCCGGGGGATCCAATCAACCCAAACATACGGAATGCGCGATGCCGAGTTTTCATAACGGCGATGTCGAAATTGCCTATCTCGACGAAGGCGAGGGCGAGCCGATCGTGCTGGTGCACGGCTTTGCCTCGACCAAGAATGTGAACTGGGTGTATCCGACCTGGGTCTCGGAGCTGAAGAAGAACGGCCGCCGCGTCATCGCGCTCGACAATCGCGGTCACGGCGATTCCGGCAAGCTCTACGATGCGGCAGCCTATCACATCCCGACCATGGCCGGCGACGTCAGCGCGCTGATGGATCACCTCGGGATCGCGCGCGCCGACGTCATGGGCTATTCGCTGGGCGCGCGGATGACGGCCTGGCTGGCGTTGCGTGAACCGCAGCGGCTGCGCTCGGCGATTTTCGGCGGCATCGGGATCGCCCTGATCGAGGGCGGCGGTCCCGGCGAAAACGTCGCCTCCGCGCTGGAGGCATCCTCGCTCGATGAGGTCAGCGATCCCGTCGGGCGCACCTTTCGGGCTTTCGCCGACCAGACCCGCTCCGACCGCCGCGCGCTCGCCGCCTGCCTGCGCGGCTCGCGGGGCCTGATGACGAAGCAGGAAGCCGCCGGCATTTCCGTGCCGGTGCTGATCGCGGTCGGCACCTCGGACGAGATCGCGGGCTCGGCGGCGGCGCTCGGCGACATCATCACGGGGTCGCAGGTGCTCGACATCCCCAACCGCGACCACATGCGCGCCGTCGGCGACAAGGTCTACAAGACGGGCGTGCTGGAGTTTCTCTCACGGGAGAAGTGAATAGTCGCGCGCAAGATCTGCGGGGTGATGCTCGAATCCTCCCCGATTTTCGATCTCCATGCCCGGATCGGGCGGGCTGCGAAAATCCACCAATAGTTGGATACCCGCGCTTGATTTCCTGGAATTCCCGACCACTTTGAGCCGACGCCCTGGCGACAGGGGGAATTTCGGCCGGGTGAAGAAAATGTGCCGCTTCAATGTTTTAGCGGTCAATTCACTCTAAAGCCGATGTTCACCCTGTGGCAAAGGGGAGCGACAGCACACCGCCCGTCGTGCTATATTGCGGGCTCAAATGTCGGAATTTGCGAGAGCACCACATGGCAATGCATCAGATCAATCCGCAGGGTGCGAAACTGGCGGCGCTCGATCCGATCTGGGATCGCGTGCGCACCGAAGCGGAGGACATCGTCCACCGCGAGCCCGAGCTTGCCTCCTTCATCTACTCGACCGTGCTGCATCATGACCGGCTTGAGGATGCGGTGGTGCACCGCGTCGCCGAGCGGCTCAACCATCCGGCGCTGTCGGGTGATTTGATTCGCCAGACCTATGACGAAGCGCTGCGCGACGAGCCGGATCTCGGCAATGCCTTCCGCGCCGACCTGGTCGCGGTCTACGACCGCGATCCCGCGGTCTCCCGCTTCATCGACCCCTTGCTCTACTTCAAGGGATTCCATGCGCTGCAGACCCATCGTCTGGCGCATTGGCTCTACCAAAAGGGCCGCAAGGATTTCGCCTTTTATCTGCAGAGCCAGTCTTCGGCCGTGTTCCAGACCGACATCAATCCGGCGGCCCGGATCGGCCGCGGCATCTTCCTCGATCACGCCACCGGATTCGTCTGCGGCGAGACCGCCGTGATCGAAGACGACGTCTCGATCCTGCATGGCGTCACGCTCGGTGGCACCGGCAAGGAGAACGAGGATCGCCATCCCAAGATCCGCCGTGGCGTGTTGATCGGGGCGGGCGCGAAAATTCTCGGCAACATCGAGGTCGGTCATTGCGCACGCATCGCCGCGGGCTCGGTGGTGGTGAAGCCGGTGCCGCACAATGTGACGGTGGCGGGCGTTCCGGCCAAGATCGTCGGCGAGGCCGGCTGCGCCGAGCCGTCGCGCACCATGGATCAAATGCTGGGCGCGATCGGATTCTGATTGACGGGGGCCGTTTCGCAAGAGCCGCCCCCGGGGGAGCGGGACTTGCGGGCGGGAGCCACGCAAGCCGAAGAACCCTCAGTATCGCGTCGACGATTTTCCGCAAGTTGGGCTAGCAGTTCGTCTCGTCTCGTCCTAAACCCTCCCGAAACCTAGATCCGATTGGAGACTGCCGTGGACGTTCAGGAAGTCAGGAAACTCGACGCCTATCTCAAGCGCGTGTTCGGTAATCAGAAGATACGCGTGGTTCCGCGGCCGAAGAAGGACGACTCGGCCGAGGTCTATATCGGCGAGGAATTCATCGGCGTGCTGTTCGTCGACGACGAGGACGAAGACCGTTCGTTTCAGTTCCAGATGGCGATCCTCGAGGACGATCTGGTCGAGCAGGGCTGAGGCCGGTCAGAGCGCTTTCGAGCGAAGCCTGTCCCGCACTTGATGCGGGATGGAAGCCGGTTCGCTAAAGAAAACGCGTCAAATCAGGAATCCAGAGCCCCGTTTCGATTCAATCGAAACGGGGCTCTAGCCCGTCCTATTCGTGAGGGTACGGGTTTTTTGGTCCGATGGATGCGGCCGAACACCGCCTCTGACGAGGCGCACAGGACTGCCTTCGGCTTTTCAACCGCCTGATGATCCTGACTTTGC
>Ga0182014_10001629_pt1 | contig 29660 bp, 25 predicted proteins | sample 612S2DmetaG_FD_120489 | JGI IMG/M metagenome (GOLD analysis project Ga0182014, IMG submission 120489) | Permafrost microbial communities from Stordalen Mire, Sweden - 612S2D metaG | ecosystem: Environmental > Terrestrial > Soil > Wetlands > Permafrost | place: Sweden: Stordalen | collected... | reverse complement strand
GGCGAGCTCACCGCCGACCTGGTCGTGCGGAGCCTGGTGCCGGTCTCGGTCCGCAGCGAGGACGAGCGCGGCGTCGTCACGAACCGGGTGTCCGCGGTCCTCGTCAACCTGCCGGTCAGCGAGCCGGACCCGGGCCAGCGGCTGGCCCTGATCCGCGAGCAGATGGACAGCCTCAAGCGCACCTCCCAGGCCATCAGCGCGGAGGTTCTCACCGGGATGCTGGGCTTCACCGGGCCCCTGTGGCTGGCCCTCGGCTCCCGCGCGGCCTTCGGCGCGCCCCAGCCGCTGCTGCAGACGGTGGTCACCAACGTGCCCGGCCCCCGCGTCCCGCTGTACATCCTCGGCCGCCGGATGGAGGCCGATTATCCCTACGTCCCGATCGGGAACAGCGTGCGGCTGTCGGTCGCGATCTTCTCCTACCTCGACACGTTCTCCTTCGGCCTGACCGCCGACCACGACGCGGTGCCCGACCTGGCCGTCCTCGTCGACGGCATCGGCCGTGGCCTCACTGAGCTGGGAAAGGACGAGTAAATCAGTCAGCGGCGGACATATAGTCACCGGTAACAGCGTCGCTGCGGCCGACAGTCCCGTCGTGGCCGGACGCTGGTTCTGGAGGCTTTCATGGGTGCCGTGCTTCTGGGCGCTGTGCTTCCGGGTGCAGTGCTTCCGTGTGCTGTGCGCGGCGGCTCCCGGCCCCGTATCGGTCTTGTCCTCGGCGCGGGCGGCCTGACCGGTGCCGCCTGGATGACCGGAGCGCTGCCGGCCCTGCAGGACCGGCTGCCTCACGCGATCCGCGACGCGGACGTGATCATCGGCACGAGCGCGGGTAGCGTGCTCGCGGCCGGCATCCGCTGCCGCTGCAGCATCGAGGAGATGATCGGCTACCAGCGCGGCGAGGCCGTCGCCGGCCTCCAGGCGCTGCCTCCGGTCACGGAGGGCTCGCTGCCGCCCCTGCCGCAGCCGCGGATGGGCTCACCCGCGCTGTGGTGTACCGCCCTGCTCACCCCGCACCGGGTGCACCCGCGGGTCAGCGTGACCGCCTGGGTCCCGCACGGCCGGGGCCGGCACACCGCGCTGCGCGCCATGGTCGGCCACCTGCACGCCCGCCACCTGCACGCCGACCACCAGGATGGGCTTGCGCCCGGGCCCGTCCCGCACTGGGTCGACGGGTCCACCTGGATCGTCGCCGTCGATTACGACTCGGGCCGCCGGGTGGTGTTCGGCCGCGACGGCGCCCCGGCCGTGCCGCTGCCCGATGCGGTCGTCGCCTCCTGCTCCATCCCCGGCTGGTACCGGCCGGCCGAGATCGGCGGCCGCCGCTACGTCGACGGCGGGGTACGGTCGCTGACCTCGCTCGGCCTCATGGCCGACGCCGGCGTGGACGAGGTCTACGTGCTCGCGCCGATGGCCAGCACCGTGACCGACTCGCCCCGGAAGCCGCACGAGCGGCTGGAGCGGACCGTCCGCGGCCTGGCCACCCGTTCGCTGCTGCGCGAGGCCCGGCGACTGCACGCCCGCGGGATCAAGGTCACCGTGCTCACCCCCGGCCCGGAGGACCTCGCCGCGATGGGCGTCAACCCGATGGACGTGCGCCGCCGCGAGGCCGTGCTCGCCACGTCGCTGCGCACCTCACCGGTCTCCCTCGCCCGCCCGCGCGTCCTGGCCTGAGGCTGCCCGCCGCTAAAACCTCAGGGCCCGCCGATCCTGCGCGCCGAGCGAATATTGAACAGATAGGGGCCCGCGTGCCGCCAAGATAGGGGGCCGCCAAGATAGGGGGATGCGGATAGCGGATTCAGTTGCCCTGGTCACCGGGGCCAGTCGTGGCCTCGGCCGTGCCTTCGTCGAGGAGCTGGCCAAGCGCGGCGCGGCGACCATCTACGCCGGGGCCCGGGACCCATCCCGGGTCACCGGGCCGGGCGTCCCCGTCGCGCTCGACGTCACCGATCCGGAGCAGGTGGCCGCGGCCGCCCGCCGGTGCGCGGACGTCATGCTGCTCGTCAACAACGCGGGCGTGATGGCGCTGAGCCCGCTGATCGGCGCGCCCACGATGGACGGCGCCCGGCAGGAGATGGAGACCAACTATTTCGGCACGCTGGCCATGTGCCGCGCGTTCGCGCCGGTGCTGGCGGCCGGGGGCGGCGGCGCGATCGTCAACATGCTGTCCGTGGTGAGCTGGTTCACCAACCCGGTCAACGGCAGCTACGGCGCGTCCAAGGCCGCCGCCTGGGCGCTGACCAACGGCGTCCGGATCGAACTGGCCCGCCAGGGCACGCTGGTCGTGGGCGTCCACGCCGGCTTCGTCGACACCGAAATGGCCGCGGAGCTGGCCGGTGACGCGCCCAAGCTGAGCCCGGCCGAGGTCGCCCGCCAGGTCTTCGACGCGGTGGAGGCCGGCGAGGTCGAGGTGCTGACCGACGACCGGACCCGCCGGATCAAGAGCCTCCTGCCCGACGACCACGAGAAGATCTACCCCGGCGTCCAGGCCAGGTGGGACGCCAGCCAGCCGCCTAGCTGACCCGCTCCTCCAGGTGGACGGTGACGCTGTCGCCGGGGTTCTTCCCGATCACGGCGCGGAGGTCGTCCTTCACCGGCAGCTTGTGCCGCCCGTCGCCCAGGGCCATGAACGAACTACGGAACGGGTGCCCGTCGATGGTACCCCGCACCTTGACCAGGCCCCGGGTGCCGAAGAACTCCGCGGACCCCGGCATCACCACGTACGTCCAGCCCCCCTTGGCCGGGCTCTTCTCCAGGACGGCCGTGAACTCTTTATCGAGGCCGTTCCGTTCGGTACTGGTCAATGTCTTCTCCCGTCAAGCGTATGGACTGGCCGTCAAGCGTATGGACGGGGGCGCCCGGCGGAAGTCATCGGCCGCTCCACAAATGAGACGGGGCCGCCCCCGCGCCGCGTCTATGGTGGGCGGCACCAGCGTCCCGCGGGAGGTGGCCCATGCTCGACGGCCTCAGCTACGACGACCATGAGCCGCCCTCGATCGGCCTGGTGCCGTCCGGAACGTCCTGGGACGACGTGCGCGACCACATAAAGATTGCGCACGATTTCCTCCTGGTGGAACCCGGAGCCAGCGGCGAGTACGCCGGAGCGTACTGGACCGGGACGGACATGGTCGTCCTGGACGAGCTCGGCACCGACCTGGACGAGGCGCTGGACGAATTCCGGGACCTGCTGCGCCAGCGCGGCGAGCTGTGAGCCTTCAGTCCACCAGGGCCTGCCTTAGTCCACCAGGGCCTGGTAGACGAGCTGCCGGAGCTGCGAGCGGATCGGGAAGCTGCTGGAGGGCAGCAGCTGGGTGAAGAACGAGACCGTCAGTTCCTCGGACGGGTCGATCCAGAACACCGTGCTCGCGGCGCCGCCCCAGGTCAGCTCGCCTTCAGAGGAGATGACCTCACCGGCCACCGGGTCGATCGTGACGGCGAAGCCCAGCCCGAATCCGACCCCGACGAACGGGGTCTCGGCGTAGAGCGGCCGGCCGAACGTCTTCAGGTCGAGGTTGCCCGGCAGGTGGTTGCGGCCCATGTACCGCACCGTCCGGGAGCCGAGCAGCCGGCTGCCGTCCAGTTCCCCGGCCGGGCTGTCCGGGCGGTCCAGCAGCATCTGGGTGAATCGATCGTAATCGGCGGCGGTGGAGAGCAGGCCGCCGCCCCCGCCGAGCAAGGTCGGCGGCGTGAGCGCCTGGCCGCCGAGCGTGTCCAGCCGCGCGGGCCGCCCGTCCGGTCCGCTCGTGTACAGCGCGGCCAGCCGCTCGGCGTCACCCGTCCAGAACGTGGTGTCCGTCATGCCGAGCGGGCCGAAGATCCTCGACGCGAAGAACTCGTCCAGGCTCTGCCCGGAGACGACCTCGACCACCCGGCCGAGCACGTCGGTGGACACCGAGTAGTTCCATTCGGCCCCGGGCTGGAACAGCAGCGGCAGGCCGGCCCAGCGGTCGCAGGCCTGGGCCAGGTCGGTACCCGGCGGCCAGGCCCACTCGAACCCGGCCGCCCGGTACATGGCGTCGACCGGGTGCGACCGGTGGAACCCGTAGGTGAGCCCGGAGGTGTGGGTGAGCAGGTGCCAGATCCGGACCGGCTCGGCGGCCGGGACCGTGACGGCCTTCAGGTCGGAGCCGCCGTCGAACACCCGGACGTCCCCGAACGAGGGGATGAAGCGGCTGACCGGATCGGTGAGCTCGAAGCCGCCCTCCTCGTACAGCATCATCGCCGCGACCGAGGTGATCGGCTTGGTCATCGAGTAGATCCGCCACAGGGTGTCGGTCTCCACCGGCCGCCCGGCCTCGAGGTCGCGGGACCCGTGGGCGGCTACGTAGGCCCGGCGGCCGTGCCGGTTCACCGTGATCAGCCAGCCGGGCAGCTTGCCGTCGTCGACGTAGGAGCGGAAGTGCCGGCCGATCCGTTCCAGCCGGTCCGCGTCCAGGCCCACCTCGGCCGGATCCGTCTCAACCTTGAGCTCGCTCATCCCAGCACCTTTCTCCGGCAGTCCACCGTTCGGCGGGCCCCGCCGTCAGCGGGCCCGTCTCCCGTTCTACCTCAGCGGTCCCGCATGGCACGCCGGCGGTAGGCAAGACTCCCCGCGCCGGCCAGCAGGGCCGCACCGCCGAGACCGAAGAGCAGGACGTCCTGAACACCGGCCGTGCCCCCGCCGCCGGTGGACGGGGCGCCGATCGGCACCGGGCTGGGCGATGGGCTGGCCGACGGGCTCGGTGACCCGGTCGCCGCCGGTGCCGTGGTGGTCGGCGTCCCTGAGGCGGTGTTTGCCGTCCCTGACGCCGGCGCCGAGGCCGGCGCCGAGGCCGGCGCGCTGGCGGGGGGTTTGGCCGAGGATCCGGGGGCGACGGCGGTGAAGAAACTGCCGCTCGGGGTCGCGGTCGCCGAGGCGCCCCCGGCCGCCGACGTCCCGGTGGGCGTGCAGGCCGTCGCGGCGGCCAGTACGGTCAGCGTGCCGCAGCCGATTGCCGCCAGCCTCACGCGCCCTGTCATGGAACCTCCCGGTACGGGCGCGCCATTAAGGTGCGGCGCAGGGAATGGCCTCTTTTCCATCGAAATATTAGGCTACGCGAGCAGAAGAGCATGTGGAAGGGCGGCCGTATTGGCGGAACCGGAGTGGCGGCGCATATACGGCTTCCGCGTGGTCTTTACTTCTGCGCCCGGCGGATTCACCCCGCCGCCCCGCCGGAGTATCCGGGCCCGCCTGGCCGGGGCGGCCGGCGTCGTGTTTCTGCTGGTCGGGGTGGTCGCGATCGGTGTCGCGGTGGCCGCTCAGGTGCACGCGCCGCAGCCGTCGGCGGCGGCGGCCGGTTCGACCGGAGGCGGTGACGGACCGTCGCTGGCGCGCTCGCTGCCGGTGTCCGTCGAGATCCCGTCCATCGGCGTCAGCTCGAACCTGCTGCACCTCGGGCTGAACGCCGACGGCACGATCCAGGTGCCGTCCGTGTCCACCGCCGCCGACGAAGCGGCCTGGTACAAGTACTCGGCGACGCCCGGCCAGATGGGGGCGTCGGTCATCGAGGGGCACGTCGACACCTACCAGGGTCCCGCCGTGTTCTTCCGCCTCGGGGCCCTCCGCCCCGGGGAGCACATCAACGTGACGCTCGCCGACGGGGTGACCGCCGTTTTCCGCGTCACCGGCGTCCGGAAATACTCCAAAATGGATTTCCCGTCCAGAGCCATTTATGGCGCATCCGGTTACGCGGCCCTGCACCTGATAACGTGCGGCGGCGCTTTTGACTACGCCACCGGCCACTACCTGAGCACGACGGTGGTATTCGCGTCCCTCACCTCATCGCGCCTCACCTCATCGCGCGGCCCGAAGTTAACGGCGGCTAGCGCCCGGGGCGCCTAGCGTGCCTGAGGGTCCGAGGGCCCTGGGGTCAGCTCGGCCTCCGCCAGCTCGGCCTCCGCCAGCCGGGCGTGCAGCCGGTCCCTGATCTCGTCCGGCGTATACGCGCGGCGGCGCCGTTCCGCGCGGGCGATCACCACTCCGGTGGCGGCCACGCCGACGAACCCCGCCAGGCCCACGATTTTCCACGCGCGTCCCATCTGCACCTGCCTAGGCTACGTCCGTGGCGCCCATCACCCTCGACGACGCGGCCGGGCTGACCCGGACCGGCGACATCTGGCTGTTCCGTGGCCGCAAGCCGGCGGACCGCGCCATTCAGGTCGCGACCAACAGCCCGGTTAACCACGTCGGCATGTCGGTGGTGCTGGAGGACCTGCCGCCGTTGATGTGGCACGCCGAGCTGGGCCGGTCCCTGCCCGACCTGTGGTCCGGGACGCGCCAGCGCGGCGTGCAACTGCACGACCTGCGCGCCGCGGTGACCGTCTGGGGAGAGAAGTACGGCCAGCGGGCCTGGCTGCGCCAGCTTGAGCCGCCGGCCACGCCGGAGATGGAGGACGCCGTGCTGCGCACCGTGGCGCGGCTGGACGGCACGCCGTTCCCGTCCACCGCCGGGCTCGCGTCCCGCTGGCTGCTGGGCCGGGTACCGCAGGTCCGGCGCCCGCGTGAGGCCAGCCTGGAGACCGCGTACTGCGCCGAGGTGCTGGCCGCCACCTATCAGGCCATGGGCCTGCTGTCCGGCCACCGCCGCGCGAACTGGTACGACGCGGGCCGTTTCTGGAGCGGCGACGACCTCCGGCTGGCCGGCGGCTACCGCCTGTCCGGCGAGGTCGCCGTCACGATCTAGCCGTCTTCGTGATCTGGCTGGCCCTGATCTGGCTGGCCCTGATCTGGCTGGCCCTGATCTGGCTGGCCCTGATCTGGCTGGCCTGACCGGCGCGCGTCGTTCCGGGCGGTGTCCTGAAGGGCCCGCCGCACGGCCTCCACCTGTCCCCTCACCGAACAGCAGGCCGGGACGCCCGGGCCGCCCTTGACGACGACCGGCAGTTCCGGGTACCACCACCGGATGGCGGCCGCCACACCGGAATCGGGGCCGAGCCCGTGCAGCACGACATCGGCCTGGGCCGCGACCTCACACTCGGCCCCGCGCAGCAAGGGGCACGACCCCGGGATGACGCCTGGCCCGGAGCAGAACGCGACGTCGAAGCCCGCATCGCGGAACGCCCCGAAGTCCGAGATCTCCAGGGCGGGGCGGCCGTCCTCGACGAGGAGGCGCGGACGCCGCTCCGCGCCGGCTGACGAATACCAGGACCTCCGGGAAACTCGCTGCTCCATGACCGCTCCTCCCGCCGTGCCTACCTCTACTGAGCCTTCCCGGGGACTAACCGCGGCAGGGGCTTTGGTCCTCCGCCCGCAGTCGTCTGTCCTGGTAGCGTGACTGTCCTGGTAGCGTGACCGGGTGATCGGGCCCGTGGTCAGCGTTAGCTGGTGGCAGCAGCATCGCGATGAGGTCGTCCTGGCCGACGTCCGCTGGTACCTGGACGGCCGCTCGGGACGCGACGCCTACCGCGCCGGCCACCTGCCCGGCGCCGTGTTCGTGGACCTCGACCGGTGGCTCGCCGCCGGGGCCAGCCCGGAGGCGGGGCGGCACCCGCTTCCCGACCCGGCCGTGTTCGCCGGCGGTATGGCCGGGCTCGGCATCGCCGACGACAGCACGGTTGTGGCCTACGACGACGCCGGGGGAACCATCGCGGCCCGCCTGGTCTGGATGCTCCGGGTGACCGGCCACGCGGCGGCGCTGCTGGACGGCGGTTTGCCGGCCTATCAGGGCCCGCTGGAGCAGGCCCCGCTGGAAAAGACCCCGCTGGAAAAGACCCCGCTGGAAAAGACCCCGCTTCAAAAGGCCCCGCCGGAGCAGGCGCCCGCCCGGTTCACGCCGCGTCCCTGGCCCACGGACCGCCTCGCCGGTCTCGGCGACGCCACCGATCCGGGCCTGGTCGTCCTCGACGCCCGCGACCGGTCGCGCTACCGCGGTGACAGCGAGCCGGTCGACCCGCGCCCCGGGCATATTCCCGGCGCCCGCAATCTGCCCTGTCGCGAGAACCTCGCCCCCGATGGCACCTTCCTCTCCGTCGCCCGCCTGCGGGAGCGACTGGCCGGCGTGGGCGTCACGGACGCCGCGCGGGTCGTGAGCTACTGCGGTTCCGGCGTGACGGCGTGCCACAACCTGCTCGTTCTGGAGTACGCCGGCCTGGGGGAGGGGCGGCTGTTCCCGGGCTCCTGGTCGCAGTACAGCCACACCCCCCGCCCCGCCGCCCTCGGCGACGAGCCGACCGCCTAAAGACGAGCCGGCCGCCTAAAGAGGCCCGGGAACCGCATAGGGGCGGAAATCGGGGGCAGTTAGCGGGCATGGGTGCAATGGACAAGCTCAAGAACAAGATGCAAGTTGGCAAGGGCCGCGCGAAGGAAGAAGCTGGGCGCGCCACAGATAACCCGCGGCTGGAGGGCGAAGGCCGCGCCGACCGGGTCGAAGGCAACGCCAAGCAGGTCGGTGAGCAGGTTAAGGACGCGGGCAAGAACGTCCGCGACGCCTTCAAGCACTGATCGCCCGTATCAATCCGCCACAAAAGGGCAGGCCGCCGCAAAAGGGCAGGCCGCCGCAAAACGGGCGGGCGGGGTAGCGCCGGGGCCGCGGCGCCCGGCAGGCTGGTCGCCGTGGCCTCATATTCAGCCTTCTTCGAAGGTGCCGCGACCGTGGCGGGCGCGCTCATCGGCCTGCTGTTCGTCGCCTTGTCGCTCTCGCCGGAACGGCTGCGCGATGCCCGGTCCGTCGAGCACCAGGCGGTCGCCGCCACCGCGTTCACCGCGCTGGTGGACGCGCTGTTCGTCTCGCTGATCGGCCTGCAGCCGGGCAGCGGCCTGCAGTACGGCGCCGTCATCTTCGGCACGCTCGGGCTCAGCAGTACCGCTGGCCTCGCTCTCCGGCTCTGGCGCAACCGGCACCTGCACCTCAGCAACCGCTGGCCGTTTTTCATCGGCGTGATTCTGCTGGTCTACGCGGCCCAGCTGGTCACCGGGTTCCTGCCCGAGACCCCGGCCGGCGCGGCCGACCGCACCGCGACGTTCGTCTACGTCATGTTCGGCGTCGGCATCGCCCGTGCCTGGCAGCTGCTGGGCCTGAAGGCCGGCGGCCTCCTCGACCAGCTCGGCGTGAGCGTGCACCTGGTCCCTCACATCGAGCCGCCCTCCACCGAGCCGCCCTCTGCGTCGCCCTCTGCCGGCGATCCGCCACCGGCCGCTTAACGTAGTTGCCCGCCCTCCCCGTTACGCGGGGAGCGGAAACCCGGGGCAGGCATTCCCGGCACGGGCCACCTACGATGGCTCCATATGCCCGTCTGCCCTATTTTTCCGAACGGAACGGCCACGGAGCCCACGAACATACGGAGCGCTGCATGCCGCCGACCCCCGCCGATTCGGCGCGGACCGCGATCCTGACTGTCGACGATGACCCCGACGTGTCCCGCGCGGTCGCCCGTGACCTGCGGAGACGTTACGCCAGCCAGTACCGGATCGTCCGCGCGGAGTCCGGTCAGTCCGCGCTGGACGCACTGCACGAACTGAAGCTGCGCGGCGATCAGGTTGCCGTCATCCTGGCCGATTACCGGATGCCGCAGATGAACGGCGTCGAGTTCCTGGAACGCGCGATAGACGTGTACCCGGGCGCCCGGCGCGTCCTGCTCACCGCCTACGCCGACACCAGCGCCGCCATCGACGCGATCAACGTCGTCGACCTCGACCATTACCTGCTCAAGCCGTGGGACCCGCCGGAGGAGAAGCTCTACCCGGTGGTGGACGCACTGCTGGAGACGTGGCGGGCCTCGGACCACCGGGTGGTGCCCGAGACCAAGGTGATCGGGCACCGCTGGTCCGCGCGGTCGTCGGAGGTACGCGAGTTCCTGGCCCGCAACCAGGTGCCCTACCGCTGGTTCGCCTCGGACGAGCCGGAGGGCAAGCGGCTGCTGGAGGCGGCCAACGAGGACGGCCTCACGCTGCCCGTGGTCATCACGCTGGAGCACGACGTCCTGGTCGCGCCGTCCGACGCCGAGCTGGCCGGCCGCGTGGGCCTGGCCACCACGCCGTCGTCCGACTTTTACGACCTCATCGTCATCGGCGGCGGCCCGGCCGGTCTCGGCGCGGCCGTGTACGGGGCGTCCGAGGGCCTGCGGACCGTACTGGTGGAGCGGACCGCGACCGGCGGCCAGGCCGGCCAGAGCTCCCGGATCGAGAACTACCTGGGCTTCCCGGACGGGGTGTCCGGCTCCCAGCTCACCTCGCGCGCCCGCCGCCAGGCCGCCAAGTTCGGCGCGGAGGTGCTCACCACCCGCGAGGTGACCGGCCTGGAGATCAACGGATCGGCCCGGACCGTCCGCTTCTCCGACGGGTCCGCCCTGGACGCGCACAGCGTGATCCTGTCCACCGGGGTCGAGTACCGGCGGCACCGCGCGCCGGGCCTGGAGCCGCTGACCGGCTGCGGGGTCTACTACGGCTCCGCGCTGACCGAGGCGGCCGGCTGCATCGGCAACGACGTCTACATCGTGGGCGGAGCCAACTCCGCCGGGCAGGCCGCGGTCTACCTGGCTCGCGGCGCCCGGTCGGTGACGATCCTGGTGCGCGGGCCGTCGCTGATCAAGTCGATGTCGCACTACCTCATCGAGCAGGTCGAGAACGTCCCGAACATCAAGGTCCGCACCTGCACCGAGGTCGTCGGCGCCCGCGGCGACGGCCACCTGGAGGGCCTCACACTGCGCGACGCGAACACCGGCACCGAGGAGGACGTCGACGCCTCGTGGCTGTTCGTCTTCATCGGCGCCGCGCCGCTGACCGGCTGGCTGGACGGCGTGGTGACGCGGGACGACCGGGGTTTCGTGCTGGCCGGCCCCGACCTGTCCGTGGGCGGTGAGCAGCCGGCGGACTGGCCGCTGGACCGCCCGCCCTACCACCTGGAGACCAGCGTCCCAGGTGTGTTCGCGGCCGGTGACGTCCGCGCCGAGTCCGCCAAGCGCGTCGCCTCCGCCGTCGGCGAGGGCGCCATGGCCGTCATGCTCGTTCATCGTTACCTGGAGAAGCTGTGACCGCCCCGCCCCCCGCCGGCCCGCTCCCCGCCGGCCCGTCCCAGCCCGGCCCGCCCCTCGAGTGCCAGCCGGACGAACTGCGCTCGCTGTTCCTGTTCGAGAAGCTGAGCCCCGGTCAAGTCGAGTGGCTGTGCCAGGAAGGCCGCGTGGAGGTGTTCCCGCCGGGCCCCGTCTACGCCGAGGGCGACCCGGCCACCTGCTTCTACGTGCTACTGGAGGGCACCCTGGTGCTGTTGCGCCGGGTGGGCAGCGACGACATCGAGGTCAACCGGACCTCCGATCCGGGCGTCTACGCGGGCGCCTTCCAGTCCTACCTGGGTGAGCGCGCCCCGCAGAACTACAACAGTTCCCTGCGGGTGACGGTGCCGTCCCGTTTCTTCGTGCTGGACGCGGCGTGCTTCGCGCAGATGATGACCGAATGGTTCCCGCTCGCGGTGCACCTGCTGGAAGGGGCGTTCTTCGGCAATAAGGCCGCCCAGCAGGCCGTCAGCCAGCGGGAGCGGCTGCTGGCCCTGGGCGCGCTGTCGGCGGGCCTCACGCACGAGCTGAACAACCCCGCCGCGGCGGCGGTCAGCGCGACCTCGGCGCTGCGCGACCGGGTCGCCGGGATGCGGCACAAGCTCGGCATTCTCACCAAGCACCCCTACCACCACGACATTCTGGAAGGCCTGATCGACTTTCAGGAACGGGCCGTGGAGCGGGTGGCCAAGGCCCCGGTGCTGGGCCCGATGGAGGCGTCCGACGCCGAGGACGCGGTGGGCGACTGGCTCGACGGGTACGGCATCCAGGGCGGCTGGGACCTCGCCCCGGTCCTGGTCCAGGCGGGCCTGGACACCGAGTGGCTCGACCAGGTAGCCGAGATCACCCAGAACGAGCACCTGGAGGGCGCGATCCGGTGGCTGACCTACACCGTCGAGACCGAACTGCTGATGAACGAGATCCAGGACTCCACCGGCCGGATCATGCACCTGGTCGGTGCGGCCAAGCAGTACTCCCAGCTGGACCGGGCGCCGTACCAGGAGATCGACGTGCACGATCTGCTGGACAGCACGCTGCTGATGCTCTCGGGCAAGATCGGCAAGGGGATCAAGGTCGTCAAGGATTACGACCGGGCCCTCCCGAAGATCCCGGCCTACGCGGCCGAGCTCAACCAGGTCTGGACGAACCTGATCGACAACGCGGTCTCGGCCATGGGCGGCCAGGGCACGCTCACCGTGCGCACCGCGATGGACCGCGAAAAGCTGCGCGTCGAGTTCGGTGACACCGGTCCGGGTGTCCCGCCGGAGATCCAGCCGCGTATCTTCGAACCGTTCTTCACCACCAAGCCGGTGGGGGAGGGGACCGGCCTGGGGCTCGACATTTCCTGGCGGATCGTCGTCAAGAAGCACCACGGCGAGATCAACCTCGCGTCGGTCCCCGGCGACACCCGTTTCTGGGTCTGGCTGCCCCTGACCGCACCGGCGCCGGACGGGCCCGCCCAGCCCGCCGAGCCCACCCTCGACTAGCCCACCCTCGACTAGCAGGAGCCAGCATGACCGACGTACCAGGGGTGGACCCGTCCGCCCCGCCCAGCGGGAACGGCTGCGCCGAGTGTGACGCGGCCGGCGGCTGGTGGTTCCACCTGCGCCGGTGCGCGCAGTGCGGGCACATCGGCTGCTGTGACTCCTCCCCGTCGCAGCACGCGAGCGGGCACGCCAGCCAGACCGGTCACCCGGTCATCCAGAGCTTCGAGCCGGGCGAGGCCTGGTTCTGGAGCTACCCGGGCGAGCAGCTTTACGAGCGCGGCCCGGAGCTGGCCCCGCCGCACCACCACCCGCTGGACCAGTCCACCCCCGGCCCCACCGGCCGGGTGCCCGCCGACTGGCAGGCCCGCCTGCACTAGTCCCTGTCGTGTAGTCCATGTCGTGTCTGTGCCCGGCATCACGTTCGACCTGCTCGACGGGTCTGACGCGCCCGCGGAAGAGGTGCGGGCCCTGCACGCCGAGGTCTATGCGCCTGCCCCTGGTTCCGGCGGTGCTGGTTCCGGCGGTGCTGGTTCCGTTGACGATGCGGAGTTCGCGGACCGCTTCCGGGTCCAGCGCCGCCAGCCAGGCTTCGTCCTGGCCGAGGCCCGCCACGGCGGCTATCTGGTTGGCTACGCGTACGGAATGCCGCTCCGGCCCGCCACCTCCTGGTGGCGGGACCTGACCGCCCCGGTGCCGGCGGAAGTCAGCGCCGAGTACCCCGGCCGCACCTTCGCCGTCGGCGGCCTGCTGGTGCGCGCCTCCTGGCGGCGCCAGGGCATCGGCCGGGCCCTGCACGACCTTCTCCTGGCGGGCCGGCCGGAGGAACGGGCGACGCTGACCGTCCCGCCCGCGGCCATCCCCGCGCAGAACGCCTTCCTGAAGTGGGGCTGGCGCAAGGTGGCCCGGACGCGCCTCCCCGCCCTCTCCGACGTGCTCGTCATCAAGCTCCCGCTGGGCCCCTGACCGCTCCGCCCCCTTACCTTCTCAGTGGGCCCGGCCCCCTCACCACTCCATGCTGGTGCTCGTGAAGTGCGTCAGCGTGTCCACGTCGTCGGGCTGGTAGACGTGCCGCGGCGGCGTCTCGAACGTCGAGTACGGCGTCACCCGCAGCACGACCCGCTTCTCGTCCCGCGCCATCTTCTCGATGGCCGGGAACTTGGACGCGGGCATCGGCTCGCCGGCCATCAGGTCGATGACCTGCCGCAGCAGGTCGGTGGCCTGGACCGGATCGGGCTCCAGCACCGCGCGCCCGTAGACCTGCAGGTAGCCGAGCGGCCACTGCTCGTTCAGCACGCAGATGCTCACCCGCGGGTCCCGCTGCACGGCCTTGGCCTTCGCCCGGTCGGCCATGGTCGAGATCAGCATGTCGTCGCCGTCCATGATGTAGTAGACGACCGTCATCGCCGGGCCGTGCTCCTGGCGGTTGTAGCCGAAGACACAGGTTCGGTGGTCCCGGACGAACTGCCTGCGTTCCTCGCGGTTCATGCGCCTCGTGCTCCTCACTCAGGTTCGTTTCCGCCCCTAGTGTCCCGGTGCCGGCTAACCAGCGCGCAGCCGGGGCCGTAACGTTAGGCACATGCGTGCATGGGTTGTTGCCAAGCCCGGGCCGATGTCATCCGGGCCGCTGGAACTGACCGACCGGCCGGTACCCGAGCCGGGGCCCGGCGAGCTGCTCGTCAAGGTCATCGCGTGCGGCGTCTGCCGCACCGACCTGCACCTGGCCGAGGGCGACCTGCCGCCGCACCACCCCCGGACGACGCCCGGCCACGAGGTGGTCGGGCAGGTGGCGGCCACCGGCCCCGGCACGAGCCGGTTCCGCGAAGGCGACCGGGTCGGCGCGGCATGGCTGGCCGGTACCGACGGATCGTGCCGGTTCTGCCGCCGCGGCCAGGAAAACCTGTGCCCCGGGTCCAGCTACACCGGCTGGGACATTCACGGCGGGTACGCCGAGTACCTGACCGTGGCCGACGCGTTCGCGCACCCGCTGCCCGGCGGGTTCAGCGACACCGAGCTCGCGCCGCTGCTGTGCGCCGGCATCATCGGCTACCGGGCGCTGGTCCGGGCCGAGGTGCCGCCGGGCGGGACCCTGGGCATCTGGGGGTTCGGCGGCTCCGCGCACCTGGCCGCGCAGGTTGCGATGGCGCAGGGCGCCCAGGTGCACGTCTTCACCCGCGCCCCGGCCGCCCGCGACCTGGCGCGTGACCTGGGCGCGGCGTCGGTCCAGGATTCCTTTGATCCCTCGCCGGTGCCGCTGGACTCGGCCATCCTGTTCGCGCCGGTCGGCGACATCGTGCCGGCCGCGCTGGCCGCGCTGGACCGCAACGGCACGCTCGCGGTCGCCGGGATCTACCTGACCGACATCCCGTCGCTGAACTACTCCAAGCACCTCTTCCAGGAGCGCAACCTGCGCAGCGTCACCTCCAACACCCGCGGCGACGCCCAGGAGTTTCTCACCCTGGCCGAACGCCTCAAGATCAAGGTGACCACCACCCCGTACCCGTTCAGCCAGGCCGCCCGCGCCCTCGCCGACCTCGAGGCCGAGCGCGTCCACGGCGCCGCCGTGCTGCAGATGTGAGCGGCACCCCCCTGGGCTCACGCCCATGACCGTCCTGAACTATCCGCTGGCCGCCATCGCCACCGCCCTGACGGTGCTGCTGTTCGCGTTCGTCGTGCGGCGGCTCCTCGGCCTGCCCCTGTCGGCGCTGCGCACGCTGCTGGCCGGATTCATCGCCTTCTTCTGCGCCTCGCCCATCATCCTGGCCCTCGGCGGTTCATCGGTCAGCAGGACGCGGACCACCCTTCCCGGCCTGCTGTTCGTGCTCCTCGGCGTGATTATCGCGCTGCTGGTGGGCATGGTTTTCCTGGTCGTCTCCGAGGCGCTGGTGCCGAGCGGATCGCTGCCCGGCCCGCTGTACGTGCTGCGCAGCCTGCGCCGGCAACTGGGCCGCACCCGCCGCTACTCGCAGATCAGCCGGATCCTGGTCCGCCGCGGACTGCTGCCCTACCTGCGCGGCGGGCGCCGTTCGGAGCTTGCCACCTCCGAAGGGCGGGCCCGGCTGGCCCGGTCGCTCCGGCTGGCCCTGGAGGACGGCGGGGTCACGTTCGTCAAGTTGGGCCAGGTGATATCCACCCGCCGGGACCTGATCCCGCCCGAGTTCATCAGCGAGCTGAGTCATCTGCAGGATGATGCCCCCCAGGTGCCCTGGCCGCAGATCGCCGGCGTGCTCCGCACCGAGCTGGGCGCCGACCTGGATGAGGTGTTCGCGGGCTTTGACCAGGAGCCGATCGCAGCGGCCTCGATCGCGCAGGTCCACGCGGCGACGCTTCCCTCGGGGGACCGGGTGGCGGTCAAGGTGTGCCGCCCGGACGTACGTGGCGTGGTCGACCGGGACCTGGACATCGTGGTCCGGCTCGCGGCCCGGCTGCAGCGCAGCACGAACTGGGGCCGGGCCGTCGGCGCGGTGGACCTGGCGCACGGCTTTGCCGACGCGCTGCTGGAGGAACTCGACCTGCGGATCGAGGCCCGCAACATGACCGCGGTGGCCGCCGCGGCGGCCAAACGCGGCGCCAGCATCCGGGTGCCGGTCCCGCACCTGCCGCTGTGCGGCGAAAAGGTTCTCGTCATGGAGTACCTCGCCGGCCACCCGCTGGCCGCCGCGGCGCTGCCCGCCGGCGCGCGGGCCACGCTCGCCCGTGGCCTGCTGGATGCCCTGCTGTGCCAGGTCCTGCTGGACGGGACGTTCCACGCCGATCCGCACCCTGGGAACGTGCTGCTGCTCACCGACGGGACGCTCGGCCTCCTCGACTTCGGCTCGGTCGGCCGTATCGACGCCGGCCTGCGCGCCGCGCTGCAGCGCCTGCTGCTGGCCCTCGAGCGGGGCGACCCCGCCGCGCTGGCCGACGCGCTGCTGGACGTGGTGGAGCGCCCCGGGGATCTGGACGAGCCGCTCCTGGAGCGGGCGCTGGGCCGGTTCGCGGCCCGGCACGTCGCGGCCGGGATCACCCCGGACGTGCGGATGTTCACCGACCTGTTCCGCATCATCACCGATCACGGTCTGGCGGTACCGCCCGAGATCGCGGCGGTCTTCCGCGCGCTTGCCACCATGGAGGGCACGCTGACCCTGCTCGCGCCCGGGTTCGACATCGTGACCGAGGCGCGCCGGTTCGCCGCCGAGCAGCTCGCCGGGCAGTTCAGCCCGGACTCGCTCCGGCGGACGGCCATGGACGAGCTGACGTCACTGCTGCCCATGCTGCGCCGCCTGCCGCGCCGCATCGACCGGATCGCGGGCGCGCTGGAGGCGGGGCGGCTCAGCGTCAACGTCCGCCACCTCGCCGACGCGTCCGACCGGCGTTTCGTCACCGGCCTGCTGCAACAGGTGCTGCTGACGTTCCTGGCCGCCGCGGCCGGAATCATGGCCGTGATGATGATCGGCCTGCACGGCGGCCCGAGCGTGACCCGGACGGTCACCCTGTACGCCTTCTTCGGGTACTGCCTGCTGGTGGTCGCCGCGATCCTGGCCGTCCGGGTCCTGGTCCTCGTCTTCCGGCCCGACACCAGCTGACGCGCCCGCCTGGCGCGGCCGTCCCGTGTCGCTGCAGTCCGCGAGTAACGGGTCCGCCCAGGCGGAGGTCGGGCCCATCCGAACGGTCGGCCGGGCGCAGGCTCACGCTGTTAGGCCGGGTGGTCCATGGCTGTGCAGGACCCGCCCGTCCGGGCTGGTGGCGGTGGTGGTGCCGTCGGGGTGGCAGGCCAGTTTCCAGCCCCACCGGTGAATCACGATCAGATGATGGAACCGGCACAACAGGCGCAGGTTTCCCAGGGCCGTCGCGCCACCCTGGGACCAGTGGATGAGGTGATGGGCGTCGCAGACCTGCGGGGGCTGGTGGCAACCGGGGAACTGGCAGTGCTTGTCCCGCTGGATGACGGCCTTGCGTAGATGCGGGGGGACGGTGCGGGTGCTGCGGCCGACGTCCAGCGGCTGGCTGAGGCTCGTGTAGGGCGCACCCAGCGAGGTGGTGCGCAAGCAGGCGGCGAGCCCGCCGGGCCCGGACAGAAGGTCGATGCTCATCTGCAGCAGCGTGTCCCGCAGCCGTTGCCGGGTGGCGGGGGAGATCGCCCGGGCGGGCTCCCCGTCCCGGTCCACGGCCGGCTGGTGGTTCTGCTCTGTGGGCGGCTGGCCGTCGCTGTCCGTGGTGAGCTGGATGTGGCCGTTCGCGCGCAGGAAGAGGTCGGTGAGCTGGTCCAGGGTCGCCCAGTCGATGTGCCCGGATACCACCGGAGTGATCACCGCGTCACACGTGGCTGCTTCGGCCGCCGGGCCGGAAAGGTGGACCGCCCCGGGGAGATCAGCGGCAGCACGGGCAAGGCTCCGGCCGGGGCCGGGGCTATTAGACCAGCCGGTTTCCAGGCCCGGGGCGCCCGGGAGGCCGCGCAACGTGGCCAGGTCGATATGGACCTGGACGTGGGCGGGCTGGCCATCGCGGCCGGGCAACATGTCCGGGGCGGCGATCAGCCGCTCGCACGCCGCTTTCAGCGCGTCGTGCCGGCGCTGGGCTGCGGTGCGGGCGTCTTCGGGGCCGCCCTTCTGGGACAAGGCGTCCAGGATCACCTGCAGGCTGGCCGCGCATTCGGGGGTCAGGTCCCCTTGCAGCCGCCCCGCCCCGCCGATTGTGGTCTCCAGCCACAGCGCCCGGTCCCCGAAGCCCCCGTCACCATCGGAGTCGGGGGTGGTCCGGGCCCGTTCGATCATCTCCCGCGCCAGTGCCTTGAGGTCGTGGATATCGGCGCCGCCCAGCGCGGCGGCGAGCAGGATCTGGTCCGCGTCGGCCCGGTGGTCTTCGGGGATCTGGTCGGTCCAGTCGCAGGCCTGCTTGGCCCACGAACTGCTCAGCCGCCCGGCAGCCAGCGCGCCCGCGATCACCGGATGGGCCTGCAGTCGCCGGGCCCATCCCGTGGCCCCGGCGGCGGCGCCCTGGGTGATCCTGGTGAAGGCCCGCAGCCAGGATTTCGCTCCGTACTGCCCGTCGGCCTGGTACCCGTCCTGCGCGGTGAACGCGGCCAGGATCCTCGCCCGGGCGGCGGTATGCTGCGCTTCGGCCTGTTCCAGCCCGACCAGCGCCTCGGCCTGCACCGCGGTCTCCAAGGCAGCGGCGTCACAGGCGGCGAGGTAACCCAGCCCGGCACGGACCATGGCCAGTGCCTGCACCGTACTGGACGGTACGGCCGGCTCGTTACGTGTGCACATGGACGGAATCACCCCCCGGCAGGCAAGGATCAGGGAAATGGGAAACAACAGGCCGGGCCCGCCGCACGGCAGGACACTCCCCAGGGCCCAAACACCCGCGCCCGGCACGACAGCCGGACGGCGCAGTCGCACTCACGGGCGGCTGTCCTCATCGGTACCGGTCAGGGACCGGTCGTTGCCTGGCCAGCCGGATTACTCCCCGGTGGCACCTCGCTGGCGTCTTTCGATCGCTAGTTCGATAATAACAGACCCCGCCGACATTTCCGCAAACCCGTCTCTCCCCTGGAAGGGCGGGAAGAAGTAATCCGCCCATGCGAGACCGCTATGGACCACGACGGCCACGCATCGCCTAACTGTTGTAACAGTCTGCTTCCGCGCATAACGCCGGTACGGACGACCGGCCGCTGATGTCGAGCACGTCGCAGCGCTTGAGTCCCGCGTCCTGCTGGAGACGGCTGAGACTGGCTTCCGGAAATATCCTGGATTTCGCCAGGAAGAATCGCCTTGTCTCACCCTTCCAGCCAGGAATTGCGTAATCACTCGATATTTAATTTATGTAACAAGCTGCTCAGCGAAAGTTCACTGCCCGCCCGGTCTCCCTGGATAGGATTGATCAGATTTTCGTAGAAAGTTCCGACGGATCCCCTTGGCCCGAAATCAATCATGGTGAACCGGCTCCAGGTTTTTTGTCGGCCGACCGCATACATGATGCGCCTGAGTGCTGAGGCCCGGCCGGACCACAGCAGACCACGGCTCTCTAGATCGGCCTGATCTGCGCACTTCAGATGGCATGCGCCACGGGTTCCGTGGCCGCTCGTAACGGCGGTTCTCGTTCGCGGTGAGGCCGCCCTCCTGATCGCCCCGCGGCTGTCGCCGGCGCTTATGCCGCATCCCCCGCGAACGCCCGTTATGTCATACCTGGTCGGCTCGTGCTTTCTGTAATCGCATTGGGTCATTCCGTCGCATTGTTAACCTGGAGACATGTGGGACTGCGTCGCCAGTCGCCTCGGCCGTAGTAATTGGCGGCGCGAGCCCGGGGGCAGCTAAGATATTAGAAGCAGCTGGAGGGCCCGGAGAGGCTTAATTGTGAAATGCAGCCTGATGCACCTTAACGGCATTATCGACATGGCGAAGGACTATCAGAACTCGGCTGCGTTCGCACGCGGCTCGGGCTGGCCGCGATGGCGGGCATGTCCAAGCCACCGGTCCAGTGCGCGCTCTGATGGGGTGCGGGCGGCCGTCCATCGATAGCGATGAGAGCGCACAGGCAGGACGTTCCCTCGGGCTAAGGAGCTCCATGAGGTTCCGAATGGTCGCGGCGGTTACCCTCAGCGTCCCGTTCGCCCTGGCGGCGCTGGTCGGTGCCCCGGCGGGCGCGTCCCCGGCGACATACACGGCCGCGCCGTTCAGCGAGGCGACGCCCACCGACGTCATCATCCTGGCCGACGAGTCCGGCAGCATAGGCTCCCGCCGCTATCCGGGGGAGCTACCGGGCGAGCGGCAGGCGGCGGCGGAGATTGCCAGCGCGGCGTGGTCAGCCGACTCACGGGTCGCCATCTACGGCTTCGGCAGCGCCCCGCCCGGCGAGCCGGAGTCGGCCGCCGTGGACAAGATCTGCGGCCCGACCCCGGTGGCCACGCAGCAGGACATCGCCATCCTGGACGCCTGCGCCAGCCGGATCGCGGCCCGCCCGCCCGACGCTTGGAATACCGACTTCGACGCAGCGCTCACCGTGGCCGGGCAGGTGCTGACCGCGGAGGGGACGGCGGGTCAGGGCCGGGTGCCGCTCGTGTTCATGCTCACCGATGGCACGCTCGACCTCGGCAGTGCCTTCGCCACCGCCGCCGCCCAGCGGCAGCTGTCCGGCGTGGTCCTGCGCGGCCTGGACCAGCGGGGCATCGAGATCTGGCCGGTCGGGTTTGGCGCGGCGGACCGGGGCGCCCTCGACGCGATCGCGGGCGGCGGCGCGCAGACCATCCGGACCTGCCCGGCCGGCAGCGGCGGCGCCCCACGGGCCACGACGGTGCCGCCCAGCGTGACCGGCACGAAGGAGACCGAACAGATCCAGCAGCAGTTGCTCCGGGCCTTCGCCGCAGCCAGCTGCGCGACCGCCGGGCCTGGCCACTGGCAGGTGCTGCAGCCCGGAAAGTCCGTGACCCAATACGTGGCCGTGGACCCGCTGACCACGCTCGGCTCCATCATCGTCAACAAGGGCGACCGGGCTGTTACCGTCACCTACACCGATCGGGACGGCGGCCACGTCGCCGATACCGCGCGGGCCACGGGCCAGCTGGACGGCGCCGCCTACCAGCTGAGCAGCAGTGGGGCGGCGGCCACGCAGGAGGCGCTGCACCTCGACTACCCGGTCCCCGGCCGGTGGGCGGTGACCTTCGATAACCACAGCGGGCAGCCCCAGGTAGTCAGCACGCAGGTGCTCTGGCAGGGCCAGGTCGACCTAAACGTCAACTTCAGCCCGGAGACCGGCGACTCCGACTCTCGCAAGCAGCTGCTGGTCATGGTCAGGCCGCTCACCGTCCGGCCGATCCCCGCGGCCGAACTGGCCTTGCTCCACGTGCGGGTTACCGTGCAGTGGCGGGCCGGCGGGACGACTGTGGCCGTGCCGGTCACGTTCAGCCCGGCGGACGGGGAGTTCACCGGGCCGGTGACCGTGCCCTTCGGGCAGTCGGGCAACGCGCTGGTAACGGCTACGGTCCAGGCGGCCGGCGTCGTGGGCGCGGGGCAGGCCACGCTCAGCTACCAGCCGGGCGGCGGGCTGCGCATCACCGTGTCGATCCCGCCTGACATCCGGATCGATACGGGCAGTACGCGTACCTTCGACGCCAGCGTCACCAACCTGGATAACACCAAGCAGCCGGATAATCACAGCGTCCATTTCCTGCTGTCCGGCCTCCACGGCACCGGGAACGCCTGGATCATCCAGCCGGGCGCCACCATCGGGTCCGGCACCGGGAGCGTCCCGGTCACAATCCACGTCGGGCAGGCGCGCGGCCTGGTGCAGGGCGAAATAGAGTGGGAGGTCGCAGGCACGCAATACCCCGCGGGGCCCCTCGACATCACCGTCGGGCCACCCCCGCCCTGGTACACGCAGTGGTGGCCGTGGACAGCCCTCGCGGTCGTCGTCCTCGCCGGCGCGGGCCTGTACACGCGGCGGCGGGTCAAGGCCGACCGGGCGCGGCGGGCCGGGGAAGCGGCGGCCCGCGCGGAGGCGGAGCAACGGGCGGCGAACAAGAACGTCCGCGACGCCGGCCTCGCCCTGCTGCGCAGGGACGTGCCGGGCGATGTGGCGTTCCTGCGCTGGACCGGCCCCGACGATGACAAGGCCGACATCTTCGAGCGCTGGTTTGAGGTCCGGCGCACGACGAGCGGGATCCCTCGGCTCCTCGAGACCACCCACAAGAAGTCCGGACGGGTCCTGCTGCTGACCCGCAGCGCGGAGGACGGCATGTTCCGGCTGACCGCCCCGGGCATCGCCGTGCCGGCCCCGGCGGATGGCACGGGAAACGGCACCCGGGCCGCCGCATCGGGAGCCGGCGGCCCGGTGCAACTCGGCCGCGGTCCCGGTGGCACTGGCGCGGGCGCGGGGGACGCGGCAGCGGTTGCGGACGTAGCGCAGGGCAGCGCGGCGGCCGGCGGCCCTGGCGCGGCGCCCGTCGCGGCGGCGCCAGCCATCCGGGAGGATCGGCCGTTCGACCCGCCGCCCGGCACCGGCCTGGATGACTGCGTGTTCATGGTCACCCGGGATGACGCGCCCCGGGCCAAGCTGCCCGACCCGCGGCTAGACGACCAGGACAACGAGGACTACGTGCCGGTCCCCCAGAGCACCGGGTCGAGCTGGCGGGACGAGGAGTTCGAGCGTCCCGACCCCACCGAGTACGACGACTTCAGCGATTTCGACGAGCACGGCGACGCTGGCGGCAGTACGCCTAACGGCAGCAGGGACCTGAGGCAGGGAAGGACGTGACCGCACGTGGAGATACAGAACGCGCTCCTGTACGTCGGCATCGGCGGGAGCGGGCACAAGATCGGCACGGGGCTCGAGCTCCGGCTGCGCCGGACGCTGCGCGGCGCGGACGGCGTGAGCCCGGTTGGCAAGGAGTCCCGCCAGTACCTGCCCTATGAGCTGCCTCCGTGCTTCCAGTTCGTCTACGTGGACCTAGACGATAAGGAGATCATCGAGCTGCGCAGGCAGGCGGCACCGCTGAACGGCGACCACAAGCTGGCCGTGGCGAAGACCGCGCGGGTGGCCGCCAACCTGGTGCCCTTGCAGCGCAGCTACCCGGACGTGGCGCAGAGCCTGCGAACCGCCGCTGACCGGGAAGTTCATGACTGGCTCCCGCCCGCCACCGGCGAGCCGAACATCGCGCCGTTGTCCCGGGGCGCCGGACAGCTGCCGGCGATCGCCAGGGCTTGCCTGTTCGCGACGATGGCCAGCACCGGCGGGATCACCGACGCGCAGCGCCCGATCAGGGAGGCGATCAACGCGCTCAGCGGCTCTGGCCCCGCACTCGCCGCGCTCGGCGGCGGCGGCGCCGTCACCGCGTGCGACGTGTTCGTGGTCTTCTCCGTGGCCGGCGGCACCGGGACCGGCCTGTTCTACGACTACATGCATCTGATCGCCGACGCGTTCGACGGCAGCAGCATCGACATCATGATCCACCCGATCGTGGTCATGCCGTCGGCGTTCAAACCCGCGCAGGGCGGCGGCAGGCCCGCGCTGCTCAACGCCGGCCGCGGGCTGCTTGACCTGGCTCAGCTCGTCGATGACCAGATCGCGCGGGCCGCCGACGTCACCTACGGGGCGGCCGCCGCCGGGCTTGAGCGCGGGCTGAGCGTTGCCTACCCCGGACCCGGTGGCAAGCGGATCAGGATCAAGCCATCGACGATTCAGTCCGCCTACCTGTTCTCCGAGACGAACGGCCTCAGTGACACCGACCTGCACAGGTCCATCGCCTCTTTCGTCCTGACCAAGGCCGGGGTGCGGGACCGCGCCGCCGGCGGCGGCGCGGAGGGACCCGGGATCTCGCAGGGGCACGACATCAACAACGTTGTGGCTAAGCAGACCCTCGCGCCGTCGGGCGTGGGCGGCCGGTCACTGTCGCTCGCCGCGGTCACCTCGCTGTCCCAGCCGCGCGCCGAGGTGCTCGACATCCTCGCCGCGCACCTGCTCGCCCTCGCCGTCGGCGACGATGAGCTGGGTCACGTCGGGGAGGACAACGACCCGCTGGTCACGCAGTTCCTCAACGCCGCGGGGCTCGATGAGCTGCGCCGCCGGCCGAATGAGGCCCGGGGGAAGGTCCGCACGGGGCTGTCGGACGACGCCCGGCGCCAGGCGATGACCGAGGAGATGCGCGACCTGCGGAACATTCTCCGCGAGCGGGTACCAGAGCTGGCCCGCGAGTTCGACCCATCGCGGGGCATCAGGTCGGTCCTGACCAGCCCCATTCCCGGTCACCACGGGTCGGTTGACCTGTTCCGAGCCGCGCGGGCGATCTTCGGCGCCACAGGAGCGGGCAGCGGGTCACGCGGCGGACCGGCGCCGCAGACCGCGGAGCGCCTGCTGCAGGAGCGGGCCGTCTTCCGGTCCGTGCCCGACGAGCCGCCGGCCGACGACCCGGACCGGTGGTTCGCCCGCAAGATCACCATGTCGTGGAACCAGGCGTGGGCCGCCGAGCAGTCGAAGTGGCTGCCAACGCTCACCCAGTTCAAGGACACCGTGGCCGACCTGACCGGGGCGCTACGGCAGCACCAACTGGCCGAGGGACCCGAGGTCGCGCAGCGGGTCGGCGACCTGTTCACCGAGCGGAAGGTCGCCCCCTACTACCTGCCCGACCTGCCGCGCGGCCCGCAGGAGTTCTGCGCCGAGCTCATCAGGCGGCTCGCCGGGAAACTCGGCACGGGCGGGGATCCGCTGGCCATGCTCACGGCCCTGCTCGGCCCGAGCTTCTGGGCGGACGTCATCGACGACGCCCAGCGATTCGGCGCCGCCCGAGCGGTCGCGCGCCTGCGGCGGGCCATCGACGGGGCGATCTGGCGCGTCACCAGGAATGGCTCGCTGCTCATCCCGCAAGTGGCCGACCTGCTCGCGGCCGTCTCCGGGATGGCCGTGCCTGGAGTGTCAGCGAAGGAACGCGAGCGGTTCCGGAACCGGCTTGACGGCTTTGTCCTGCCTGGCCTGCTTCCGGAGGCGCGGGGGGACGTGCGGGTACTGGTCGCCTATCCCATCGGCCCCAAGGAGGAGGCAGACGAGGCGGCGGAGTTCGACGACGATCCGGTGCCCGGCCAGGCCGTGCCGCAGCGAGACCAGGGCGCGACCGCTCCCGGACCGGGCCTGAACGGTAATGCCGCTAGCCCGAACGGCAGCGCGAGCGGCCCGGTTAGCGGCAACGTGCTGCCGACGCGCAAGCCCCAGGTGGAAGAGCGCCTGGAGGCTACGCTCCGGGAGCAACTCGGGCGGCAGCCGGGGCGGGTGGACTTCGAGTTCATCCCCACGAGGGAAGAGTCGCTGACCGTCGTGCTGACCCGCGTCGCCCTCGGAGTCACCGACGTCCCCGAGGCGATGGACGTGCTGCGCGCCTGGCAGGCGGCGGTCCGCGAGCCGCAGCGCCAGGACTATCTGCGGTGGCGGCAGCGGCGCGGCTACCACTACGAGTGGCTGCTGACCACCCCCGAGCAGCGGGTGGACATCCTGCACCAGCTCATGATCGCGATGCGGAACGGGCAGGTGGACGTCGTCGCGGGCACGAAGGACAAGCCGACGCGGATCGAGATCCGGATCAGGGCCGATGCCGACCCCAACGTCGCCCGCCTGGCGCTGGACCTCACCGGCTTCGGTCCCGCCTCGCCCTGGGGCTCCCTGCTGGCCGCCTACGAGCTATCGATCCTCGGCGGCACCGAGCTGAACCGTCAGGAGATGTACGAGGCACTGATGAACCTGACCCCGGTTATCACGCCATCCGATGATGGATTCAGCACGCGGAGTCACCCACTTTACCGGGCTTTCCTGACCACCGCCGGGGAGCAGGTGCAGGTCCTGACCACGATCCGCGACGTGCTGCGGCAGCGGTCCGTCGGCCAGCGAAGCGCCCAGTTGCGGCGCGTCGAGATTCTCCTCAACTTCTGGCAGACCACCGTGTGGGAGGCGTGGGAGAAGCCACTCGCCGTGCAACTCCAGGAGGGCGGCAGCCTACGGGAGCTCGACGAGGGGCTGCGCGGCCTCGTCCACTTGTTCACGGCGGGTGAGTCTGACGGAGATGTGCTGGGCACGGGCGTGCCCGAGTGAGCCGCCCCGGTGACGGCGCCGACCCGGTGACCGTGATCCGCCTCGATCTGCGTGCGGGGGCCTCGGGTCCGCATGCCGTCGAGGCGGACGAGATCGGCCCGGACACGCTGACCGGCGTCCAGCAGCAAGCCGTCCGTCGGCTGCCCGCGCCGCCCGCCGACGGCGGGCGGCGCCGCCTGGTCGACGTGGGCCGCGTCCTGGTCATCGACGACGCGGCGGCGTTCGCCGACCATGCCGCCGCCTACCAGCACCTGCTGCTCACCCCCACCATCGGCCGGCTGCTGTGCGTGATGGTCGGCGCGCTCGCCGACCCTGACGCCATCGATCTGCCGGGCGCGGTGGCCGCCGACAACGCGACCAGTACGGGCGTGCTCTGGGTCGGCGACCCGGTCGGCACCGGCTGGCACCTGGGGATGACCACCACCACCCGGCTGGCCGAGGGCGGCGCCGACCCCGATGGGACCGCCACCCAGGCGGAGGTCATCGGCGCGCTCGCCGACCCTGACGTCTTTGACGCGGCGCTCGCCGCGATCACCTCGATGGACGGCAACGTTGCCGCCCCGGCCGTACTCCCCGTGATTCGCTGGCCCGCGCTCGACCTGTTCCCGCTGGCCGAGGAGCTCCCTGCGGGCGACGGCCCGGCCGTACCCCACGAGATCGCCTCGGTTCCCGGCCCTGATATCAGGCAGCTCCTCATCGGCCTATGGTCCATCGCCCCCGCGATGGCCCGGTGCGAGCGGCTGCTCACCGAGGCGGAGCGGGCGGCCCGCCGACTTCCTCTAGTGCCCGGACTCGGCGGCCGGCGTGCCTGGCGGGCCGCCACCGCGCTCGGCCAGGCTTGCGCGGCCCTCGGCCCAGGAGGGCCGCTATGGGAGCCCGCCCGCTTCCCCGCTGGACTCACCGCCCAGCTCGCGCAGGTACCACGGGCCCGCACGCTCTGGCATCCAGGCCTTGTCCTCGGGCCGCTGGTCGTTGCCGCCGGCGCGGTCGGCACCGGGATCGCCTACGCGCTCCGCGGCCTACCGCCGACCGCGGCCGCTGCCATCGCAACCGCCTGCGCGGCGGCGGTTCTCGGCGGTCCGGCGGCCGTCTGGTGGCGCCGCGCGACCCGGCGCTGGCTCGCCACCGTGCCGCTTGGCCAGGCCAGGACGGCACTGGACGCGCTCTCGTCCGGCCTGGCCGCCCACGGCGTCCTGGCACTGGAAGAGGCCGCGGCCGCATGGTACCGCGCCCAGCAACGCCGCCTGGTCACCTGGTGGCGGCTGGCCAGGCGGGCCATGAGAGAACGGATCGTGGGCGATGTCGCTGCGGTCCTCGGCTTGCAGGACCCGGTCGGCCAGCCGGACCAGGAGCCGGCGGCCGACCGGGTCGGGGACGCGGACCTCATCGAACCCGAGCTCGCGGAGGTCCCGCTGACCATCGAGACGGTCACCGCCGATGCGCTCGCGCTGCTGGCGGCCAGCATCCTCGACGAGGACTTTATCCAGCTCACCGCCCCCCGGCAGTTGCCGCTCCTGGACGGGAGCACGCGCGCGGCGCAGCTCATCCGGTACGCCCCGACCGGCGCGCGGGAGGCGCTCGCCGCCGAGAGCGCGGACGCCCCGGACAACGCGGAGCGGGTACCGCTCAGCGATGTTGCCTGGACGACGACCGGGCAGACGATCGGGGTGCTCCGCCTCGTCCCGGCCCGGCCCGGCGTGCTCCGCACCGCCGACGCCACCGGTCACGCCGGGACTGTGCTCCAGGTCGGGGTATCCGGCGGCGGTGACGACCGGGCGGCCCAGGGGCTGGCAGCGTGGCTCGGTGCGGGCAACGACCCGGATCGCCGGGTCACTCTGCTGGAGCCGCGCGCCGGCCCGGTCAGCGTCACGCTGCGGTCCAGCGCCGGCTGCGAGCTGGTCGTGAAGGACGTCATCGACTGGCTGCGCGCCGCCGAAGAGGCGACCGAGGCGGCGTTCACGTGCGGTAACGGCCACCCTGCCACGGTAACGGCCGCGGACGCGCAGGCCGCGACCGACGCCGAGTTCGACGCGATCGCGGCGCGCATCGCCAAGCAGTGCGCCCAGCCCGCTCCGTAACAGGGAGGGCCTGCGCGGCGGTCATCGACCTCGCCGCCGTACCGCACGGTCAGCCAGGCACAGAGTCGTCTGGCGCGGCCGGCAGGGCTAACCGTGACGGCTATTCAAAAGCACGAACTCAAGGCGGCGTTGGCTGAGGATTGGAATTTCCGGGTAACAGTCCGCGCTCCGCGCATAACGGCGCCGGGCGCGTCGCTGGAAGCCGGAGATCCGAAGGCCATCGGCCAGTACACGATCCTCAGCCGTCTCGGTCAGGGGACCATGGGCACCGTTTACCTTGCGCGCGGCCATGACGGAGGGAACGTCGCCCTCAAGGTCGTGCGGCCGGAATGGGCGCACGACGCGGATTTCCTCCGCCGCTTCAGTCAGGAAGCGAAGCACGCGAGCCGAACATCGAAAGCGTTCCCGGCCCGGGACCGCTTATATGGACACGAACGGCCACGCATCGCCAAGCTATTGCAAACTTATAGCAGGTACGTAATAGTCGCATTAGCGTTTCAGCTCTTGGCCGAAGAGCCGAAGAGCCGAAGAGCCGAAGAAAGGACACCGTGACCAGCAGCACCGGTAGCGACCGCGCCCCCAGCCTGCAAGCCGCGCTGCGTTCGTACTGGAACGCCGACGCCGCCACCTACGACCAAGCCGTGACGCACATACCGCGCTCCGCGGCGGTCAACGCCGCCTGGGCCGCGGCACTGCTGCGCCTGCTCCCACCGCCACCGGCAACCGTCCTTGACGTCGGCGCGGGCACGGGTTTCCTGTCCGTGCACCTGGCCCAGCTCGGTTACCAGGTCACCGCACTGGACTCCGCACCCGCCATGCTAGAACAGCTGACCGCGAAGGCCAGCAGGGCGGGACTGGCCATCAAGACCGTCTGCGCCGACGCGGCGGACCCACCAGACGGCCCCTTCCACGCCGTCGTGCAACGGCACCTGATCTGGACCCTGCCCGATCCCGGTCGGGCGCTGAACACGTGGCACCAGGCCGCGCCCGACGGCCGTCTCGTGCTTTTCGAAAGCGTCTGGGGCAGTGCCGCCGATCCCGCCGAACGGTTCCGCAGCTACGGCCGCCGCCTGGTGCGCAGGCTCCACCGAGACGCGCACGAGCACCACGCCGAGTACGACCCCCAGTGGCATGCGGGCCTGCCCCTCGGCACCGGCACCACCCCCGAGGCGCTCACCAGCCTGCTCGCCGCCAGCACCTGGGGCCCCGGCCGCCTGCACCGCCTCCGTGACATCGAATGGACAACCCTCACCACGTTGCCACCTTCGGAACGAATCTTCGGGGTAGCCCCGCGCTTCGCCCTGACCGCCGGAGGCCCCGCCCGACACTAAGCCGCCTCGGCCTCCCGGCGCATCGCCCCCCGCGCTCTTTCCGCTCCGGCGTCCTCCCGGCCTAGGAGCGACCCGGCGCCCTACGTCCCCGCGGCGGCCAGGAACTTCGCCACGATCGGCCCGCACGTCGGCCCGCCGTCACCGGGCGAGTCCACCACCAGGCACGCGAACGTCATGTTCCCCTTGAACCCCATGAGCCAGGCGTCGATCTTCAGCGGGTT
>Ga0182014_10001628_pt1 | contig 29661 bp, 26 predicted proteins | sample 612S2DmetaG_FD_120489 | JGI IMG/M metagenome (GOLD analysis project Ga0182014, IMG submission 120489) | Permafrost microbial communities from Stordalen Mire, Sweden - 612S2D metaG | ecosystem: Environmental > Terrestrial > Soil > Wetlands > Permafrost | place: Sweden: Stordalen | collected... | reverse complement strand
GGACGCGCCAAGTATACGTCCGACTTCACCCGCAAGGACCTGCTCTTCGCGGCCTATCAGACCAGCCCTTACGCCCACGCCCGCGTCACCAAGGTCGATACCGCCCCCGCCGAACGGATGCCCGGCGTCAAGGCCGTCCAGGTCGTCTCGCCCGCGGGAACCGAAGTGCAATGGGAGGGCACCGAGATCGTTGCCGTCGCCGCCGTAACCGAAGAAATCGCCCAGGAAGCCGCCCGCAACATTAAGGTGGAATACGAAGTCCTGCCCCACCTGGTGCGCGAGGACGATCTGACCAAGGCCGGCCCACGCGTCAAAGCCGCCGGAGAAAAAGTCGTCGGCGATCCCGATCAGGCTTTCCAGCAGGCCGAAGTGGTCTCCGACGGTCATTACGGCATCCCCGTCGTAACTCACTGTTGCCTGGAGTCCCACGGTCAGGTGATCGAGTGGCGCGGCGATCGCGTGAACGCCTGGCCTTCCACCCAGGACGTCACCCGCTATGCCGGCACTCTCGCTCCCAACCTCAAAGTTCCGGTCCCCAACATCAATGTGCAGATGGATTACGTCGGCGGCGGTTTCGGCAGCAAGTTCGCCCCCGATTCCTGGGGTGAAGTCTGCGCCCGCCTTTCCCAGAAGGCCGGCGGCGCCCCGGTGAAACTCTTCCTCGACCGCGCCACCGAGCAGTTGATCGCCGGCAATCGTCCCTCCGCCTACGCCAAAATCAAACTCGGCGGCAAGAAAGACGGCACCATCACCTCTTGGCAGTCCGAATCCTGGGCCACCGGCGGCGTCACCGGCGGTGGTTCGCCGCCGCTGCCGTACATCCTCGCGAATATACCCAATCAACGGCAGAACCATTCCTCCGTGTCCGTCAATTGCGGCCCGCAGCGCGCCTGGCGCGCTCCCAACAATCAGCAGGCGTCTTATCTCACCTGCTGCGCCATCGAGGATTTCGCCGCCAAGGCCGCCCTCGATCCGCTCGAAGTCTTCAAGACCAATATCAACCTCTACGCTCCCGAGGCGCGCCGCGCCACCTACACCTGGCAGCTCGACAAGGCCGCCGAGTTGGCCGAATGGAAGAAGCTCTGGAAGCTCCGCGGCCAGGGTCAGCCTGGCTCCGTCAAGCGCGGCCTCGGCATCGGCTTCAACGCGTGGGCCGGAATGGGCCACAATAGCCAGTGCCGCGCCACCATCCACGCCGATGGCTCGGTCGAAATCGAAATCGGCACCCAGGATCTCGGCACCGGAACCCGCACCATCATCACTCAGGTGGCCGCCGAAACCTTCGGCCTTCCCATCGGCGCCGTCGGCCTCACCATCGGCTCCAATCAACTGCCTCCCGATAGCGCATCCGGCGGTTCCACCACCGTGGGCGGCGTCTCCGCCTCTACCCGCAAAGCTACCGTCAACGCTCTCGCCAAGCTCTACGAAGTGGCCGCTCCGGCATTGGGTGTGGACCCCGCCCAACTCGAAGCTCGCGGCGGCAAGATTCAAGTCAAAGGCGGCGGCAAAAGCCTCGCCTGGGCCGAGGCCTGCCGCAAGATCGGCGGCGGCGGCTCCATCTCCGAAACCGGCGCCAACGATTCGCGCAATCCCGGTGGCTTGATCGCCGCCGGCGCCTCCGGCATCCAGATCGCCGACGTTTCCGTGGACACCGAAACCGGCGTGGTCAAGGTCAATCGCTACGTCGCCGTGCAGGATTGCGGCCTCATCATCAATCCCCGCCTGGCCGAAAGCCAGGTCTACGGCGCCATCATCATGGGTATTTCCACTGCCCTTTATGAGCAGCGCGTGATGGATGAGCAGACCGGCAGAATGCTCAACGCCGACATGGAGTTCTATAAACTCGCCGGTATTTCCGATATCGGCGACATCGTGGTGCACATGGATATCCGGCCGGAAAACGACCGGCGCGGCGTCATCGGATTGGGCGAGCCGCCCGCCGTTTCCATCTGTGCCGCCATCGGCAACGCCGTGGCCAACGCCATCGGCATCCGCGTGCCGCGCATCCCCATGACTCCCGATCATGTCCTCGATGCACTCGATGGGAGGGCCGTCTAAATGCAGAATTTCGAATACGCCAATCCCACGTCCTTGCAGCAGGCCACCGCGCTGCTGGCTGCCCACTGGGGTGAAGCCGACGTGCTCGCTGGCGGCACCGACCTCATCAGCTTGATGAAGGAGGAACGCCACACCCCCAAGCGCGTCGTCAACATCAAGAACATTCCCGACCTGGCCGGAATTCGGAAAACCGGCGCCCTGGTCACCATCGGCGCCCTGGTCACCATGGACGAACTGGCCAGGAGCGGCGACGTGCCGCACGCACTCGCCATGGCCGCGGCCGGCGTTCCCAGCCCGCAGATCCGCCATATGGGAACCGTGGGCGGCGACCTCTGTCAGCGGCCGCGCTGCTGGTATTTTCGCCAGGGCTACGGCTTGCTGGCTACCAAGGACGGCAAGCCGCTCGTCCCCAATGGGGAAAACCAGTATCACGCCATCTTCGGCGCCGGCCCGGCTTACTTCGTCAGCGCCTCCAGCCTGGGCCCCGCTCTCGTCGCCCTGAACGCGAAAGTCAAGCTGGTTTCGGCTAAGGGCAGCCGCGAGCTACCGGTCAAGGAGTTTTTCATTGCGCCCAAAGACAATGCCACCCGCGAAATCGCCCTGCGTCCCGATGAGATCCTGACCGAAATCATCGTCCCCGACGCTACCCACTCCTCCACCTATGAAGTCCGCCAGCGGGAGGCTCTCGATTGGCCCCTGGCCACGGCGTCCGTTTCTTTGTCGATGAAAGGCAATATCGTTGCCGCGGCTCGCATCGTGATGGGCCACGTCGCGCCCACTCCCTGGGAATCTCCCGCCGCCGCCAAGGCGCTGGTGGGCAAACCCGTCAACCAGGAAACCGCCGAGGCCGCCGGCAAAGCCACCGTGGCCGGCGCTCATCCCCTCAGCCATAATGCCTACAAGGTCCAACTGGCAAAGGTAGCCGTCAAACGCGCGCTGCTCGATGCCGTGCAAGCGAGGGCATAACCATGGAACCTATCGGAGAAAGGCCCGGCGTCACCCGCGTCTCCGCCAGACGTTGTGAAAAGCTTCGCTGGAAAGGCATGTTCATTGAAGCGCCCTGGGATCCCACCGTGCAGCGTTCCAACGATCAGGCCTTCTGGTGCCAGCATACCTTCAAGCCCCTCGGCCCCGACGGAAAGTTCGTCGACGAGTTCGAGTGCAGCCCCGCCCGGAAATGCTACGAAGAGCTGTAACCATGAGTAGACAGGCCTCCTGGCCTGTCTCTCACAGACTAAAGTCCGTGCCACCGGCAACGGGTAGCACAGGCTTTAGCCTGTGAGGGTTAGACTTTTAGTTAGGTGCACTTGCCTTATCTATTGCTCTCCTTCTTCCTCTGTGCCCTCGTACTTTCAGCCCAGGAAGATCCCGACGTTCTCCGTGCGCGCATGGAGGTTCAGCGTGTCGAGTCCCTGGTAACTTCCGGTGTCGCGCCCCCTATCGAGCTCGACAAAGCCCGCGCCGCTCTCGCCGACGCCCAGGACGCCGTCATCCTCCGCCAGAGCGTCTCCCGCCCCGATCTCACTGAAAAACAAGCCGATGAGTTGATCGCCGCCGCCGGCCGCCTCTTCGATCGCCGCAAGCTCGCCTTCGACGATGCCGAGAAACTCGTCAAATCCGACCTCGCGCCCAAACTGTCGCTCGACACTTACTTGCGCGACCTCGAATTCGCCCGCAAACAGTATGACTTGGCCGAAGCCCGAGCCCGTCTGGCCCGTGAACTGGCGCGCAGTGCCGAAGCCGAAGCCGCCCTGGCCGCCCGCCTCGCCGAATCCCGCCCGCCATCCCCCGACGTGGTCGAGCGTTTCGACGGCAACGGCATCTTCACCGACGAAATCTTCCAGCGCACCAATGCCGCCTTCGAGGCCGAGTTCGGCAAGCCGCTGCCCGTTTCCGCCATGGGCCAGACCGAAATCCACCGCGAGTTGGGCTTCGATCACCGCGGCCGCGTCGATGTGGCCCTCCATCCCGATCAACCCGAAGGCCAGTGGCTCATCCGCTATCTCACCCTCCATCGCATCCCGTTTTTCGCCTTCCGCGAGGCCCTCCCCGGCAAAGCCACCGGCGCCCACATCCACCTGGGAACCGCCAGCCCTCCTCTAACCGGCCCGTGATCCCGCCCCGAATTGAGCCCCTATGAGAATTGGTACTATAGAAAGATGGTTAAACCGGCTCTCATCTGCTGCCCCGTCGCGGCTTTGATGACCGTCCTGGCGTGGTCGGCTGCCCCGGCGCCGCAACCGCAGAAGAAGACCGTCGCGCCCAAGGCGCCCACGACGCAGGTAAAGAACGTAGCTCACAAAGCGCCCACAACGCAGGCAAGAACCGCAGTTTCAGCCCACAAAACTACCGCCAAGGCTGCCTCAAGAACCGGCGCCAGCCGCCAGATCGCTCACCGCGCCGGGACCAGACAGGTTCACACCGCGACCGCGTGGCATCCGCGCCAGGTGGCGCCCTCCCCGGAACGCTACAAAGAAATTCAGGATGCATTGGTCTCCCGCGGTTACCTTCAGCCCGAACAGGCCAACGGCGCCTGGGACCAGAATTCGGTGGATGCCCTCAAGCGCTTCCAAGCCGAGCAGAAACTGGAATCCTCCGGAAAAGTCAATTCTCTCTCTTTGATCGCCCTCGGCCTAGGCCCCAAGCACGATAACCTCCCTGCCAAACCCGTGGCCGATCCGGGCCCTCTCCAGATTCAGTAACTCCTTCCAGCGGTCACCGAATCAGCCGGTCAGTATCTTCTTTGTTTACATCGCCGCAGGGGGTGAGGCGCACCGGGCTATCCCTATCGCCATGCTATTTCTCTAAGTGGGGCAGACCCTTGGTCTGCTCGGGTATGCACAAATATGCACAAATATGCACAACGCCGCCAGATCGGTTCGCCTCGCACGGAAATTGCCAAGCGAACCCAATAACTTACTGAAAATAAAGGAACGGGAGAATTGAGCGAACCCAATTGCCTCAGGAAGGTGAGCGCGCCGCACACCGTCCGCAGCCGAAGGCGGCCCGCATGGCCGATGACTGTCGGCGCCGCACCGCTGCCTAAAATGGAAGAGCGTGACGTTCCCGATTGACCCGCTGGTTCCGGCCATTATCGATCATCTGCGAAATCACGCCTGCCTGGTATTGGAAGCGCCGGCGGGGGCTGGGAAGACTACCCGCGTGCCGCCGGCGCTGATGGATGCGCTCGGAGGGCGGGTGTTGGTGCTGGAGCCCCGGCGGCTGGCGGCCAGGCTGGCGGCGAGGTTCGTGGCGGCGGAGCGTGGGGAACGGGTGGGCGAGACGGTGGGCTATCAGGTGCGCTTCGAAGAGGTGGCCGGGCCGAAGACACGGCTGCGTTACCTGACCGAAGGGGTGCTGACGCGGCGGCTGCTGAGGGACCCAAACCTGGACGGGGTTGGAGCGGTGATCCTGGACGAATTTCACGAGCGGCACCTGGAGGGCGATCTGGCGCTGGCGCTGCTGCGCCGACTGCAGGCCAGCGGGCGGCGGGATCTGCGGATCGTGGTCATGTCGGCAACCCTGGACGCCGCGCCGGTGGCGGAATACCTGGGCGGCGCGCGCACCATGCGGAGCGAAGGGCGGGCGTGGCCGCTCGCGATCGAATACACGCCGCAATCGCCCGTTCCGCTGGAACGGCAGGTTGCCGGCGCACTGGAGCGCCTGGCCGCGGGCGGCCTGGACGGCCACGTGCTTGTATTTCTGCCGGGCGCCGCGGAGATTCGTAAGTCACAAACCGCCTGCGGGGCGCTGGCCGGGCGGCATGGCTGGATCGTTCTCCCGCTTTATGGCGACCAATCGCCGGAAGAGCAGGACCGCGCGGTGGGCCCGTCGGAAGGGGTCAAGATTATTCTGGCCACCAACGTGGCGGAAAGCTCGATCACCATCGAAGGCGTGCGCGCGGTGATCGACAGCGGGCTGGCGCGGGTGGCCGGGCATTCGACGTGGTCGGGGTTGCCCACGCTGGAGGTAGCGCGCATCAGCCAGGCATCCGCGCAGCAACGGGCGGGGCGCGCGGGCCGCACCGGACCGGGCCGCGCGATTCGGCTCTACCCGCTCGAAGACTTCCTTCGCCGGCCACTGCAGCCGGCGCCGGAAATTACGCGCGCCGATCTGGCGCCGGTGGTGCTGCTGGTGGATGCAATAGGGCTGGCGTGGGAGCAACTGGGGTGGCTCAATGCGCCGCCCGCGGCTGCGGTAGAGCAGGCGCGGGAGTTGCTGGCGCGGTTGGGCGCAACCGGCGAGACGGCACGCGAGATGGTCCGCTACCCGCTGCATCCGCGCCTGGGGAGATTGATCGTGGAGGCGCGGCGGCGCGGGGTAACGGAAGACGGGGCCACGGTGGCTGCGCTGCTGAGCGCCGGCGAGCGTCTTCCGGCGCGTCCTTCGCGGGCTTCGCGCTCCGACCTGGTGGAGTTGCTGGAAGGCGAGTGGCAACCGCGCACGGCACAGCCGGTGCGCCAGATCCAGCGGCTGGCGGGCGCCAGCCGCCGGGTGGCGAGGCGCGATGAGAACGCGCTGCTGGAATGCGTGCTGGCGGCATTTCCCGACCGCGTGGCCAAGCGGCGGCAGGGCGACCAGTTGCAGATGGCGGATGGCGGCTCGGCGCAACTGGCCGCTTCGAGCACGGTGATGGAGGCGGAGTTTCTGGTGGCCGTGGAGGCCGAGAGCCGCGCGGAGCAGAAACTGCCGCTGGTGCGGATAGCCAGCGCCATCGAACCGGAGTGGCTGCTCGACCTTTATCCGGAACGCGTGCGCGAACGCTCGCGACTGGAATGGAACCGTACGGCCGAGCGGGTGGAGGCGGTGGAGGAACTGCTGTATGGCGAAGTGGCGCTGGAGACGCGGCAGGGCGAGCCGGAGCCCGAAGCCGCCGCGGCAATGCTGGCCGAGAAGGCGCTGGAAGCGGGCCTGGAACGATTCGCGGATGCCGAAGAGCTGCAAAATCAAGCCGAGTTCCGGGAACGCCTGCGCTTCGCCGCCGATCACGGCGCGCGTTTCGCCGTTACGCTGGATTGGGCGGACGTACTGCGCCGCATGGCTCACGGATTGAAGAGCTTCGCCCAACTGGAAGCCGCTGCGCGCGACGGCGCCCTGTTGCGGGCGGCGCGAGACCGGATGCCGGCGGCGGAGCGCCGGGCGCTGGACGAGGTCGCTCCCGAACGCATCGGATTACCCGGTGGGCGGCAGACGCGGGTACATTACCAGGCCGGACAGCCGCCGTGGATCGCTTCCCGCCTGCAGGATTTTTTCGGTATGACCCAGACGCCGGCTATCGCCCGCGGCGGCGTGCCGCTGGTGGTTCGCCTGCTGGCCCCCAACCAACGGCCGGTGCAGACCACCACCGATCTGGCCGGCTTCTGGCAGAGGTTGTACCCCCAGGTGCGCAAAGAGCTCGCGCGGCGGTATCCGAAGCATGGCTGGCCGGAAGATCCGGTGGCAGGTAGAACCGGGCGATAGGCGGAGCACTGTTGTTCCCGCAACTGCTACGATGAAGCAAAGGCACTGCGATGAAGTTGACCATTGACCTCCCCGACGAACGGACCGCAGCTCTCTCGGCCAAGGCGGAGGCCTGTGGCGTGTCGCAGGAGGAATATGTGCGCCAAGTGCTGGAGCACGAGCTTGCGGCGACCGCTACGCTGTTCGAGCAGGGATTGGGTTTGTTTGGAAGTCCGGAGGATTCGGCGCTCTTGGACGAGGTAGTTTCCATCGCCTACGCGGAGCGGCGCCGTCCGACCAGCCCCGCAGAGACGATCTGAATGATCGCCAAGTCGATTCTGGATACGGACATCCTCTCCGAATATCTCAAGGGTCGCGATCCGGCCGTAGCCGGCCAAGCCGCACGTTACGCCGCGGAGCATGGTGTCTTCACGTTCACCAGCGTGACCGTTTATGAGATCGCCTACGGCCTCGAATTGAAGGGCGCGTACGCTCAACTGCAAAGAGTAATGGTCTGGATGAATCGGAACGAAGCGATCACGCCGGCAGCGGGAGACTATTTGGCAGCCGCCACCATTCGCGCCAAGGCTCGGAAACAGGGCTCGATTCTGGAACTGCCCGACTGCCTGATTGCCGCTGTCGCAGTTCGGTGCGACCTGCCGCTGGTGACTGGCAACACTGACGATTTCCGAGCGATCCAGAGAACCGGCGTCGGCCTGACGTTGGACAACTGGCGGGAGCCGAAGAAACCCTAGACTCAGAAGATTGGCCTCCGAACGCGCTCCACCCCCGCATGTTGGGGAGGCGTGGGACGGACGGTCGCACTTTATCGTCGGGCGGGCGCCCCGGCGAGGCAACGACAGACCACGAACGGCGATGCTCTGTCCCACCTGACAGGCCAGGAGGCCATCCTACTCCTCTGCCATAATCGAAACAGAAGGGATTGATCGATTGCGCGTCGCGTTGTTGCAGATCAATACCACGGCGGGCGATCTGGCCGGCAATGCGGCACGGATCGTCGCGGGAACTCGCCAGGCGGGCGAGCGGGGGGCGGATCTGGTGGTGACGCCCGAGTTGGCGCTGCTGGGCTATCTGCCGCGCGACCTGCTGATGCGCGAAGGGTTCATTCGCCGCGGCGAACAAACCCTGGCGGCCATGGCGCGGGAGCTGGCGAGTGCACCGCCGCTGCTGGTGGGAACCGCGACGCTCAATCCCTGCGACGTGGGCCGGCCGCTATTCAACAGCGCCGTGCTGCTGGGCGGGGGTAGCGTCGGCCAGCAGTTTCACAAGACCCTGCTGCCCACCTACGACGTGTTCGACGAGGACCGCTACTTCGAATCCGCCCGCGGGCCGCAGATTTTGGATTGGGAAGGGCACAAGCTGGGGATCGGCATCTGCGAGGACGTGTGGAACGACCGCGACTTCTGGCAGCGCCGCCGCTATCGCCAGGACCCGATCGAGCTGGTGGCGGCCGAAGGCGTCAATCTGCTGCTCAACCTTTCGGCCTCGCCCTTCGTGGTGGGAAAGCAGATGCTGCGCGAACAAATGCTGAGCCACATGGCGCGGCGTCACCGGCTTCCGGTGGTCACCGTAAACCTGGTGGGCGGCAACGACGATTTGATCTTCGACGGCCGCAGCGCCGCTTTCGACGCGGAAGGCCGTTTGTTTGCGCGAGCCAAAGGCTTTGAGGAAGACCTGATCGTGGTGGATGTGGACGGCCGTACCGGGCCGCTCTGGGAGGACGACTTCACCGCCGAAGCCGAGATCTGGAACGCGCTGGTGTTGGGCGTGCGCGATTACGCCCGCAAGACCCATTTCCGCAACGTACTGCTGGGCCTCTCCGGCGGTATCGATTCGGCGCTGACGGCGGCGATTGCAGCCGACGCTTTAGGCGCGGAGAACGTGCTGGGGGTGCTGATGCCATCGGAATACTCGAGCGCGGGCAGCATCGACGATTCCCTCGCGCTGGCGCGCAACCTCGGCATGCGAACCCTCACCCTGCCCATCAACCCCATGGTGCACAGCTACGATACGGCTCTGGCGGACGCCTTCCGCGGCTATGCCCGCGACGTGACCGAAGAGAATATTCAATCGCGGATTCGCGGCAACCTGCTGATGGCGCTATCGAACAAATACGGCGGCCTGCTATTGACCACGGGCAACAAGTCGGAGATGGCGGTGGGCTACTGCACCCTCTACGGCGATATGAACGGCGGCCTGGCGGTGATTGCGGATCTGCCCAAGACGATGGTGTACCGGGTGGCGCGATGGCGCAACCGCCGCGCGGCGGATATTCCGGAAGCGATCTTCGCCAAGGCGCCATCGGCGGAGTTGCGCCCCGATCAGAAGGACCAGGATTCGCTGCCGCCCTACGACATGCTCGATCAGATTCTGGAGATGCACGTGGAGCAGTCCTTGTCGGCCGACGAAATCGTCGCCAGAGGGTTCGACGAAGCTACCGTGCGGCGGGTAGTGAAACTGGTGCGCACCGCCGAATTCAAGCGCCGGCAAGCCGCGCCGGTGCTGAAAGTGACCTCGCGCGCCTTTGGAACGGGCTGGCGGATGCCGATCGCGGCGGGCCCGGCTTAGAACGAGATGCTTACCAGAAGCTCGGCCTGGTTGGGAATCGTGGGCGGCGCAAAGTAATTGTAGTTGCGATCTTGCGCCCAGCGCAGGTAGCGAATCCGGGGTGCGATCTTGAGCTTCCATACACGCGCCTCCGCGCGCAATCCCGGTTAAAATGAAATCGCTATGCAACTTCCGCGCATGATGATTGTCCGTCAGAAGTTTCCCGACCGGCGCATTGCCGACATAGGCGGCGAAGTCCGCCAGCAGTTGTCCTCGGCTGGTTTTGCCTCGCGCCTCAAACCCGGGTCGCGTGTGGCGATTGGCGTTGGCAGCCGCGGAATTCATAACATCGCCTCGATCATACGAAACGCGGTCGGCTACTGGAAAGATGCCGGCATGCAGCCGTTCCTGTTCCCCGCCATGGGCAGCCACGGAGCCGCTTCCGCCGCCGGGCAGTCCGACGTGCTGGCCCACTATGGCATCACCGAAACCGAAATGGGATGCCCCCTCATCAGCCAATTGGAAGTGGTGTCGCTCGGCAAGACTTCCGATGGCATCGAAGTCTTCATGGACCGTGTGGCCTACGAGTCGGACGGCGTCATGCTGGTGGGCCGCGTCAAATGGCACACCGATTTCGCCGGCAAGATCGAAAGCGGTCTCTTCAAGATGATGGCTATCGGCCTCGGCAAATTCGCCGGCGCCCAGCGCTACCACGCCTACGCCTACAGGCTGGGCCTGGAGCACGTCATCCGCACGGTCGGACGCCAGGTTCTCGGCTCGGGCAAGATTTTGGGCGGACTCGCCATCCTGGAAGATGCCTGGCACAATACCGCCAAGCTGGACGCAGTGCCGGTGGAAGTCATGGAGCAGCGCGAAGAAGGGAACCTGGCCCTGGTGAAATCCTGGATGGCGCGCATTCCGGCCGATGCCGATATCCTGATCCTGGATGAAATCGGCAAGAATATCTCCGGCGCCGGCATGGACACCAAGGTGGTCAACCGCAACCCCATCGGCGCCTACAACCCTTGGCCCGATACCCCCCGTTTTGAGCGCATCTTTCTGCGCGACCTGAGCGAACTGACCTATAACAGCGGCGTGGGTCTGGGCATGGCCGACGTGGTCACCGACCGGCTGGTGAACCGCATCGACTGGGAGCCCACCTGGATCAACGCCCTCACCGCCAATACTCCTGCCGCGATTCGCACCCCCATCCATTTCCCTACCGATCGCGAGTGCATCGAGCGCATCGCACCCACCGTCGGCAAGCTGGATCTCGACCAGGTCACCTTCGCCTGGATCCGGAACACCATGGAACTCGGCCGCCTGGCCGTCAGCGAAAACCTGAGGGCCGCCATTCAATCCGACCCGCTCGCCGAAATCGAAGCGGTCGTCGATTTCGAATTCGACGGTGCGCAGAACCTCATCAGCCCGTTCGCTCCGGCCGTCGAAACCGCCGGCGCGCGCTAGCGCGACGACAGCGTTCGCAATCGCGTGCCGGTGCTGAACCCCGTCGGCTTATTTCCCGCGCGCCACCGGCGCGGCGTAGCGAACGCCCTGGCGCCCGCTATCCACCGCCAGGTCAAGCACGATGCTATAACGGTCTCCGCGCATCACGCTTTTCACCGGAACAACCCTTATTGGCCGCCTTTGAGATGCATATCCATGAACTCGAGGAAGTATTGCCAATCCCCGGGCATGGTGCCGTGAGGGCCTTCGTGCATGTAGTAGCCGATGGTGTGGAAAATGGGCTGGCCGGCGGCGGGCATTTGGCTGGTGCCCAGGCCTTGCTTGCCTAAGAGGCGAAAGACCGGTTCGGCCGCCACGGCCGCCAGAAATTCGCCTTTCGGATCGGACCAGTAATCGGTGGTTCCCGTCTGCAACAGCACCGGGCGCGGCGCCATCAGCGCGACCAGCAGATTTGCGTCTACCGGCAATTGGTCCACGTGGGCAGCGTAGCGGGCGTAGTTGGCGCAGAACTGATACGGGAAGCGGTTGGGCGCGGTGAGGTGGGCGATGGTTTCGCCGTAGTTGCGGCGGCTCAGGGCCGCGCCGCCTTCACCCGAACAACTGGCGATTACCAAGGCGAAGCGGGTATCGCGCGCGCCGGCCCACATCACCGTCTTGCCTAACCGCGAAACGCCGTAGATGCCGACGCGTTTCGCGTCCACGCCTTTGTCGGTTTCGAGATAATCCATGGCACGGCTCATCCCCCATCCCCAGGCGGCGATGGCGCCCCACTCGTCCGGCGCAGGTTCCGTCTGGCCGGGCTTGAGGTAAAGAGCGCGCACGCCGAACGGCAAACCGCCCAGGAAATCCGGCTCGATGTCGCCGTAGTAGATGGCGGCGACGCCGTATCCGCTGGACAGGAGGTTGTCGATCTTCATGTGAAACATGCCGCCGCCGCGCTCGGCCGGTACGCGCTTATGGTCACGATTCCATATCTCGCCCAGCTTGATGCCGGGATCGTCGAACGTGCTGGCGTTGGGCGAAAAATCGATCGACAGAAGCAGCGGCACCGGCTTCGCCGCGGCCGCCGGGACGTAGACGACCAGATCTTCCTTGGGGCCGTTCTTGTTTTTCGAAAAGTAGATCGTGACCTGTTTGCGGATGGCCTTGCCATCCATCGCCGGCGTGCCGGTATCGAACACGTCGAAGGTCATGTCAGCCGGACGTCCGGGAGAGCGGCCATATTGATTTTCTTCGAAGAGGCGGACAATTTCTGGCCGGCGTTTCTCGGTCCAGATGCGAGCACCGCGCACCGGTTTGCCGTTGGCCATCTTCAGCGGATCGGGAAGCTGATAGGTTCCCACCAGCGCTTCGTCATAATTCACAGGGATGCCGGCGGTCACCCTGGGCAGCGACGCCGGCGCGGGCGGCGGATTTTGGGTCTGGGCTTCGAGAGCGAAGCAGATCGCGAGGATGGCGAAGCAGAACGGGGTTCGCATGGGAACATCCTAGCGCCTATTCAGCGGGAGTGGGCATGGCCGGCGTCTGATACCGAGCCGCGACCGCAAGGAAGCGGACATATGGGGCTTCGGCCAACCCAAGAGAATCACACTTGCTGCTGGAGGATACGCCTCATCGTCTGCAGTTCCTCTTCGACGAGCGGCATCCGATGCTTGGGCATGATCCACTCTTGCTCACGCCCGCGGCTTCGGGAACTCCTCGATGTGCTGTTCGCCTTTCCGGCCGAAGTAGATCACCCTTTTGCCGGTCAGGAACGCCCAATAGCCAATCACGCCTGCCGCGGTCGACCGCTTTACAAACTCGGGGTACCGCACCGTGTCTGCCTGGGCGCCACGAATTGCCGCGACCAAGCCAGCACTGTCGAACTCCGCCGCTACCCGGCCAGGGTCCAGGATCATGGGCACCGTGTGCGTGGTTCCGTCCGTCAGGTAGTGAGTCTTCTGCTTTGCCGCGAAGTCCACGAGGTACGATTCCACGCCGACTTCGAGCAGCCCTTTGACGACCTGAGGGAAGGTCAACTTGCCTTGCTGTGTTGCGATCGCCAGTTCGTGAATTACCTGCTTGCTCATCTCTTCTCCTTTACTCGGTTGGTAGTGTCTCGAGGCCGTGCGCCTGCACCAGCTTCTTCATCATCGCAATCAGCGCGGCACGCTCTCCGGCGAGGAGCGGATGAAAGAACTCCTCGTCGTTCCGGTCGGCCAGTGCCGCCAGTTGCGGCACCAGCCGCCGCCCTGCCGCCGTCAGCGCAATCGACTGGAAACGGCGGTCGTCGCCGCGTTCCCGGCGGGCGATCAGCTTCTTGCTTACGAGCCGATCGACCAGCTTGGAGACGCCGCCGCGCGTCATCCCAATCCGCTCCGCCAGAACGCCCGGCGAAGTCTCCCCGTCGTCGAACATCTCCCGCATCACCACCCACTCGGCCACGGTCGCTCCGCTGGCCAGGAGCTTGCGGGCAAAGGCGTGCGAGACGTGATTGGAGACGAAGCGCAGCCAGAATCCCACGTGCTCTTTCAGGTCGCTGACGGCCGGATCGGGTGCTTTGGCGTCTTTCATGGATATTAGTTTGTATGGAAACAGTTTCCATGTCAACTATATTTTGAAAAACTGAGCGGCTGCTCCCCGGTCCCTGATCCGCACCATCCCGCTTGATAAGTGCGAAATCGCTGTCCCGCCGGCTGTGCGTGCTAAGTACCCGGTTTCGCAATTACGGTCACGCATCCTGCAACCGCTCCCTTGCGGTTCCACGGCCGTGTTGTGTCCCAAGGCCCTCGCGCGGTAAGATATTCTTACCGTGCAAACCCGCATTTCCAGCAAGGGGCAGGTCGTTCTTCCCGGTCCCATCCGGCGAAAGCTCGGGCTTGGCCCTGGCGATGCCCTCGACGCCAGCGTGAAAAGCGGGCAAATTGTCCTCACGCCCCGCCATCCACGGCCCGCGAAAGCGAGCATCGGGCGCGATGCCGCTACCGGTCTCCCGGTTCTCAGTGCCGGACCGCGGGCGGCGCAACTCACCAGCGAGCAGGTCGAGGACATTCTGTCGAATCTGCCGTGAGATATCTGCTGGATGTGAATGCACTGGTCGCGCTGGGTTTTCTCGAACACGAGTTCCATGGGCGCGTTGGCCGGTGGCTGCTGAGTCTCGGGAAGGAAACGAGCTACGAAATCCTCACTTGCGCGATCACGGAATTGGGGTTCGTCCGCGTTCTGTCTCAGGCTCCGCAATATGGACTGACCGTGGCACAGTCGCGAACCCTTCTGGTGAGACTCAAGAAGCAGGGAGTGGTCCGCTTCCGGTTCATCGCCGACGCTCTCGACATCGCGCGGCTTCCTGCGTGGGTCAAGACCGGGCGGCAAACCACCGACGGCCATTTGGCGGAGTTGGCACGGGCGCACGATTCCGTCCTCGCGACGCTGGACGAACGAATCCCCTCGGCGTTCGTCATTCCGGTCTAGCTGCCCTTCCCGACGGTGTACCCGGGCGGCGTGTATTCCCGTCTCATAACCTACCCGTTTCGGGACGGATTCCTTCGCACTTGGTCGTACCGCGTCCGACCCGTCGATGTGCGCTGAACGACGCGGGCCTGAAGTCCGGATCCGGGACACGGCGTCGCCTGCCGGGTTGGAGTGTCCCGTCGGCCGTGCGTGCTACGCTGTGGCTATGAAGCTCACAATCGAGCTCGATCGCGAACTCGATGGCCGTTGGATTGCCGAGGCGCCGGAACTGAACGTTCTCTTGTACGGCGACTCCAAGCAGGATGCAATTCAACGGGCGCAGTCCGCGGCGCGGGAGATTGTCCTGGACCGAATCGCCCACGGCGAGTTGCCTCCCGATTCGGCGGATGCTGTGTTCGACACAGCAGCATGAGTTCATGGCCCGCGGCGAATGCCCACGCTGCGCCCTCCCAAGTCCCACGACGGCGCGGATCTGCATGGGGATTACGTGATGGGCGCCGAGGGCGGTGCGCTCGGGCGCCAGCGGGGTGGCCCCGCCGGGACACGGCCGGGCTGGCGCCCGGCTGGACCGATTCACAATCGGTCCGCAGGTTGAACAACCTGCCCCACAGCTACTTCGAGAGCCCGACCCATCGAGCCGCGCCAGACGCAAGCCGGAGGTATAGCAGTCCCAACGCCAACGCCACGACCAACTCAAGCAGGTTTCGGGCGAATTTTGCCCGGTGCCACGACATGAGCAGATCGTAGCGTCTGAACAGCACCGGCGAATTATTCAGCAAATCCGGGGCAGTTGTTCCCCGATCTGCATGGGGATGACGCGGTTGGCGCCGAGAGCCGTGCGCGCGACCACGAGGCCGGCGTGCTCTTTGGTTACTCGGCCGACGATGGCGGCATCGTGGCCTTTGGGATGGTGGCGCATGGCCTCGAGGACGGCTGGGGCGGCGGCGGATTCGACCACGGCTACGAGCTTGCCTTCGTTGGCGACGTAGACCGGGTCGAGACCGAGCAGGTCGCAGGCGGATTGGACTTCGGGGCGGATGGGAAGCGCGGTTTCGTCGATCGAGATGCCGACCTTCGAAGCCTGGGCGATTTCGTTGAGGGTGGATGCCAGGCCGCCGCGGGTGGGGTCGCGCATGGCGTGAACGGCGGGGCCGGCGGCGTCGAAAATGGCCGCGGTCATTTCATGGAGCGGGGCGCAATCGCTCTCGATCGCAGTTTCGAATTCGAGTCCTTCGCGTACGCTCATGATGGCCATGCCATGGTCGCCGAGGAAACCGCTGACCAGGATGGCGTCGCCGGGGCGGGCGAGCGAGGGGCCGATCTCGATGCCGTCGATGCGCACGCCGATGCCGGCGGTGTTGATGTAGCAGCCGTCGCCGTGCCCCTTTTCAACCACCTTGGTATCGCCGGTGACGATGACGACGCCGGCGGCGCGGGCGGCCGCGGCCATACGATCGACGATGCGGGCCAGCTCGGCGAGCGGGAAACCTTCTTCGAGAATGAAGCCGGCGCTGAGGTAAAGCGGACGCGCGCCGGATACGGCCAGGTCGTTGACGGTGCCATTGACCGCCAGATCGCCGATGGAGCCGCCGGGGAAGAACAGCGGGCGCACCACGAAGCTATCGGTGGAAAACGCCAGGCGGCCCGAGGGCACATCGATGAGCGCAGCATCGCCGAGATCGGCCAGGGCGGTATTGCGGAAGGCGGGCAGGAACAGATGCTCGACCAGCTCGGAGGAAAGCTTGCCTCCGCCGCCATGGCCGAGCACGATATTGGGGTAATCGCGCAGCGGGAGGGGGCAGGACCAACCGGAAAAATCGGGCTGGTCAGGCATGGGTCAGCTCATCGGCGGAAAGGAAGCGGCCGTAGTCGAAGTAGGCGGCGCAGGCCCCTTCGCTCGACACCATGGTGGCGCCGAGCGGGTGGCGCGGGGTGCATTCCTTGCCGAAGGCGGGGCAATCGGTGGGCTTGATGGCGCCGCGAAGCACGTCGCCCGAGCGGCACAGAGGCGATTCGCGGGTGTGGATACCGGTAACCTGAAAGCGCAGCTCCGCATCGAAATCGCGATAGGCCGGGCTGAGCCGCCAGCCGCTTTGGGGGATGACGCCGATGCCGCGCCAGGCCCGGTCGGTGACTTCGAAAACCTGGCTCAAGAGATCCTGCGCGGGGCGGTTGCCTTCGAATGTGACCACGCGCGCATAGCCGTTTTCCACTTCGGCGCGACCGGCTTCAAGCTGGAGGACGGCGCGGCGGATGCCATCGAGGAGATCGAGCGGCTCGAAACCGGTGACCACGATGGGAACGTGGTAGCGCTCCGCCAGCGGCGGATATTGCCAGTAGCCCATCACGCTGCAGACGTGGCCGGCGGCGAGGAACGCCTGCACCTGGTTGGAGGGCGATTGCATGATGGCCTCGATGGCGGGCGGCACGAGCACGTGCGAAACCAGCACCGAAAAATTGCGGAGTCCTTCGTTCCTGGCCAGGTGGGCGGCCATGGCATTGGCAGGCGCGGTGGTTTCGAAGCCGACGCCGAAGAAGACGACTTCCCTGGAGGGATTGCGCCGCGCCAGGTTGACGGCATCGAGAGGCGAATAGACGATGCGGACATCGCCGCCATCGGACTTGACGCGGAACAGGTCTTTTTCGCTGCCGGGGACGCGCAGCATGTCGCCGAAGGAACAGAAGATGACGTTGGGGAGGGCGGCGATGGCAAGCGCGCGGTCGATCAACTCCAGCGGCGTGACGCAGACGGGGCAGCCGGGGCCGTGCACGAGCTGGAGCGAAGAGGGCAACAACTGATCGATTCCATGGCGAATGATGGAATGCGTCTGGCCGCCGCAGACCTCCATAATCTTCCAGGGCCGGGTGACAGCGCGGTGGATTTCATCGGCGAGTTTGCGGGCAATCGCGCCATCGCGGAATTCGGTGAGGTACTTCACGGCGGGTTCCTTACTTCTTGGGCTCGCGGGACTCTCTGGACTCGCACGACGCGCTGCCCGATTCGGCGGGAGCTAAAGCGGCGGCGCTGTCGAAGGGCTGCTGTCCGGTGGCGAACTCTTCGTCGAGCATGCCCAATTCGCGGAACATGTCGAGGGTCTCGCGGGCCTGCGCTTCGTCAATTCTGGAAATGGCGAAACCGACGTGGACGATGGTGTAGTCGCCGACGGCGATTTCGGGGACGTAGGCCAGGCAGACCTCTTTGACCACGCCGCCAAAGTTGACTTTTGCCATGCGGGAGCCGAAGCCCTCGTAAATCTCTTCAACACGTCCGGGAACCGCCAGGCACATACAGCCTCCTTTGCCTCCTTTGCCTCCTCGGTCCTCACCTGGGCAGGTCTCGACTGGCCGGGGAGGGGAGGGCCGGTCAGCGTCGCTACAGACGACCGTCAGAATACCACGGCGCATGGAGGCAGACCAGTGGCTGAGTGGATGCAGATGCCGCCGATGTACAGTTCCTCGACAGCGAGAGACGAGAACAAGTTGCCGGCCAACCAGGTGACGCAAGAGAGGGAGCGCTTCTTCCCACGGGCGGCCTAATTCAGCAACCGCCCCTGGCGCAAATACGCCGGGGTATCCAGGTCGTCCAGATCGATGACCGGTTCCGCCTCGGCCAGAATCGCCGGTTCCGTCATGACCGGCTCGGGTTCCAAAACCGGCTCGGGTATCCGTACCGGCATAGGTAGCGGCTGCGGCTCGGGTGCGGCGATCACCGGCGGCGCAACGGCTTCCACTCGTTTGGGGCTCTCCGCGGCAACCGCGCCGGCCGGCTGAAACCCGGTGGCAATCACGGTCACTTTCACCTCGTCCGCCATCTTTTCGTCCAGGATGGCGCCAAAGGTAATCTCCACCCCGTCGCAGCGGGTAGCTTCGCGGATCAGGTTGCAGGCATCATCCACGTCCTCGAAACTCATCTGACGGGAGCCGGTGATATTGATCAGGATGCCGCGCGAGCCGGCGATTTGGACACCTTCGAGCAGGGGGCAACTGATGGCCGCACGGGCCGCCTCCACCGCCGCGTTTTCGCCCCGCCCCGTCGCGGTGCCCATCATGGCGTAGCCCATGCCGGCCATCACCGAGCGGATATCGGAGAAATCGCGATTGATGACGCCAGGCGTATTAATGATGTCGCTGATGCCCTGCACCGCCTGGCGGAGCAGATCGTCGGCCACCTTGAACGCCTCGAAAAAGCTGACGCCTTTGGGCACCAGCGCGCGAAGGCGCTCGTTGGGAATGGAGATCACCGCGTCCAGGGCGGAAGCGAGCTGGGCCAATCCATCCTCGGCCAGGCGCATACGCGCAGCGCCCTCGAAAGCGAAAGGTTTGGTCACCACGGCCACGGTCAGCGCACCCAGTTCCTTGGCCAGGTTAGCAACTACCGGCGCGGCCCCGGTGCCGGTGCCGTAGCCCAGGCCCGCGGTGACGAATACCATGTCCGCGCCCTGCAGCAACTCCACGATCTGATCGGTGTTCTCGAGCGCCGCCTGGCGGCCGATTTCGGGCTTCGACCCGGCGCCCAGGCCGCGCGTGATTCTGGCTCCCAGTTGCACCTTGTTGGGCACGGGACACGCGGCCAGCGCCTGGCGATCGGTGTCCATGCAAAAGAATTCCACGCCGCCCAAGCCCGCCGCCACCATTCGTGCCACCGCGTTCGAGCCCGCGCCGCCCACGCCAATCACCTTGATTTGCGTTCCGCTGCGCGCTTCTTCTTCGATTTCGTATTTCAAGCCGTCCAGGTCCGTGTCCATCAGTGTCATAGATTACCTCTTCCGCCGCTGGATTTGGTCTACCGTAACATGCGCCCCAACCAGCCTGCCGCTTCGCGTTGCGCCCGCCCATGGTCTTTCAGTTTGGCCGAATACATGGCCAGCCCCGAAGCGGTGCACCATTCGCGATCCTTCATCTCGGCGGGACCGCCTTCCACACCCAAAACCAGGCCGAATCGCGCCTGGCAGCCCAATTCGCGGTCCGCGACATCCAGAATCTCCGGCAGTTTCGCGCCGCCGCCGGTCAGGAACACCCCACCCAACAAGGACTCGTGCATGCCGATCCGAATCAGTTCCTTGCGCACCTGCTGGAACAGGTCGATGGCCCGCGACTCCAGGATCAGGTTCACATTGCGCTTGCGCGTCTCGGCAGGCCCGCGGCCCTCCGGCGCCGGGAGCTCCACCCAGATGTTGTCCGGACATTCGGCGTAGCGCGCCCGCCCGTAGTCGCGCTTCACGATTTCGGCCTCCGTCGGGCTCAAGCGGAATGCCTTGGCCAGGTCGGCCGTGAAGGTATCCCCGCCGATGGGAATGCTGGAAGCCTGGCACATGGCCTCGCCGTTGTACACCACCAGTTCGGTGGATTCCGCGCCGATATCCACCACGGCGATGCCCTGCCGCCGGTCTTCCGGCACCACCGCCGCATAACTGGCCGCCATGCCTTCGAAAATGCTCTCCTCCACCATCAGGTGAGCCTGATTGACCGCGCCCACCAACGCATTATGTTCCTGAATGGAAGTCGTGACCAGGTGAATGTTGGCCTCCAGGCAGGAAGCCAGCATGTTGCGCGGGTCGGTGTGGCCGGGATGATCGTCCACCACGAAATCCTGGAGTAAGAGCTGCAGGACCATGCAATCTTCCGGCAACTGGCGGCGGCGGGCGCGGGCCACGGCGCGATCGATGTCCTCCGCTTCCACTTCTCTCACGTAGCCCCAGTTGTGAATGCCGTGCACGTTGGTGCCGCGCACGGCCGGGCCGCCCAACCCCACTACCGTGTTCTCCACGGACAGGCCCGAAGTCGCTTCGGCTTCCCGCAACGCCGCCAGCACGCTGTCCGTCACCGCCGCCTGGTCGGCGATCCGCCCCTTCGCCCAGCCCGCGGACTCGGCTTCTCCAGCACCGACCAGCCGTACGCGGCCCCGATCCACCACGAGCACAACCATCCTCGTCTTGCTGCTGCCCGGATCGATCCCCGCGCCGATGATATGTTGTCTTGCCCCCATGCCTCCGACTTATTCCTTTGCCGTAATGCGGTCATCCAGGCGAAGATCGAACGACCTGGCGTCCGGAGCCGCTTGCGCCATCTCCGCGTAATGCCTGGCGAAATTGCGATAGCGCCGGACATAGTTGGCGTCGCCCATGTGCAGCGATACCGCCCTGTCCCCCATCTGCGCCACCACCAGCAGATCTTCCGGATCGGCGGCATCCACCTCGGAGATCGATTTTGCGTCCCGCCCCATGTCCCGCTCGAAAGCCAGAAAGGCGCGCACCCGCTCGCGGCGTTCCGGCTCGGTGAAATCTTCCCGAATGCCGCTCAACACCGGAAATGAAAACTCCGCCTGCGCCGGCGGATCCAGCAAAACTCCGTTGGCATCGATGAGCAGCAGCAGGCCCGAGCCCGGCATTACGAACGCCACCGGTTTGCGCTCGCGGATGCGCACGGTCAGCCGGCCCGGCCATAGCCGCGAAACCGAAGCGTCCTCCACCCAGTCGATCCCTAGCAGCCGGCGGCGCCGCTCGGCCAGCGGAATGGAAAAGACGCTGCGGTTGAAATCTCCCGCGAACACGCGTATCACCAGGGAGCGCGGCGCGTAGCGCAGCCCTTCGATCGCAATCGCGTTGGGATCGTCGCGGGAGAGCGTGAACTGGGAGCTGGTGGCCAGGTACGCCCGCACCTTCAGGCCGGCCCAGGCCGTCGAAACACACGCCGCGCCAAGCACCGCCAGACCGGCCCAGCGCCGCCATCGAGCCGTTTTTTCAGGTTTCTTAGCTTGTCGTGCCATCCGGATCGGCCACCGCCGTGGCGCGTAGCGCCGCCAGCACTTTCTCTCCCGCCTGCCACACGTTGCCCGCGCCCAACGTCAGAACCAGATCGCCTTCCCGCGCCACGCTTACGAGCGCCTCCACTCCCCGTTCGATCGTGCCCACATATTCCACCGCGCGGTGCCCCGAGCGGCGAATCCGCTCGACCAGCGTCTCCGCCGTCACGCCTTCAATGGGCTTTTCCGACGCGGCGTAAATATCCATCACGAACACGCTGTCGGCGCGGTGGAAGGCCCGCCCGAATTCCTCGGCCAGATGCAGGGTGCGGGTGTAGCGGTGCGGCTGAAACAGCACGTGAATTCGCCGGAAGCCGCACTGCCGCGCTCCCTCCAGGGTGGCCTGGATTTCGGTGGGGTGGTGGCCGTAATCGTCCACCACCGTAATTCCCCGTTCCTTGCCGCGCACCTGAAAGCGCCGCTCCACGCCGCTGAAAGTCTCCAAGGCTTCGGCGATCGCCTTGGGCGCCACATCCAGTTCCATCGCCACCGCCGCCGCCGCGGTCGCGTTCAGCACGTTGTGGCGCCCCGGTATCCGCAGGTGAAACTCGCCCAGGTCCGTGGTCCGGTGGCGCAGCCGGAATCGGCTTGAAAAACTGCCGCAGACGATATCGGTGGCTTCCACTTCCGCCTGTGCGGTGGTGCCGTAGGTCACGATGCGGCGCTGGATGGCCGGCAGGATGCTCTGCACGTTGGCGTCGTCCAGGCAGACGATGGCGGCGCCGTAAAACGGAACCTTGTTCACGAACTCGATAAATGCGGCGCGAATGGCCTCCAGCGTCGGATAGTGGTCCAGATGCTCGCGGTCGATATTGGTGACCACCGCCAGAATGGGCGCCAGCTTGACGAACGAGCCGTCGCTTTCGTCCGATTCCGCCACCAGAAAATCGCTGTGCCCCACGCGAGCGTTGGAGCCGCCCATGGTTCCCACCCGGCCGCCCACCACCACCGTGGGGTCCAGCCCGGCGTGGCTCAGAATGGTGGCCGTCAGCGAAGTCGTGGTGGTCTTTCCATGGCTGCCCGCCACCGCCACTCCGTACTTCAGCCGCATCAGCTCCGCCAGCAGCTCGCCGCGCGGAATCACCGGCAGTCCCAACCGCCGCGCCTCGCGCACTTCGGGATTCTGTTCGTCCACCGCCGAGCTCACCACCACGATGCGCGCGCCTCCAAGGTTCGCGGCGTCGTGCCCTTCGAAAACGACGGCGCCCAATCCGGCCAGGCGTTCGGTGATGGGCGACAGCTTGAGGTCCGATCCGCTGATCTTGTAGCCATTGTTCAGCAGCACCTCGGCTATGCCGCTCATTCCGATTCCGGCGATACCGACGAAATGAAGATGTTGCGGTCGTAAAAACATTTCAATACTGTATTGTTTCGGTTGTGGAGCGCTATGTCAAATGGCCCTTTTCCATCGAGCCCCGCGGCGCCGCCCTCGGGCCGCTTCCTCCAGGATCTCCGCCGCTCTTTCCGCCGCGCCCCGCCGCGCCAGCTTGCGTGCCGCCGCGCCCATCCGTTCGAGCAAACCGTCTTCCGCGGCGAAATCCGACACCATGTCAAACAACCGCTTTCCGTTCATCTCGCCGTCGGTTGCCATGCGCGCCGCGCCCGCCCGTTCGACGGCTTCCGCGTTGCGCGTCTGATGATCGTCGGCCGCGAAAGGAAACGGCACCAGGATGGCGGGCTTTCCCGCCGCCGCCAGTTCCGACACCGTGCCCGCGCCCGAGCGGCACACCACCAGGTCCGCGCTGGCGAACGCACGCGGCATGTCGGCGATAAAAGGCGTCACTTCCCCCTCCAGACCCGAATCGGGAAAAGCCTCGCGCAGTTCCTCGTATCCCCGTGCCCCGGTCTGGTGCACGATCCTGACCTTCATCCCCGAACGGCGAAACAGCGGCCAGCTTTCCCGCCCCGCGCGATTGAGGGTGCGCGCCCCCTGGCTGCCGCCGGTCACCAGAATCTCCAGCGCCTCGCCGCGCGGTTTGGGCGCAATGGCAAAAAACTCCTCGCGCACGGGAAGACCGGTGATCTCGCTTCGCCCGGCGGGAAAGCAAGCGGCCGTCTCCGCAAAGGAGATCAACGCCCGCGACACCCGCCGCGCGATGGCGCGATTGGTGAAGCCCGGCACCGCATTGGGCTCCATCACCACCACTGGCACGCCCACCGCCAGCGCCGCCAGAACCGGCGGCCCGGCTGCATATCCGCCCATGCTGAATAGCGCGCCGGCGCCGCGCACCCACCGCCGGCATTCGAGCGTGGCAAGCGGCAGCCGGGCCAGCGTCGCCAGCTTCCGTCCCACGCCCACCCCGTTCAATCCGCCGATTTCGATCTTCTTCAATTCGAATCCTTCAGCCGGCACCAGCCGGGCCTCCAGCCCGCGCCCGGTCCCGACAAACGTCGCCTCGTGCCCCCGCCGGCGCAACTCGCGCGCCACCGCCAGAGCCGGAATCACGTGCCCTCCGGTGCCGCCGCCCGCCATCACGAATCTCCACGCCACCCGCTACCCCACATGCTCCGCAACATTCATGAGCATCCCCAGCATTGCCAGCGAGCTCACCAGCGAGCTGCCTCCATAGCTGATGAGAGGCAGCGGAATCCCTTTGGTCGGTCCCAGGCCCACCGCCACGCTCATATTAATGAATGCCTGCACCACCAGCACCACCGCCACGCCCAGCGCCAGGTACCGCCCGAATTCGTCGCGCGCCAGCACCGCCACCCGCAGCCCCCGCCCCCCAATCACCAGGAAGCACCCCAGCAAACCCACCGTGCCGATCAGTCCGGCTTCTTCGCCGATCACCGCATAGATGAAATCGGTGTGCGCTTCGGGCAAATACAGCAGCTTCTGCCGGCCGTTCATGAGCCCCACTCCCAGGGGACCGCCCGCGCCCACCGCAATCTTCGACTGGTCCTGCTGGTAGTTGGGATCGTGGGTGCGCAGCGTCTCCTCCATGCGTTCCCGGATGCGCCCGTGCGGATCGATGCGGGAGATCAGCTTCAGCTCGGGGTCGTAGTGCTTCACCACCCGGATCAGCCGGTACGGTTCGGCCGCGATAGACGCCGCAAACCCAAACAGCGCAATCAGCGCCGCGATCAGGCAGTACCGGAATTCGAGGCCCGCCACGAAGAACACCGCCGCGGCCGTAAAGCCCAGCACCACCGCCGTGCCCAGATCGGGCCTCACCACCGCGCCAATCACCAGCCCCACCGCGCACGCCGCCGGTACCAGCGTATACCGCGCGTTATTTATCGCCCGCCCTCGCCAAGTCACGAAGAACGCCAGGAACACGACCAGCGCCGGTTTGGCCAGCTCCGAGGGCTGCAAACCGACCGGACCCAGCCGCAACCAGCGGTGATGGTCCGGGTCGAGAAAATACACCCCGAACAGCAGCACCATCGCCACGCCGATCGCTCCGAACGCCACCCCCGGGCTTCGCAGCAGGTGGTAGTCGGTCTTCTTCAACAGCATCATCGCCACCACGCCCAGCACCGCGAACTCCAACTGCCTGATCACAAAGTGCCAGCTCGACTGGATTCGCGGATCGAGCCGCGCCATGATCGAAGAAGAACTGTAGATCATGACCGCCCCGAACGACACCATCGCCAGCACGGTGAAGAACAGTATCCAATCGGTTTTCAGGCGCTGCGACATAGCTTAATTCCTCGCCTCCAGCCGTCCTACTATTTCCTTAAAAGTCTCGCCGCGATGTTCGAAGCTCCGGAACTGGTCGAAGCTGGCGCAGGCCGGCGCCAGCAGCACCGTATCGCCCGGCTGGGCGCGCTCATACGCCGTCCGCAACGCGCGCTCGAGCGTGCCCGCTTCCACCAGCGGCGCGGACCCTGCCAGCGCGGCCGCGATCTTCGGCGCGGCGGCGCCGATCAGCAACGCCGCCCGCGCCTTGGCCGCCAGCGGCGCGCGCAGCGGACCATAGTCCAGCCCCTTGTCCTTGCCGCCCAGAATCACCCACAGCCCGCCCCCGAACGCGTCCAGCGCCTTCAACGTGGCATCCACGCTGGTTGCCTTGGAATCGTTATAGAAGTCGACTCCGCTCAGCTTGCGCACGAACTCCAGCCGGTGCTCCACCGCTGGAAAGGTCCTAACCGCCGCCGCGATCTCCGCGTGTCCCACGCCCGCCTGCGCCGCCGCCACTGCCGCCGCCAGCACGTTCTCCACGTTGTGGCCGCCGCGTAGCGGAATCTCGCCCACGCCCATCAGCCGGCGGCCCTCCAGCACCAGCTCGCCGCCTTGCCGGTACGCGCCCGTCTCCACCGCCCGCGCGCCGCTGAACCATCGCAGGGTGGCCGCGGTGTGTTTGGCGAAAGCGGCGCAGACGGCGTCTTCGGCGTTCAGCACCGCACAATCGGCCGCAGTCATGGTTTCGAATAGACGGCGCTTGGCCGCGGCGTAATTCTCGAAGGTATGATGCCGGTCCAGGTGGTTCTGCGTCACATTGAGCGCCAGCCCGATGTCCGCCCGAAATTCCGCGATGGTTTCGAGTTGAAAGCTGGAAAGCTCCAGCACATTCCAGCCATCCGCGCGCGAGCTCGCGACCATGGCCGTCACCGGCGTGCCGATGTTGCCTCCCACCTGCACCGCCCGGCCCGCCGCTCGCAGAATGTGGCCGATCAGGCTGGTCGTGGTGGTTTTGCCGTTCGAGCCCGTGATACCAATGGTGCGTCCCTTTAGAAACGGCGCCGCCAGTTCCACTTCGCCGATCACCCGCGCACCCCGCCGGCGCGCCGCCTCCAGCGCCGCCAAGTCCGCCGGCACGTCCGGAGAAAGCACGATCAGTTCGGCGTCTTCGAATACGGCGTCGGTCTGCTGCACGAAGGGAATGCCGAGCCGCTTTATGAGGTCTTCGGCCGGCCCCAGTTCGGCCAGCGGTTTCAGGTCGGTGACGCGCACATCGGCCCCCTTCCGCGCCAGCAGTTCCGCCGACGCCATCCCGCTCAGCCGCATTCCCACCACTAGCGCCCTGATTCCTTCGATCTTCATCTTCACCGCAGCTTCAACGTGGTCAGCGCGAACAATGCCAGCACCAGGCCCGCAATCCAAAACCGCGCAATCACTTTCGATTCCGCCCATCCCAACTGCTCGAAATGGTGGTGCAGCGGAGCCATCTTGAAAATCCGCTTGCCGTGCCGCAGCTTGAAGCTGCCCACCTGCAAAATCACCGACAGTGCTTCCAGCACGAAAACGCCGCCGATGAACAACAGCAGAACCTCCTGCTTGATCAGCACCGCAACCGCCGCCATGGCGCCGCCTAATCCCAGCGCCCCCACGTCGCCCATGAAAATCTCGGCCGGATGCGCGTTGTACCACAGAAATCCCAGGCTCGCCCCGGTCATCGCCCCGCAGAATACGGTCAACTCGCTGGTGCGCGGGTTGCGCGCCAGTTGCAGGTACTCGGCAAGCTGGGCGTGGCCGCCGGCGTAGGTCAGGATCGTCAGCGCTCCGGCCGCTATCACCATCAGCCCGATCGCCAGGCCGTCCAGCCCGTCCGTCAGGTTCACCGCGTTGGAAGAAAACACCACCACCAGCGCCACGAAAAGGCAAAACGGCCCGACCCCCAGCGCGTAGGTCCAGGGGTTCGCCAGCAACGGCGTGATCAGCAGCGACGGTTTGAACTGCTTGAAGAACGGAATATTCATCTGCGCCGAATAATCGCCGTACCCGCGCATGACCAGCAGCAAAATCGCAAACGCGAATCCCATGGCGAACTGGTAGATCAGCTTGCGCCTGCCGCTCAGCCCCAGGTTGCGGCGGTTGGTCACCTTGGCGTAATCGTCTATCAAGCCGATCCAGCCGTACCCCAGCAGCGCCCCCATTGCCGCCCACACGTACACGTAGCGCAGGTCCGCCCACAAAAGCGTCGGCACCACGATCGAAATAATGATCAACACGCCGCCCATGGTCGGCGTTCCGGCTTTCTTCCGGTGCGACTGCGGCCCTTCCTCGCGGATGTATTGGCCGATCTGAAATTCCCGCAGCTTGCGAATCAGCCACGGCCCCAGCGCGATGCACAAAAACAGCGCCGTAAGGCTGGCAAAGGCGGTGCGAAACGTGGTGTAGCGGAACACCCGGAATGGGGTCGCGTAGCGGAACAGCTTTTCGTAGAGCAGGTAATAGAGCATCTCTCAGGCCATGAACCTTTCGATCGCCCGCTCCACGCGCACGCCGCGCGATCCCTTGAACAGAACCGCGTCGCCAGGCCGCGCCAGGCCGCGCGCGTACTCGCCCGCCGCGGCGGGGTCGTCCACGAACTTCGCGTCCGCGGCCGCCATGCCGCCATCCACCGCCGCCTCCACCATCAGCCGCGCGTCGCCTCCCACCCCGATCAGGTAATCGACGCCGTGCTCCGCCGCGAATCGTCCCACCCCCCGGTGCAGTTCGCGGGAACAGTGTCCCAACTCCAGCATCTCTCCCAGCACCGCGATGCGCCGCGCCGCCGGCGTTCGCCCCAGCACCTCGATCATGGCCTTGGCCGCTTCCGGATTGCTGTTGTAGGTGTCATCCCAAATCACGATGCCGTTGTGTTCGATCTTCCGGCCGCGGCGCTCGCCCGCCGAAAAGCTCCGCACCGCGTCCCGCAAGCGCTCCGGCGCAATCCCGAATTCGCGCGCCACCGCGATCGCCGCCAGCAGATTCAGCACCGCGTGCCGCCCCGCCAGGCCCGTCTCGAATTCCACGCCCAGCGCCGCAAACCTCGCCCCGCTCCCGCTCTCCTGGTAAGCCTCGGCCCGGACCTCGGCGTCTTGGGCAAATCCAAAGGTCACCGTGCGGCCCGCATGCAAGCGGCCGAACCGGCGTACCCTGGCATCGTCGGCGTTCAATATCGCCACCCCGTCGGGCGGCAGCGATTCGACCAGTTCCCGCTTGGCCGCCGCCACACCCTCGATTCCGTCCGCGAAGAATTCCACGTGCGCGTAACCCACGTTGGTCACTACTCCGATCGACGGCGACGCCATGCGCGCCAGCTCGCGAATCTCACCGGCGTGATTCATTCCCATCTCGAGCACCGCCGTCCGCACTCCGTCCGGCAGTCGCAGAATCGAGAGCGGCACTCCCACGTGGTTGTTGAAATTGCCGATGGTGCGCCCCACCGCGCGGTCCACCTCCAACAGGCGCGCAATGGCGTCTTTCGTGGTGGTCTTGCCCGCCGAGCCGGTCACCGCCACTACTTTCCCGCCCCACTCGCGCCGGGCCCACACCGCCGCCGCCTGCAACGCGGCCAGCGTGTCGCCCACCACCATTTCCCGCCCGGCATCTAAATCCACCGCGTGATCCACCACCGCCGCCACCGCGCCCTTTTCGAGCGCCGCGGCTACAAAGTCGTGGCCGTCGTGGCGCTCGCCGCGCAGCGCAAAATATACCCCTCCCGGCATCTGTGTCCGGCTGTCCACACTCCATTCCGCCGCGCTTCCTTCGAAATCGTACCCCATGGCTCCCATGGCGCGCGCAACTTGTTCCAGCTTCAGGGTCATGGCTCAATTGATCATCGCCGCGGCTGATATCCATAACCCTTCAGCACTTCTCTCGCCACCACCCGGTCGTCGAACGGGATGGTCTTATCTTTCAAAACCTGATAGGTTTCGTGTCCTTTTCCCGCCAGAATCACCATGTCCCCTTCGCGGGCTTGCTTGAGAGCGCGGGCGATGGCGGCGGCGCGATCCGGTTCCACAATGTGCGCCACGTCGGTCCGCCGAATGCCAACCAGGGCATCGTTCATGATCGCCAGCGGGTCCTCCGAGCGCGGATTGTCGCTGGTGAGAACCACCAGGTCGCTGCCCTCCGCCGCCGCCTGGCCCATCAGCGGACGCTTGGCCCGGTCGCGGTCGCCGCCGCAGCCGAACAGGGTCACAATGCGTTTCGGGCCGAGACCGCG
>Ga0182014_10001627_pt1 | contig 29690 bp, 21 predicted proteins | sample 612S2DmetaG_FD_120489 | JGI IMG/M metagenome (GOLD analysis project Ga0182014, IMG submission 120489) | Permafrost microbial communities from Stordalen Mire, Sweden - 612S2D metaG | ecosystem: Environmental > Terrestrial > Soil > Wetlands > Permafrost | place: Sweden: Stordalen | collected... | reverse complement strand
CCTTCGACAAACAGATCCGTGAGCTCGACGAAGAATCCGAACTTGGTCACGCTGATGATCAAGCCGTCAAAGTCTTCGCCGACGCGGTCCTGCATGAACTTGACCTTCTTCCATTCCATGAGGTCGCGTTCCGCTTCGTCGGCGCGGCGTTCCGATCGGCTGGACTCGTCGGCGATGTCGTGCAGTTCTTCCAGCGAGATTGGGCCTGTGACCGGTTCCAAGGCCTCGCGATGCGCGGAATGGTCGCGGCGTTTGGACCATGGAGATGGCGCGTCGGCCGCCGCATCAACGGGCGAAGGCGTCGACGCTACATGATCGTTTGGCCCGCTTCGCAATACGTCTTTCAGAATCCGATGGACGATGAGGTCGGGATAACGCCGGATGGGCGAGGTGAAGTGAGTGTAGGTCGTCGCCGCCAGCGCGAAGTGCCCCAAGTTTTCTTCGGAGTAGCGGGCCTGTTTCAACGAGCGCAGCATCAGGTAGGAAAGGATTCGTTCCTCCGGTTTGCCGGCGATCTTCTCCGTCAACTTCTGGTACATGCGCGGCGTAATGTGAACCTCTTTCGGAATTTCGATTTCGCGCGCGCGTTTGCCCGTTCCGTAGTTCGCGCGACGCTCGGACTTGAACTGCACCTTCTGAATGGGTAGGGCACCCACGCCCAGCGAATATCCGAAGGCTGCCGCGATGACTTCGAAATCGTAAACGCGCTTGGCATCGGGCTTCTCGTGAATGCGGTAAAGTGAGGCCACCCGTTTGTTCTCAAGATATGCAGCTACGCATTCGTTGGCCGAGAGCATGAACTCTTCAATCAGGCGATGCGCCATGTTGCGCTCCGAACGAGTGATGCTCTTCATCAATCCAAATTCGTCGAACTCGATCACCGGCTCAGGCAAATCGAAGTCGATGGAGCCGCGGCGTTCGCGCTTGCGATTGAGAATCAGCGCCAGATCGCGCATCATCTCGAAAGTCCCGACCAGATTCGCGTATCGTTTTCGTGTGTCCGCATCGCCTTCGAGCACTGCGTTGACGTCGGTGTAGGTCATGCGCTCTGCCGAACGAATGATGCCTTCGCTCAACTCATAGCCAAGGATCTCGCCGCGGTGGTCGATCTGCATGACGCAGGAGAGCACCAACCGGTCAAGATGCGGGCGCAAACTGCAGATATCGGTCGAAAGTTCGAGCGGCAACATGGGCACGGCGCGGTCGGGGAAGTAAACGCTGGTGCCGCGCAGCCGCGCCTCCTGATCGAGGGCGGAGTCAGGCGTGACGTAGTGAGCCACGTCCGCGATGTGTACCTGAAGTTCGTAGTTGCCATCTTCGATTTGGCGGACGGTGACGGCGTCGTCGAAGTCGCGCGCTGTTTCGCCGTCGATAGTGACGATGGGAAGAGCGCGGAAGTCGCGCCGGTTGTGCACTTCGCTGGCCGGGATAACGGGCGAAATGTTCTGTGCCTCGTCGAGCACTTCCGGCGGGAAACGATGCGGCAGATGAAACTTGCGAATGATGATTTCGACGTCGACCCCGAAATCATCTTCGTAACCCAGGATCTCGACCACTCTTCCCCTCGGATTCTGAGTGGCCGACGGCCAGTCGGTGATTTCGACATCCACGACTACGCCTTCGAGATCGTCCCATTCCGTGCGGCGCGCCGCTTCCTCGCCCAAGACGCGGTCGACCGATTTCTGTTTCTTTGAAGCCGTCGCGCCTTCCTGCCTCGGGCGGGACGCCCTCGCGACAGCCGGCGAGACGTTGGCGCTACCAGAAGCTTCTGGGTACTCCATGCCTGGCGGGATTACGATTTCCTGCGAGATCTTTTGATCAATCGGCGTGACGTAGTTGCCGCGATTGCCATGATGAAAAATCCCGACCACAGTGCTATGAGCACGGACGACAGGGCGCACGATGCGGCCTTCGGCGCGGCCGTCGGGGCGGATGCTGACGACCTCGACCAGCACACGGTCGCCGTGCATCGCCGAGCCTACCGAAGGCGGCGGAATGAAAATGTCTCCGGCAAGTTGCGCTTTGAGGCTTGGGTCGAGCGTGGCGGAATCGGGGGTGACAAACCCGTAGCCGTCGCGATGCATGTTCAACTTTCCGACTAGAGTATTCTTGTTCGCGGTGGCCTTCGGAATCGCGTAGCGGTCGGAATCAACCTGAAGCAACTGACCACTGCTGACCAGGTTCCGCAGGCGCTCGGAAAGTTCTTGACGTGCGGCGCCGTGGAGCCCAAGTTCGCGCACCAGTTGCTTGAAGCCAGCGGTGCCTTTGGGCTGGCGTTCGATCTTCTTGAGGATGGCGGAATCGGAGAGTCTATCCAAGATCGTGGATGGTGTACGGCTTAAATCATAATACGTTTTACAATTCGGAGGAGTTGGCGCTGAGAGCTCAACAGCACGAGACTGTCACTGTTAACAACCAAACCAAATGCGATTGCATCCCACGGTCAACGCAGCAGTCGCCTGTTGGGGCTTTAGTAAAGAGAAAGGGGCAACAATGTTGAGGAAGGCTTCACGCAACTGGCGTAGCGGTGTCCTTGGCCTGATGTTTGCTTATCTGCTGCTTACATTGGCTCCGTGTTTGTCGGCCCAGACGGCTGCGGCCGGTGCGTTGACGGGCAAAGTTAGCGATGCATCCGGCGGCGTGGTTGCGAATGCCACAGTCACGGCGACTAGCGTTGACTCTGGCCAGGCGCGAACCGCGACCACGGGCGCGGACGGCATTTATAAGTTTGACATGCTGCCGCCGGGCAACTACCGGGTAAAGTTTGAGGCTGCCGGTTTCAAGGTGATGGAGATTCCTTCCACCGCGGTCGATGAGAACAAGACCGCAGTTCTTGACTGGAAGCTGGAGGCGAGCGAACCAACCGCGGGCGCGCCCACTCCAGCGTCACGGGACAATCTGCCGAACGCCCCTTCCAGCAGCACGAAAGCGCCTTCGCTGGAAGATCTTGGCTTTACCCCCGCGCAGACTCAGGGAAGCGTCCAGGATCAGGCGAGGCTCGACAAGAGAACGCATATGCTCAAAATCCATCAGCGGCTTGGTTTAATAACCCTTGCTCCCTTGGCGGCCACGTTCATCCTCTCCGCAAATGCCGGTGGCAAGAACACGAGCACGACGGATCGTACAACGCACATGGTTCTGGGCGCGGTGTCCGGAGATTTGTATTTCATGACCGCTTATTATGCCATCCGCGCGCCCAAGATACCCGGAACGGAAACTCGTGGTCCCATACGGCTGCACAAAGCCCTGGCTTGGATTCATGGTCCGGGAATGATCTTGACGCCCATCCTCGGGGCGATCGCTTATAACCAGAAGAACAACGGGGAGAAGGTGCATGGGATCGCCTCGGCGCATGGGCCGGTGGCTGTAGTGACCGGCGCTGCGTTTGGGCTCGCGGTACTGTCGGTCTCAGTCAAGTTCTGAACAGGACTTATGCGTAAAAAGATATTGACAGCCTTCTTGTTTCTGGCATTCTCCGCGTTTGGCGAATCGGATAGCCAGTGGGTGCTTGAACAGTGCACGCTCACCTACCATGTGTCGCACCCGCTGCATCAGTCCGAAGGGGTGAGCCATGCGGCGCGCGGCAAGGGAGTTTGCCACGCTGGGCAGTGCGATTTCCTGATTGCCGTGGCCGTGAAATCATTCGATTCGGGAGATAGCAACCGCGACCTTCACATGATCCAGGTAACCCGCGGTGCGCAGTTTCCCATGGTCACCGTGCGTACGCGCTTGCCCGAAGCGGCATCCGCATCAGCGACCATCCACGCCGATCTGGAGATCCAGTTTGCCGGCCAGACCGCACAGTATAAGCAGGTTGCCTTCGAACTGGTGACTCACGGGAACGAGACCCGGATATCGGGCACAATTCCGGCCGCGTTGTCCGATTTCAAAATTGACCCGCCCTCTCTCCTGGCGATCCCCGTTAAGAACGAAATGCCGGTGCGCGTGGACATGACTTGGCGTCCGCAGTGAGGTGCGTCTTCGGACCTTTGCGGCCGTATAAGAATCGCCGTTGCGGGGGGAGGAATTACATCGCCGGATTCCCATCCCCGTACTTCTGTGGTTACTAAAGACTGGAAAACTATAGAAAGCACAGAATTTCCACAAGACTTGAGGCGGGTGAGGGAGTAAAATGCGTTTGGTCACCGGAATGCAGGTTTGACCCTTAATCTATTAGTGAGGAAAGGATTTTTCTGACATGTGGAAACCCACGAATCAGCCTTCTACGACACCCACCCGGCCGAGTGAGCCGGAGCGTCCGTCGATTCCTGTTCCGGTGACGTCGTCCGCGAGTGAACCCGCAAGCGGGGCTTCTCGTCCAGCGGTCGCGGCCAGCACGGCGGACCAGGCGACGATCGGGAAGTCGCTAGTGATTAAAGGCGAAGTGACCGGTTCCGAATCGCTTTACATTGACGGGCGGGTGGAGGGTTCCATCAACCTCGCCGGCAATCGAGTGACGGTCGGCCGCAACGGCGTAGTTTCGGCGAATATCAATGCCCGTGAAATTGTGGTGCTGGGCAAGGTGCGCGGCAACCTGACGGCCAGCGATCGAGTGGACATTCGCAGCGACGGTTCGCTTACGGGTGATGTCGTCGCGGCGCGCATTTCGATCGAAGATGGCGCGTTCTTCAAAGGCGGCATTGACATTCGCAAGGGCGGCCAGAAGCCGAATGGCGAGGAAGTAAAGGCTCCGGCCGCTTCCACTGAAGCGGTGGCAGCGCGGGCATAGGCGGACTTCAGATCTCAGGTCTTGGGTCTAAGGTGGTTTGCCCGAGACCTGAAAGCCGAAACCTGCCTAGGGTCGTGTCCCAGAAATCCGCGTCATAAGTTTGCACGTTTGTTCGACGCGACGCACAATGCCTCCGTGCTGCGAGCAAAGTACATAGATCCTTCGCTTTGCTCAGAGTTTGTGACTTTTTTGAACTTTGCGTCATTTTGTCGTTGTAACCGTATTGTTTGCAATGGCAATTTTTGAGGATGCTAAAAAAGTCACAAGCTCTCAGGATGACAGCGCGGACTTATGAAGCGAACTTGCGGGACACCACACTAAGGCTCAATTCCCTTGGTTAACACTTCTGCTTGCCTCTCAGCCACGCGTGGGAGAACTGCTCCCTTACGCCTTCGCAGATCGCCGGGTAACTGAGATCGCGTCAGCCAGAGTCCCGCAGCGACAGCTCCCGCCCAGGTGATGGCGATCAAACCCAGGGCCTCGATGTCAGCGCTGCGGCTGCCGGTGACCACGATGATGCTTGCCACCCGGTAACTCAACCAGCCCGCCCCGGCTGCGGTGATGGCGGCTTTCCCCAACTCTTTCCACTGCAATTCATCCCACGGAACAAGTTTACGGCGGTGCAGCAGAATCGCCATGACTAGACAGTTGGCCGTGATCCCCAAGTCGGAGGCGAGTGCAAGTCCGACAGAGGAGAAAGTGTGGTAGAGCGTTCGGTACATGGGCAGCGATGCGATGGTGATGAGACTGCTGGCCACCATGGGAGTGAGCGTATTTCCGGCGGCGTAGAAAGCGCGCGCGTAAAGTCCTTGTGCCGACCAGAACACCAGCGAGAGTGAGAACCAGAAGAAGTAGGTTGCGGTAGCCTGCGAGTCAACGAAAACGAAGTGTCCATGCGGCAACCGGTATACGAGGTCGATCATCGGTAGCGCGGCCGCCATCATTAAACTGGTGGCGAGGAGTGCAGCGGCGGCGGTGCGGTAGACCGACCCATTGACGGTATCGGCAAATTCCGACATGCGTTTTTCGCCGAACAAGTGGGCAAAGAATGGCAGCGAGGCTTGGCCGACGGCTTGGCCGAGGATCGCAATGGGTACCTGCAGCAAGCGCTTGGCATAGTTGATGTGGCTGATTGCGCCAGCCGAGTCAGAGGCGAAGTAACGCAGAATCCAGTCATCGGCGCTGACCAGCGATACTCCCACCATCAAAGGTATGGACATTCGGACCCATTCGCGAAAGGCTGGATTGCGCACATCGAACGAGATGCTGAATCCGGTACCGACGCGAGCGGCGCCAATTGCGTTGATCAAGAATGGCCCAACGAAAGTGCCGACCAATGCCCCGTAAGCCAGCGAGGCAATTCCAAGGGAGTGAGAAAAAGTCACTCCGCCGAGGATGATGAAAGCGTTATAGATCAGCGGTCCCAAGGCGGGGAATAAAAAAAGGCGGCGCGACGATAAGACCGCGGAAACAATTCCGCCAACATAGAAGAAGATCTGAGCGGGCAACAGCACGCGGGTAAGACGCACGCAAAGATTCAGTTGCTCCGGCTTAAAGCTGTGGAACATGAGGCGCGTGATCTGCGGAGCGAAGATTTCCGCGAGAACCACGCCAACGCCCAACACCAGCGTCATCACTGTAATAATTACGGAGAAAGTTTTTTGTGCATCTTCCTCTCTTTTTTCCGCGAGGAACCGCGCGTAGATCGAGATGAAGGTGATGGAAATAGTACCGCCAGCGACCAAGTAGGCCAGGAAATCGGGAATCTGGAAAGCGGCGATGTATGCGTCCGTTGTCGGGCCGGCCCCAAATGCCCAGGCGGTATAGGCCTCGCGAACATAGCCCACGATGCGCGAGAGCACCATCGTAGTCATCAACAGCACGGTTGCGGAAAAGGCGGTGTGCTGATGGGATGGCTGGAAGAGGCGCAGTAGCCGCGCGAACCTACTCATCGGACTGCGAGGAACATTTGCCGGAGTTGCCATCCAAGGGCGATTCTACACGGCTGGTGCCGCTCCCTCATTAGAGCGCTTGGTTCACCCGACTCGCGTCTCCCGAAATCCTAATGTTTTGACACGCGCACACAGGCCGCCAGATAATCCGAGGCGTGCCGGATTCGCCTGCAATCGAGACTTCTTCTTATTCCGCCGTTCTGCGACGCTCGTTTCGCAAGACTTTTCCTTCCTCTGTCCGCGGTGAAGGTGTTTATCTGTGGGACGCGCGCGGCCAGCGCTATCTTGATTTTTCCGGATCAGCCGCGGTGAACTTCGTCGGGCATGGAGTAGCCGAAATCGCGGCAGCGATGGCGGCGCAGGCGAAACAACTGGAGTTCGTCCACAGCAGCCAGTTCACCACTCCGGTGGCGGAAGAGTACGCGGCGGAGTTGCTCGAGTTCGCAGGCAAGAACTTTGAGGGCGGTTGCGTTTACTTCACCAGCGGCGGGTCGGAGGCGGTCGAGACCGCGATGAAACTTGCGCGGCAATATCAAGTCGAGATCGGGCAGACCAAGCGCTATCAGGTGATCAGCCGCGGGCAGAGCTATCACGGGTCCACTCTGGGTGCATTGTCGGTCTCGGGAAACAAGCGGCGGCGCGAAATCTATCTTCCCATGGTGCGGGAATTTGCTCACGTTGCATTTCCATATTGTTATCGTTGCGCGTTTGATTGCACCGATGGCTGCCGCAATTGCGGTCAGGAATACGCGGCGGAACTGGAGAAGGCGATCGAGGACGCAAATGGTGAGGCAGCCGCGTTCATCGTGGAACCGGTCAGCGGGGCAACGCTTGGCGCGGTGGTGCCGCCGCCCGGGTACTTGCAGAGTGTGGCCGAAATCTGTTACCGGAATCGTGTTCTTTTGATCGCTGACGAAGTGATGAGCGGCATGGGGCGCACCGGGCGAAATTTTGCGGTTGAACACTGGGGAGTCGCGCCAGACATTCTAGTCACTGCCAAAGGATTGTCGAGTGGCTATGCGCCGCTGGGCGCGGTCCTGGTTTCAAAGAAGGTGGCCGACGCGATCGCGGATGGATCTGGAGCCTTTCTGCACGGGTTCACCTACAACTCGCATCCAATTTCGCTGGCCGCGGGTCGAGCTGTGTTGAAAGCTGTGCAAGAGGGAAGGCTTGTGGAGGCTGCGGATTCTCAGCGATCAGACTCGACTGCTGCGACGCTGCGGAAAGCGCTCGAGAGTCTGCGCGACATGCGGACCGTTGGTGATGTGCGTGGGATCGGGTTGCTGTGGGGTGTAGAGTTCGTTGCTGACAAAGTCATGAAACGGCCTTTTGCTCCGGAGTTGAACTTCGCCGGTCGCGTGGCCCAGCTGGCGGTGAAGCGAGGATTGCTGGTTTATCCGATGCAGGGATGCGCGGATGGAGTCTCGGGCGATCATGTGCTGATCGCGCCTCCGGCGGTGATCACAGCCGAGCAAATTGATTGGGCTGTGGAGCAGTTGAGGGAAGCGATTGAGGAGGCTGTTCTCTGACCGATGGAGAACACGCCTCTCGCGCGTTCGGTGCGAGACGGACGAGGACGCCTGTCCTCCATCAAGCCTTAATCCATGTGGTTGTGCGCCTGACGTTCGACTGACCAGATATCTTCCGGTTACGGGAGTAATTTCAAGAAGCGACTCCCTGTGACGCTGCTTCTGTCAATCCAACCGCAAGCAAGATTTTTTTCGCCGCCTCGCTTCCGGAGCGGACGCAATCGGGCACTCCGATTCCGCGGTATCCGTTACCGGCCAGCGCCAGGCCAGGGAATTGCTGCAGCAAGCTTTCGATCCGCTGCAACCGCTCCAAGTGGCCGACTCCGTATTGCGCCATCGCACCTTGCCACCGATAGACGCGCGTGAATAGCGGATCAGCCGTGAGCCCGATGATTTGCTGAAGCTCTTCCCGAACCATGCGGACAACTTCTTCATCGGGGGCCTGGAGAACTTGTTCATTGCGCGCGCCGCCAATGAAGCAGCGGAGGAGAGCACGGTCCTCAGGAGCACGGTGTGGAAACTTGTTATGCACAAAAGTTGCGGCCAGCATCCGCTTGCCCTCACTGCGAGGCACCAGAAAGCCGAAACCCGGAGGAAGCGACGCGCGCACTCTTCCGTCATAACCGAGGTTGACCGTAACGGACGACGTGTATTGAATGCTTCGGAGTTCGGAGGCGAGATCCACGCTGGCCATTCCTACCAGTTCCGCCGCCGCTTGCGCCGGCGTGGCCACGATCACGGCGTCGAAAAGATCCGAAGCATAACCTGCGGAAACCACATAGCCGTTGTTCTGAATCTGAATACACCGCACTGGACTGTTTGGGTGAAGTGCAGATGCAGGAAGCCGAGAAACAACCGCGTCCACCAACTGCTGCATTCCATCTTTCAGAGAAGTGAACAGCGGCCTGGCCGGAGCCTTCGAGGAGAGCGCCGCTCGCTTGCGGGCAGCTAGCATGGCGCGTCCCAGGCTGCCATGTTTGGCTTCCATCTCGGCAAAGCGCGGGAGAACGGCGCGAACGCTGAGCTGTGCGGCCTCGCCGCCATACACGCCGGAGAGCAATGGATCGGCGAGGCGATCCACCATCTCGGGGCCATAGTGACGTTCCACGAAGGCAGCCACAGTCTCGTCAGCCTCGGCCTTTCGTGGAGGATGAAACCATTCGCGCGCCATCCGCATTTTTGCGCGCATCGAAAACAGCGGCGACAACACGGTCGGCGTGATCTTGGTGGGAACCATGAACATCAGGCCGTCGGGGATTATGACTAACTTGCCCTTCACTAGAATGTAGGTCTTGCGATCGGCATCATTGGAGCCAATGAGTTGGTCGCCGAGTCCGACTTCGCGGCATAGGTCGCTGGCCCAGGGCTTTTCAGTAAGAAATGAATCAGGACCGGCTTCGACCAGGCAGCCATCCACGCGCTCGGTCACCAGCACTCCGCCGAGACGCGGACTGGATTCGAAGAGAACATATTCCAACGGAGCCCCGGCGAGCCGGTATTTTTCAAGCGCGAAGGCCGCTGACAATCCTGAGATGCCGCCGCCGATGATGGCGATACGTTTCATTCAGTGGCGACCGATAGTTGCGCCAGGCGCGTTCTGGCGACATCGGCCAAAGCCGCCGCCAACAACGCTGAATCATTCAGCGACTCGGCGCGCCACAGGCGCATGCCGTGCGTCTCCGCGAATTTCTTGAAACCGATGTCGATGTCGTAGAGAACCTCGACGTGGTCGCAGAGAAATCCTATGGGCTGAAGGAACACGGCACGATGGCCTTTTTCTTTCAGGCCGAGAATCGTATCTTCAACTCGTGGCCCCAACCATGCTCCACCGGACATGCCCTGGCTTTGAAACGCGAAAGCCCAGTCTTCAGGAGCCAGGGCGGCCTCGCGCGCCACCAGCGACGCAGTTTCTTTTGCTTGGCTCTCATAGGGGTCGCCTTCCGCGATGGTGCGCTCGGGGACGCTGTGTGCAGTAAAGATGATTGGGAGGTTCTGCGTCCCCGCCTCGCGACGTGCGCGATCCCATCCAGCCCGCAGCTTTTCTGCAAAAGCTTTGATCAACAATGGATGATCGTGCCAGGAGTCGACGAAATCGATGGTGAAGGAAGTTTCTCGATTGATGGTCAGCTCGGAACGGTAAAGGCCGACGCTGGTGCGCGAATTCTGCGGCGCCAGGCAGATCGCCACGGCGTGCTGAATGCCGTCCGAGGTCATGGCGCGCAGGGCGTCGGCAATGAATGGCTTCCAGTTTCGCATGCCCACATACACCGGCAATTCCAACTCGCGCGCCAAAACTTCCCCCTGTTTCAGCGTCAGTTCAGTAAGAGGAGAACGGCCAATCAGGCCGTAGCGGTGCTTGACTTCGTCGACAATGGGAGGCGGAAGCGGTCGTCCGCCAGTTACGCGCAGTAGGAAATCCGGTACTTCTTCCACCGAGTCCGGGCTGCCGTGGGCGAGGAGCAAGACAGCGGTTTTTTCGGGATTGGAGTGCAGATTCAAGAACGCGTTCCTCGCTTACCGAATGGCATCTCAATCGCTAACTGGCCGCACGATAATTCAATTAGTTCGACATTTTTCGGCCAGATATCTTTCGATGGAAATCAGTAGTCAGTTGCTAGTTCTCAGTTCTCAGTTGGTTCGATTTAACCGTGTCCTTGGGACGAATTCTCTTGCACAAATTTAGCCAGCATTTTCACGTTGTCGACGGGAGTTTCCGGTAAAATGCCGTGACCCAGGTTGAAAATGTGTCCCGGACGTCCGGCCGCGCGGCGGAGAATGTCTTCAGCCCGTGACTTAAGTTCCTTCCAATCCGCAAACAGCAGAACCGGATCGAGATTGCCCTGCACAGCACATTCGAAACCGAGGCTGCGCCAGCCATCATCCAGTGGAATGCGCCAGTCGAGGCCGATTACTTCAGCGCCCGTTTCTCGCATCGAGGGCAGAAGCGTGGCGCTGTCCGTTCCGAAATAAATGATGGGCACGCCCGTCTTTTGCAGCGTCTTCACCAGTTCCGTAGTGCGTGGCAGCACATATCGGCGATAGTCTTCGACGCTCAGGCAGCCGACCCAGCTATCGAAGATCTGGATGACGTCGGCGCCGGCGCGCACTTGCTCCGCCGCATATTCGGAAACAACCGCGACCAGCTTACGCATCAGATCGTCCCATGCGGCGGGCGAGGAATACATCATCTTCTTCGCGTGAATGTAATTGCGCGAGCCCCCACCTTCGATCATGTAACTGGCAAGCGTAAAGGGTGCGCCACAAAAGCCGATGACTGGGAGACGCGCTCCAAAATGCTTGCACACGATGCGCACGGCTTCGGAAACGTATCCCAGATCGGCCGCACGATCGGTGCGCAGACGGGCGATGTCTTCTTTTGCGCGCACCGGCTTCTCGATCACCGGACCTTCCCCGGCCGAGAAATGGAAAGGCAGCCCCATCACTTCCAGAGGCAGCAGCAGGTCCGCGAAGATAATGGCAGCATCCACGCCCAACGCCTCAGCGGCGGTGATGGTCACTTCGGCTGCAACTTCCGGCTTCTTGCAAATCTCGATCAACGAATATTGTTTGCGGACGGCACGGTATTCGGCCATGTAGCGGCCGGCCTGGCGCATGAACCAGACCGGTGTGCGGTCAACCGGCTGCGCCTTGCAGGCCTTGACGAATCGGGATTCAGGTGCGGACATGAATATTCCAATGTAGCATTTTCGCCCCTGCTCTGTGGGCGGAGACGAGAAAACGGATCGCACCCATGCCCTTCCGAATAGGGCGCACCAAAAGAGATAACCTCATTCGGCTGGGGAATCGGCCTATCATTACTCAAGAACAATCAGTAGGAGGTATCCACATGGCAGCGAATCAGGTCGTGCTTTACTTCGACAAGCAAGAGGATGCTGTGCTTTTCACTTTAGCTGCCAGTTCGGTGATGTCGGCGGACGGGCCAGTCCACGGCAGCGACGCGGTGGTCAAGGTCGCGGAGGAGATTTGTAAGGCCAGTCGAATTACGACTGAGGGCGTTCTGAATAACAGCTAATCCCGCCCGGGCTGTGGCGTGCGATCCAGCGTTCTTGTCCCCCGCTGGTGGGATTTGACATTGCCGCTCCAAGATTTTTAACATATGGGTTCAGCCTTGAACTGTTCAACAGCGGTACGGTTCGGGCTTTGCATACCCTATTCCTTGCGATAAACCTCTTATGATTACAGTCAATGAGCTTACCAAGAGATACGCTCGCAATACTGCCGTCGACCATATCTCGTTTGAGGTTGGTAGAGGCCAGATCGTAGGCTTTCTCGGGCCGAACGGGGCCGGGAAAACGACGACCATGCGCATGCTGACGTGTTTTCTGTCGCCCACGTCAGGTAGCGCAACTGTAGCCGGCTACGATGTCCTGGAGCAACCGCTCGAGGTCAAGAGGCGCATCGGCTATCTCCCCGAAACACCGCCGCTTTATCCGGAAATGGAAACGGCTGAATACCTGACCTTCGTCGGCAAGCTCAAAGGGCTTTCGGGTGCGGAGTTGCGCAGGCGGCTCGATTATGTTTGCGATCGCTGCGCCGTCTCCGATGTAAAGAACAAACTGCTGGGCAAACTTTCGAAAGGCTATCGCCAGCGCGTAGGCCTGGCGCAGGCGATTATTCACAATCCGGACGTGCTGATTCTCGACGAGCCCACGGCCGGGCTTGATCCCAAGCAGATCAACGAGACCCGTGACCTGATCAAGAGCCTGGGCGGCGATCACACCATCATTCTCAGCACCCATATTCTGCCGGAAGTCGAGCAGACCTGTGAGCAGGTGATCATCATTAACAAAGGCAAGCTGGTCGCAACCGACTCCGTACAGAATTTGCAAAACCGCGCCCGCGGCGCAGAAACGTTGCTGGTCGAAGTCAGCGGACGAAATGGGACCCTTGATTTCGCAGCCGTGCAGCGCCGACTCGAACAGATTGCTGGCGTGAGCCGAGTTGTAGCCCGGCAAGGTCAGGAGAACCTCAATACTTTCGAGGTCGAGAGCCGAAAGGGGTTTGTCCGCGGCGATGTGGCTCGGGCGGTGGTCGAATCCGGTTGGGACCTGCACGAACTCCGGCCCACGGCGATGAGCCTGGAGGAGGTTTTCCTGCAGCTCACAGGCACGGAATCGGCAGCAAAGGAAGAAGAAGTCGCAGTCAAGGGGGCACAATAAATGCGAAATATTGTGATCATCTGCAGCAAAGAGCTTCGCAGCTATTTCGCGTCGCCGATCGCGTATTTGCTGCTGACGATGTTCGCGCTGATCTTCGGCTTTTTTTTCTGGAACTCGTTGGGGTATTTCGTTCTGATGGGCATGGAATCGCAGATGCGGGGCCGGATGATGCCGATGAATCTCAACGAAATGATCGTACGGCCGCTGCTGTCCAACGTCGGCGTGATTGGGCTTTTCTTCATCCCAATGATCACCATGCGCCTGTTCGCGGAAGAAAAACGCAGCGGAACGATCGAGTTGCTTGCGACTTCGCCGGTTCGCGACAGCGAAATCATCATCGGAAAATGGCTGGCCGCCCTCAGCCTGTACGCGTGCATGCTGCTAGTTGCGGCGGTGAATTTTGCATTCCTCTTCAAGTACGGCAAGCCCGATTGGAAGCCGCTGGCGATTGGTTATCTGGGACTTTTGCTGCAAGCGGGCGCATTGCTGGCCATCGGCACATTCATCTCGACGCTGACCAAAAATCAGATCATAGCTGGCGCTGCGACCTTTGCAGTATGCCTGCTGCTGTGGGTCCTGGAGTGGGTCAGTGGATACGAGACCGCCACGTGGGCGCAAGTACTCGCGTATATGTCCGTGGTCACGCACTTCGAATCGTTCGCCAAAGGCGTGCTCGACTCGAAGGACGCAATCTTTTATTTGACGATGATTTTCCTGGGACTATTTTTCACTGCCCGTTCCATGGAATCACTCCGCTGGAGGTCGTAAGTGAATACAGGATTGATGAAAGCTAGACAGACCAAATACGCGGCTTACGCGGCCGTCTATGTCTTGGTCGTCATAACCGCGATTGTGATCGTGAACTTCCTTGCAAATCGCTATGACAAGTCCTATGACGCCACATCGAACAAGCGCTACAGTCTTTCCGAGCAGACGGCGAAGATCGTGAAGGGATTAAAAGAGAATGCCACGATCCTCTACTTCGACCAGGGCACACGGTTTGAGCACGCGAAAGACTTGCTTGGGGAATATGCGTCGCTTTCCCCGAAGGTCCACGTGGACTACGTCGACCCTGACAAGAAGCCGGAGGAAGCTCGCGAGGCGGGCGTAAAGAACTACGGAACGGCGATTGTGCAGATTGGGGACAAAAAAGAAGAAGCTAAAAGCATGACGGAGGAGGGCATCACTGGCGCGTTCATCCGCGTTTTGAAGAACAAGACGCGAACGGTCTGCTTCGTTGCAGGCAGTGGGGAGCACCAGATCGACGACCCCGACCGGAACGGCTACTCCGGTTTTAAGGAACTGGTGGCTAAAGACAACTATCAAGCGAAGTCAATTGATTTGCTGCAAAACGCCGAAGTCCCGGGCGATTGCACAACGCTTGTCGTTGGCGGTCCCACTCGCGACTATCAGCAGCCCGAAGTCGATGCCCTTAAGAAATATGTTGAAGATGGTGGCCGTGGTTTGTTCATGCTTGATCCCCCGCTCAAGATCGGACGCTCGGAGATCGCGGAGAACGATGCGCTCACCAGTCTGCTGCAGAGCTGGGGAGTAACCTTGGATAAAGATCTGATTCTGGACTTGAACCCGATCGGCCAACTCGCAGGGCTCGGCCCGCAGGTCGCACTCGTAACCAGCTACGAGAGCCAGCCCATTGTGAATGGCATGAAGGGCACGGCAACCGGCTTCCCGCTCTCGCGTTCGATCGAGATCAAGAACGGCGACAAAACCTCTGTGCAAAAGCTTTTTGACTCCTCGACTACCAGCCTGGCGACGAACAATTTGAGTTCGCCGGCGATCGATCCGAACGATCCAAAGAATAAGAAGGGACCGCTGACGCTGGCTGCTGCCGGCACCTGCAGCACTGGCAAGCAGGATTCACAGGGACGATTCGTGGTCGTCGGCAGTTCGTCGTGGGCCGCGAACTCCTTCATCAAGTTTAATGGCAACGGCGATTTTGCTTTGAACACCATCGACTGGTTGGCATCCGACGAAGATCTCATCTCGATCCGTCCCAAGCCCGAGGAAGACCGCCGCGTCACTATGACTCAAGCCCAGATGAACTGGGTTCGGATCACCAGCCAGTTCCTGCTTCCGTTGGTTGTGGTTTTTGCCGGCGTGTCGGTGTGGTGGCGGAGGCGGTAGATGAAAATACGTGGCTTGATTGTCGCCGCCATCATCTTAGCTGGGCTTACTGGAGCGCTCTACTGGTCGAATCACCACAAGCCAGCGGATACCACCGAAGCATCCGCCGACGTGGCGCCTAAAATTCTTGCGGTGAAAGAGGCGGACATTTCCCGGTTCGATCTGAAGAAAAACGGCGCGGAACAGGTCGGAGGCGAGCGCAACAGCGCAGGCCAATGGCAAATTACTTCTCCAGCAACTCTTCCCGCCGATCAGAGTGCGGTTTCCAGCTTGCTCGGCACCTTTTCATCCCTCAACTCGCAACGGTTGGTGGACGAGAAAGCGGGTAATCTCGCAACTTATGGTCTGGATGCGCCAAAACTCGAAGTTGATTTGACCGAAAGAGAAAACAAAACACAGAAGCTGATGCTGGGCGACGACACACCCGCGGGCAACGGAATTTACGCCAAGCTCGACGGCGATCCGCGGGTCTTCACCATCCCCAAGTATGACGAGACCAGCATTGACAAGAGCGCCAACGATCTGCGCGACAAACGCCTGCTGACGGTGGACCCTGAGAAGATCAGCCGAGTCAATCTGATCTCGAAGAAACAGGAAATCGAGTTCGGCCGCAATAAGGAGGAATGGCAGATCGTCAAGCCTAAGCCGCTTCGGGCGGATGGTACGCAAGTCGATGAACTTGTCCGGGCCCTCACGGACGCCAAGATGGATCTCACTGCATCGGACGATCAGAAGAAGATAGCTTCAGCATTCGCCGCGGGCACGCCGGTCGCGACTGCGAAGTTAACCACGGAGTCCGGAACGCAGGAACTGCAGGTCCGAAAGAGTAAAGACGATTACTACGCGAAGTCGAGCGCCGTGCAAGGCATCTATAAAGTCCCCAGCACGCTCGGCCAGGCGCTAGACAAGAACTTGGAAGATTTCCGCAACAAGAAATTGTTCGACCTGGGCTTTGACGATCCCAACAAAATCGAGATTCGTGATGGATCGAAAACTTATTCTCTGACCAGAAGCGGGGAAGACTGGTGGTCGGGCAGCGCGAAAAAGCTGGATGCCGGCGCGGTTCAAGCACTCATCGAAAAGATTCGCGATCTCACAGCCAGCAAGTTCGTCGATTCCGGATTCACCGGCGCTTCAACCGTCGACGTCACTGTCACATCAAACGACGGCAAGCGGGTTGAAAAAGTAGCCATCGCCAAACTTGGCGACAACTACATTGCGATGCGAGAAAACGAGCCCGCACTCTACCAGATCGATTCCAAATTAGTCGACGACCTCACGAAATCAGCCGCCGAGGTGAAGCCCGCCGCTCCCGCCAAGTAGCCCGCACCGTCGACCTTGTCCGCGCTCCAATTTTCGGCCGCGGGTCAGTTTAGAATTTCCTCTATGGACAAGCTCCAGATTTGGGCACAACCTTGGTGGGTAAACCTGCTGGCCCTGATTCCTTTCGCTACCTACTTCGTGTTCCGCCGCAAGCGGCTGCTGCTTAGCTGGCGGCAGCTCATTGTGATTGCGATCTTTGCGGCGGCGTTTGGCTTTGTAGAAGCTGCGGTGGTGGTCTACCTGCGAGCGGCCGTCGGGCTGCTGCCGGGTTACGCCGGAACGCTGTCTCAGCTCCAGCATTCATCCGAAGCGTACCACCAGGAAAAGTCGCTCTCCCAGTTTCCGCCGAGCCTGCTCACCATCGAGGTTTATCGCGAGGCTGCCACTCTGGTCATGCTGGTCAGTATGGCGATGCTCACGGCCTCCAGTGCGATCGCCCGGTGGGCGGCATTTCTTTGGGTTTTTGCCCTGTGGGATATCGCCTACTACGCAGGCCTCTGGGTTACCGTTCGCTGGCCCGCTTCACTCACCGACTTGGACGTGCTGTTTCTGATTCCAGTGCCCTGGGTGGCGCAGGTCTGGTTTCCGTTGCTGGTGAGCGCATCGACAATTCTGGCGATTGCGTTGTCCGCCACGGGGAACTCTGCAGCAGAGCACAACTACCGTGGTTCTGGTTACCGATAACGGTACACTACGGTCATCTTGTCCAGACTGCGGTCGTGCTCCAAGCTAAGCTGAGGGAACTGAACAGCCCCACAGAATTGAGCTCACCGACCGAATGACCGAAGCCAAAAGTGCTGCGCCTGGAGCGGACTGGACCGGGCTCCTGTCCGACCCTGACATCGCAAGCCATCTCGGAGAACTCCTGCAGGCCTATCGCGATGCCGAGCCCGCGCGGCGCGATCAGGTTTTGCTTGAAACCATGCGCAAGATCAAGAGCGCAACGCCAGGAGGCAAACCTGCGGCCGACGTTTCGTCATCTGCTCCCAAGGCTTCTCCGGCGTCGCCAGTCGCAACCGCGCCGGCTGCGACTCCGCCGTTTGAACCCGACATTTTCACTCCCTGTTGGGGACAGGACCGGAGACGCTATCCCCGCATGAAGTGTTTTATCGCGGTCGAGTTGCGGGTAGACGAATCGCCTACCCCGATCTGGGGCAATCTGTCGAACACCAGCCTGGGTGGAGGCTTCGTGGAAACCGTGACTCCAGTGCCGACCGGAGTGAAGCTTGAAATCGGACTCTGGGTGGCTAATGGAAAAATCTGGGTTAAGGGTCTGATCCTTTCCGGAATCGTGACCCGCAGCAATCCCAGCTTTGGAGTTCGCCTCAAGTTCGACAATCTGGAACCTGCCGAACGCGAAACTCTGCGACAGTTCTTGAAATTCGTGGAAGGCATCACCAAGAGCTACCAAAACCAGCAGGGCTATCTGGCGCAAATGAAGCGCTAGCCAGCTGTGGCAAGCGCGGACGGAAATCTCCGCGCGCCGATGTAACTGGTTCCAGAATCGGTAGCCTCGTTTAGAAAGTCGTTGCGCTATCCTGCAACTTTGTTCCGCCTGCGTCATCCTAACCATTGACACGGCTAATCGGCCTGGTGAATTTCGGCATCCAAGAGGGAGTGCTTTTCTGCATTGATCTCCGCACGCGCCTGTCGAAAGCTTGGTAAACTGCCTGATGCACGGAAAATCTCTCAGAGGCGGCAATCGGAATCGGCACTGGCATGGAACTGTAATACTTTGATCACTGCGACCGAAGGGAGAAACTTTCTATGGTGGCGAGCGAGCAAACGTTGATGACCAGCAAGGCCGTGAACACCCTGAGCATCAACACCATCCGCACTTTGGCCATCGATGCGGTGCAGCAAGCGAACTCCGGACATCCCGGCGCGCCCATGGGCTTGGCGCCCGTGGCTTACTGCTTGTGGCAGCAATTCCTGCGCTTTGATCCGGCAAATCCCGCATGGCCGAACCGCGACCGTTTCGTGCTCTCCAACGGCCACGCCTCCATGTTGCTGTACGCGATGCTGTATTTGTGCGAAGTTCGTGGAGTCAATCCGGAATACGACTCGACCGGGGAATTCGCCGTCACCTTGGATGACATCAAGAAATTTCGCCAGCTCGACAGCAAAACTCCCGGACATCCCGAATACCGGCTGACTGCAGGCGTAGAAACCACGACCGGACCTCTGGGCCAAGGCATCGGAAACAGCGTCGGCATGGCGATTGCCGCAAAATGGCTGGCAGCGAATTTCAACCGTCCCGGCTTCGAGATCTTCAACTACAACGTGTACGCGTTCTGCGGCGACGGCGATCTTATGGAGGGCGTAGGCAGCGAGGCCGCGTCGCTTGCCGGACATTTGAAGCTTCCCAACCTGTGCTGGATCTACGACAACAACCGGATTACCCTGGATGGCCCCGCCGACTTGTCATTTACGGAAGACGTGGCCGAGCGCTTTCGCGGTTATGGCTGGAACGTAGTTCACGTTACCGACGCCAACGACCTCGAGGCGCTAGCCAAGGCGTATAACAGCTTCCTGCAGACCACCGATCGGCCCACCCTTATCGTGGTGAACAGCCACATCGGGTATGGATCACCGCACAAACAGGATACCAGCGAAGCCCACGGCGAGCCGTTAGGCGAAGAAGAAGCGCGGCTCACCAAGAAAAATTACGGCTGGCCCGAGGATGCGAAGTTTCTTGTCCCCGATGGTGTGCTCGAGACTTTCCGCCAGGGCATCGGCAAACACGGACATGACTTGCAGCAGAAGTGGCAAGCATCATTCACAGATTACGCAAAACAATTTCCCGAACTCGCGGATCGAATCAACCGCATGCAGCACCGCGATTTGCCCGATGGGTGGGACAAAAATCTGCCTTCCTTCCCCGCCGACGCCAAGGGCGTGGCCACGCGCGAGAGCTCCGGCAAAGTATTAAACGCGCTCGCGCAAAATGTTCCATGGCTGGTGGGAGGCTCGGCAGACCTCTCGACCTCGGATAAGACGAGGCTAAAATTTGAAGGCGCGGGCGACTTTCAGCCGGGCAGTTATAGCGGACGGAATTTGCACTTCGGGGTTCGTGAACACGCCATGGCAGCGGCTCTCAACGGCTTGGCCGTATCCAAGATTCGGCCTTTTGGGGGAACGTTTTTTAACTTCACCGATTACATGAAGCCGGCGGTGCGGCTGGCCGCGCTCATGGAGATTCCATCGATCTTCATTTATACCCACGACTCCTTCTGTCTCGGTGAGGACGGCCCCACTCACCAACCGATCGAGCAACTGGCTGCGCTGCGCGCCGTTCCCGGCCTTCTTCTGCTTAGACCGGCAGATGCCAACGAAGTCGTGGAAGCGTGGAAGGTGATCATGCAAAAGAAGCATGAGCCCGCGGTTCTGGTGCTGACCAGGCAACCGGTTCCTACCATTGATCGCTCGAAGTATGCGCCGGCCGCCGGCGTGGCGAGAGGAGCATACATCCTGGCCGACGCACCCGACGGCAAACCGGAAGTCATTCTCATCGCCACCGGAAGCGAGGTCGCTCTGTGCCTCTCTGCCTACGAACAGCTCAAAGCAGACGGAATCAAGGCGCGGGTCGTCAGCATGCCATCGTGGGGCATCTTTGAAGCGCAGAGCGACGATTACAAGAAGCAGGTCTTGCCGCCGGCGGTGAAAGCCCGAGTATCGGTAGAGGCCGCGTCCACATTCGGCTGGTCGCAGTACGTCGGCCCCACCGGAAAGATGATCGGAATGCACCGCTTCGGAGCTTCCGCTCCTATCAAGGATTTGCTGAAGAAGTTCGGGTTCACTCCAGAGAAGGTAGTAGAAGCGGCGCGTGAAGCAATCGCGGCGTCGAAATAGACTCGGGATCGCTGGTCAGAGTTGAAGTGAGATTTTGACGTCATCCTGAGGGACCAACGGTCCCGAAGGATCTGGCGTGGAGTGATGCAACTGCTAGCCGTGCGTTCGAAATTTTGGATCAGGAGGCAATAATGGCAACTGGAATCATAGAAACCGCAAAAGCCACCAACCCCTTGAAGGATCTGCTGAACTACGGCCAATCGGTTTGGCTGGATTACATCCGCCGCGACCTGCTCACCAGCGGAGAACTCAAGCGCTTGATTAACGAGGACGGCGTGCGCGGCATGACCTCCAATCCTGCCATCTTCGAAAAGGCGATCACAGGCAGCACCGATTACACCGACATCCTGCAGTCTACGCAATCGAATGCCGATCTCGATGCCAAGGCACGCTACGAAATTCTCGCCATCCGCGACATTCAAGACGCCGCCGACCAATTGCGCCCGGTATATGAAAGCTCGAAACGCCGCGACGGATACGTCAGCCTCGAAGTATCGCCCTATCTCGCTCGCGATACCCAGGGCACTCTGGCCGAGGCGCGAAGATTGTGGAAAACCGTGGGCCGCGAAAACCTGATGATCAAAGTTCCCGGCACCGCCCAAGGCATTCCTGCCTTCCAGCAATTGATCAGCGAAGCCATCAACATTAACGTGACCTTGCTGTTCTCGCAGGAAGTTTATAAACGCGTAGCCGAATCCTACATTGCTGGCCTCGAACAACTCGCGGCGCGCGGCGGAGACGTCAGCAAAATGGCCAGCGTAGCCAGCTTCTTTATCAGCCGCATTGACAATTCCGTGGACGCCATCGTCGGTGAACGCCTGAAGACTTCCAAAAATCCGCAGGAGCAAGAACAATTGAAGAGCCTGCTCGGCAAGGTTGCGATTGCGAATGGCAAACAGACGTACGTCAGCTATCAGAACATTTTCAGCAGTGATCGCTGGAAAGCTTTAGCCGCCAAGGGCGCGCAGACCCAGCGTGTGTTGTGGGCCAGCACCAGCACCAAGAATCCCAAGTACCGCGACGTCCTGTACGTGGAAGAACTGATCGGGCCGGACACTGTGAATACCATTCCACCCGCGACTCTGGATGCCTTCCGCGATCATGGGAAGCCGCGGGCGAGCCTGGCCGAAGACGTTGAATCGGCGAATCGAATCATGGAAACCGCAGCCAAGCTTGGGATTTCGATGAAAGATGTCACCGACAAGCTAACCGACGATGGTGTCCGCCTCTTCGCCGACTCGTTCGACAAACTCCTCGAAGCGGTGGAGAAGAGCTCGAAGTCCGAGACAACATCGAAAATCGGCAAACAAACCTACAAGCTGCCCGAGGTATTGGCGAATTCAGTAAAGACCAACATCGACGACTGGCGAGCGGCTGGAAAAGTGCGCCGCTTATGGCAACGCGATGCATCCCTGTGGACGAGCACCGACGAAGCCAACTGGCTTGGCTGGCTGGGAATCACCGAAAAGCAGATTGCCAACGCCGACAACCTCCGCCGCTTGGCGGAAGAAGTTAAGCTGGAAGGTTTCACTGACATTCTTTTGCTCGGCATGGGCGGCTCCAGCCTGTGTCCGGAAGTGCTCGACAAAACCTTCGGCCACATCGCTGGGTTCCCTCAATCGCACGTGCTCGACTCCACCGATCCGGCGCAGATTAAAGCGTTTGAGAACCAAGTCAATCTTGCTAAGACACTCTTTGTTGTTTCCAGCAAATCGGGCACAACGCTCGAGCCTAACATTTACAAACAATACTTCTTCGAGCGCATGAAGCAGGTGGTTGGCGCCGAAAAGGTGGGCAACCATTTCATCGCGATTACCGATCCCGGCTCCAAGCTGCAGCAAGTGGCCGAGGCCGATCACTTTCGTCACATTTTTTATGGCGATCCCAGCATCGGCGGGCGCTACTCGGCGCTTTCGAATTTCGGAATCGTACCCGCAGCCTTGATGGGTCTCGAAACCGCCAAGTTTCTCGATCGCACGGAAGAAATGGTCTCGGCCTGCGCGGCCTCGGTTCCTGTTCATAACAATCCTGGAGTCGTCCTGGGAATTATCCTGGGAACGGCCGCTAAGAGTGGACGCGACAAGGTCACGATTATTACTTCCCCCGCGATTTCCGATCTTGGTGCATGGCTGGAACAATTGCTCGCCGAGTCCACCGGAAAGCAGGGCCACGGCATCATCCCGGTCGATCGCGAAGAACTGGCAGCGCCAGACGTCTACGGTGACGATCGGATCTTCGCCTACGTGCGCTTGGACTCGGCGCCGGATACGACACAGGACGACAAGGTCACGGCGCTGGAGCAGGCCGGTCAGCCGGTGGTGCGCATTTCTCTGGATGATGCTTACGAGCTGGGCCAGGAATTCTTCCGCTGGGAAATTGCAACGGCGGTTGCCGGATCCATCATCGGCATCGACGCCTTCAATCAACCCGACGTCGAGGCCAGCAAAATCGCCACTCGCGATTTGACGGCGGAATACGAGAAGACCGGTTCCCTTCCCGCCGAAAAACCCATCTTCGACGGCGATGGTGTCAAGCTGTTCACCGATGCCAATAACGCGGACGCGCTGGCCAAGACAATCGGCAGTGACAAGTCGCTCGCAGGCTATCTGCGGGCGCATCTTAATCGCCTCGGCGCAGGCGATTACTTCGCTCTGCTCGCCTTCATTCAAATGAACCCCGAGCACGAGGCGCGCCTCCAGGAAATTCGCCAAACCGTGCGCAACCAGAGGCGCGTCGCGACCTGCCTGGGATTTGGTCCTCGCTTCCTGCACTCCACGGGTCAGGCGTACAAGGGTGGGCCAAATTCAGGAGTATTCCTGCAAGTCACGTGCGACGATGCCGCCGATCTCTCCGTGCCAGGACAGAAATACACATTCGGGGTGGTCAAAGCCGCGCAAGCTCGTGGAGACTTCCAGGTGTTGGCCGAACGCGGCCGCCGTGCCTTGCGCGTACATCTCGGTAAAGACCTGAAATCTGGTCTGGCTACACTGATGGCCGCGGTTCGTGAAGCGCTTCTGTAGCGCCGGTCGAATTCACCGCCGAGCATGAAACGATTCAATATTGGCAAGGAGCGAGTATGAAGCTGGGAATGGTCGGTCTGGGCAGGATGGGCGCGAACATGACGCGCCGCCTGATGCGAGGTGGACACGAAGTCGTCGTCTCCGACCTTAGCGCAGACAATGTGAAGCACATTGCCGGGGAAGGCGCGATCGCGTCTGCCTCGATCGATGATTTCGTCGCCAAGTTAGGAAAGCCGCGCGTGGCTTGGCTGATGGTTCCCGCCGGAGGACCCACGGAACAATCCGTACAAACGCTGGCGCAGAAATTCCAAGCTGGCGACATTCTTATCGACGGCGGCAACTCTTACTTCAAAGACGACATTCGCCGCTCGAAGCAGCTTAAAGACAAAGGCATCCACTATGTCGACGTGGGCACCAGCGGCGGCGTGTGGGGACTGGAGCGCGGCTACTGCATGATGATTGGCGGACCGAAAGAAGCCGTGCAACACCTCGATCCCATTTTCAAAACGCTGGCCCCGGGTCGCGGCGACATTCCGCGTACGCCCGGGCGGGAGAAGCTCACCGGCACGGCCGAGGATGGCTACATTTACTGCGGTCCATCCGGCGCCGGACACTTCGTCAAGATGGTCCACAACGGTATCGAGTATGGACTCATGCAGGCGTACGCCGAGGGTTTCGACATTTTCCGCAATGCAGCGAGCAAGGAACTGCCCGAAGAGCAACGGTTCGATTTGAATCTCGCCGACATCGCCGAAGTTTGGCGCCGCGGAAGCGTAGTAAGTTCATGGCTGCTCGATCTTACGGCGATGGCCTTGGCAGAGAATCCCACGCTCTCCGAGTACACCGGATTCGTTCAAGACTCCGGTGAGGGCCGCTGGACAATCCAGGCGGCGATTGATGAAGCGGTTCCCGTCGATGTGCTTTCGGCGGCCCTGTTCACCCGCTTCCGTTCGCGCCAGGAGCACACGTTCGCGGAGAAAGTACTCTCCGCCATGCGCCAGAAATTCGGCGGACACGTCGAACCGGCATTGTCCGCCAAGAAGACCGCGTAGCGCATTGCATTCCTTTGTGTACCTTAGTGTCCTTTGTGGTGAAGGCATTTAAACGCGTCAACCACAAACAAAACTAAGCTAAGCAAAGGAAACAAAGACGAGGGCGAATCAAAATGGCTCAGACTGACACCATGCCAGCGGCGCAGCAACGACGCACTGGAAGGCCTGCGGATCCCTGTGTGATGGTAATTTTTGGCGCTGGCGGCGATTTGACCGGCCGCAAGCTCATTCCCGCGCTCTACAACCTCGCCAAAGCCGAATTGCTCTCTCGCGAGTTTGCCATCGTGGGGTTGTCGCACAGCGCTATGTCGACCGAACAATTCCGGCAAATGGTCGCGGAAGAGGTGAAGCACTACGCCGGCGGAGACGTGCAACAGGATCTCGTCGAATGGTTTCTCAAGCGGTTGTATTACGTGACTGGCGATTTCGCTGACAAGAATGTTTATTCTCAGTTGAAAGACTTCCTGCAGAAGGTCGACCAGGATCACAACACGCACAACAATTTTTTCTTCTACCTGGCGACCGCCCCGAGTTTCTTTGGTCCGATCGTAGAGCAGTTGGCCACGGTCGGACTGCTGGAAGAAACCAATCAGCGTTGGCGCAGGGTCATTGTAGAAAAGCCTTTTGGCCACGATTTGGATTCAGCCAAGACACTCAATGTCCAACTTCTCAAGGTTGCCAAAGAAAGTCAGATTTACCGCATCGATCATTATCTGGGGAAGGAAACCGTCCAGAACATTTTGGCCTTTCGATTCGCCAATGGAATTTTTGAACCCATCTGGAATCGCCGTTACATCGACCATGTTCAGATCTCGGTGGCGGAAACGGTAGGAGTCGAGCAACGCGGCAGTTATTACGATCAGGCGGGCGCGTTGCGTGATATGGTGCCCAACCACATCATGCAGTTGATCAGCCTCACCTCTATGGAACCGCCCATCTCGTTTCAAGCCGACGCGGTGCGGGATGAGCAGGCCAAGATCCTGCACGCCATCCAGCCCCTGAGTTCCGAGGACGTACTGAGCAGAACGGTGCGTGGCCAGTACGGCCCCGGGACCGTCAAAGGCCAGCATGTGCCTGGCTATCGCGAAGAATCGGACGTTCCGCACGACTCACGCACCGAGACTTTTGTCGCCATGAAACTGCTCATCGACAACTGGCGCTGGGCCGACGTTCCTTTTTATCTTCGCACCGGGAAATGCCTGCCAGCACAAAATACGCATATCGTAATTCAGTTCCGCAGAGCTCCCTTCGTGCTGTTCCGTGATACTCCGGTCGAAAACCTGATGCCCAATCAACTGGTGCTGCACATTCAACCGGAAGAAGGAATCTCGCTGCAGTTCGCCGCCAAAGTTCCCGGACCGATTATGCGGTTAGGTGCGGTTGACATGAATTTCGAGTATGCCGATTACTTTGGGACCCAGCCCAGCACTGGCTACGAGCGCCTGCTCCACGATTGCATGATTGGCGACCAAACTCTGTTCCAGCGCGCGGATATGGTCGAAGCTGGGTGGTGTGTGGTGAGTCCTCTGCTCGATGTCTGGAAGGCGCTGCCGCCGCGCACTTTTCCCAACTATGCCGCGGGCACCTGGGGTCCGAAAGAGGCTGATGACTTGCTCGAGCGCGACGGACGCCACTGGAGGAACTTCGAGAAATGATTCTGGCAGGCGACATCGGAGGAACGAATGCAAGGCTGGCGTTCTTCGATGTCATCGACGGCCGCCTCCGCCTGCATTCCGCATCGGTGTTTCCCAGCCGCGAATACTCGGGCCTCGAACAGATCGTCTCTAAGTTCCTCAGCGGTTCGAATCTTCACCCTGATTCCGCCTGCTTCGGCGTTGCCGGCCCGGTTCGCAACGGGCGCGTCGAGACCTCCAACCTCGCATGGGTCGTCGATTCCAAATGCCTCGCCGATCAACTCAAACTGGACAAGGCATTTCTCATTAATGATCTAGAAGCCAATGCATGGGGCATTGCGGCTCTCGGTCCGGACGACGTGGTTTCGCTGAACCATGTAAAAGGAATTCCAGTGGGCAACCAAGTCGTAATCTCCGCCGGCACCGGCCTCGGCGAAGCGGGCATGTATTGGGACGGCTCCCGCCATCGAATTATCGCCTCCGAAGGAGGCCATGCCGATTTCGCGCCCCGCGATGAACTGGAAATCGATCTGTTCCGTTACCTCTCCGGCCGCTTCGGACATGTCAGCTATGAGCGGATCGTCTCCGGTCCCGGCCTGGTCAATGTATTCCGTTTCTTGTGCGACTCCGGCCGCGGAACGCAACCAGCATGGCTCACCGACGAAATGGCGAACGCCGATCCCGCAGCGGCTATTTCCCGCGCGGCGCTGAACGGGAGTTGTCAGTTATGCGAACAGGCAGTTGATTTGTTCGTCTCCGTGTATGCCGCGGAAGCCGGCAATCTCGCATTGAAGCTGATGGCTACCGGCGGAGTTTACCTGGGCGGCGGCATCGCGCCCAAGATGCTGTCCAAATTGTGTGGGCCGTTGTTCATGCGCGCATTCCTCGGCAAGGGCCGCATGCAGCCGCTGCTTGAGGCCATGCCGGTCAAAGTCATTACCAATGACAAAACAGCTTTAATGGGAGCCGCTCGCTGCGCCGTGGCGAACGGGCGATCTGCATGATTTCTCCTGCCGAAATCCGCATCCTGAACTCGCCCGCTGATTTGTTCCAGGCCGCGGCCATAGAATTCGCGCGCCTGGCTTCGCAGGCGGTCCAGACCAATGGGAGATTTTCTGTCGCCCTCTCCGGTGGTTCGACGCCTAAGAGCCTCTACTCGCTCTTAGCCAGCGGCTCCATTCCAAGTATTCCATGGGACAAGATTTTCTTTTTCTTTGGGGATGAACGCTGCGTGCCTCCCGACCATCCGGACAGCAACTACCGCATGGCCTGCGAAACCGGGCTATTCGCGAAGGTTCCGAACGATCATGTCTTCCGCGTTCACGCCGAAGAAACAAATCCGGACAACGCCGCCCGCGCTTACGAGCAAACTCTGCGGGAGTTCTTCGGCTCGCAGCCTGGCGAGTTCCCGCGTTTCGATCTGGTGCTTCTGGGCCTCGGTCCTGACGGCCACACCGCTTCCCTTTTTCCCGGCACGGCTGCCCTCAATGAGCACACCCGGCTGGTCGTCGCTAATTGGGTCGACCAATTCCACACCTACCGCATCACCTTTACGCTACCGGTGCTCAATGGTTCCGCGTGCGTGATGTTTCTGGCCAGCGGAGCGGAAAAATCCAACATCGTTCGTGAAGTGATTAAGAACGAACACGCCGACTTGCCATCGCAAAAAGTGCGCCCGGCGGATGGCAGATTGCTGTGGATGATGGATCGCGCCGCAGCCAGCGGCCTTTCTTAGCCGGTAGAACCGTTGATGGCATTCGGAAAAGGATGGGCCACTTCGCCGCAGACGATCGCGCCCGGATTCCAAGCGCCTCGAATTAGCTTCGTTCCCCAACGTACCACGGCGCAGTCACCGCAAAAATGCGCTCATTGCCGCGCACCAGAAGCACCCATTCCAGAAGCCGGCCACGCTGATTATGGAGGAAATATTCATACCATCGATTCTCCACCAGCTCGGGGATGACCACGATGATGTTGCGGTCGGGATGCTTCTTCGAAAGCTCGAGAATGAACTGAACTATGGGAACGATGACAAAGCGGTAGGGTGAGGGCAGCACGCGAAGTTCGGGCGGCTGCTTGCCTGCCGCGCGGAAAGGCCGCTCAACGTACTGCTCCCAGTCATCTTGAAGCAATGCGGAATACTCGTTGGGCTCGACGTGCAGAGCGATCACTTCCGGGGAAAGCCGGGCGGCAAATTCGATAGCCTGGCGCGTGATGTTGCTCCAGCGGTCGATGGCAATCACCGCAATAGGAGGCTGGCTGAGACCTGCCACGTCAACCTGAATCTTGGAGCTTGTAAGCATTTTCACCGAGTGGTAGTGGCCGCGAACCTTGGTAAATAAAGAAATCGTCGCCGGAATGAAAAGCAGTGTGATCCAGGCGCCCTCCATGAATTTAGCAACCAGCACCACTCCCGTGGTAACTCCGGTAACCACAGCGCCAAGCCCGTTCACGAATGCGCTCTGCCGCCAATTCGAACCGCGCTTTTTCCACCAGTGCACCACCATGCCGGATTGCGACAGCGTGAAAGCCAGAAAAGCTCCGACAGCATAGAGCGGAATCAGCCGGTCGGTGATACCGCCAAAAACGATGAGCACCCCGCCGCAGAGCACCGCGAGAACTACAATGCCGTAAGTGTAGACGAGTCGCCGCCCCCGGTACCCGAAGGCATGCGGAAGATAATTGTTCTGCGAGATGGCGCGGCAGAGCCGCGGGAAATCGGCGAACGCGGTGTTGGCGGACAGCGAAAGAACCACCAGAATTGAGCCGATGGTAAGGTAATAAAAAAATCCCTTGCCAAAAACCGCGGCCGTGAGCATCGAAAGAATGCTCTGATATCCGGGGCGTCCGGGATCGGTGGCAGCAATTCCGTAAACCTTTACCAGATACGAAATTCCCGCCAGCAGCACTGCCAAAACAAAAATAATCATGGTGAGAGTGCGCTGCGCATTTTTCACCGTGGGTTCCTTGAAGGCCTTCACCCCATTGCTCACCGCCTCGACCCCGGTCAACGCCGTGCAACCGCTGGCGAAGACTTTCAGCAGGAGCCAGGAGCTGACCGCTTCCGTCACCGGCGGCGGAGGCGGCAGCGGAACTAGCGGTGTCGGATGCCCTCCGCTGAATAACACACGAAGAATGCCGCCAACGATCACGATGAGCAGTGTGCCAACAAACAAATAAGTGGGAACTGCAAACACACCGCCAGCTTCACGCACCCCGCGGAGATTGAAAATCGTGATGACGATCAGAATGCCCACGCACAAAGAAACGGTAT
>Ga0182014_10001626_pt1 | contig 29702 bp, 34 predicted proteins | sample 612S2DmetaG_FD_120489 | JGI IMG/M metagenome (GOLD analysis project Ga0182014, IMG submission 120489) | Permafrost microbial communities from Stordalen Mire, Sweden - 612S2D metaG | ecosystem: Environmental > Terrestrial > Soil > Wetlands > Permafrost | place: Sweden: Stordalen | collected... | reverse complement strand
CCGAGGCCGACCGCCGCAAAGCGCGGCCGGAAGCAGCGTAGTTCAGCGAAGCCTGCCTGAGACTGGTTAAGAATGCGTAAATTTTGACCGAATGCGCGAGGAGTTCGCGGAATTCGGGGCGAAAAGGCCGGCGGAGGAGGCGGCCGGGGCCCGGATTCGCCCCGAAAATCGCCTCCTTTTCGCCGGATTCGCGATCGGCTCTCGCTCCTTCGCGGGCGCGTCTTCACGAGAAAACCGGTCCCCGCCTTCGCCATGGCGCGCCGAGCGAGCCCGACGGCGCGCGAACGCAATGTCCACGCAAGCTCCGGCGTCAACACTGGCGCCAGGCGACAGGGCGGCCGCCGCGGGGGCGCGGCCGGCGGCCCGCCGCGAGTTCTTTCAATGGGGCGCAGGCGCTGGTGAAATGAACAACGCATTGGCGCAAGCCCAGCGACTTTGGGCGAATCTGCTCGCGCTCGGCGCCAAGCGCCTGACGACGCTCGCCGTGATCGGGCTGACCGTGTTCGCGGCGACCGGGTTCAGCGGCTACTATCTGAGCCGCCCGACCATGGAGACGCTCTATTCCGGGCTGGATCGGGACGACGTGGTCGGCATCGGGTCGGCGCTCAAGGAAGCGGGGATCGCCTTCGACGTTTCGGCCGACGGCGCCGCCATCATGGTTTCGGCCGGCCACGCGGCGTTCGCGCGCATGACGCTGGCGGAGAAAGGACTGCCGCACAGCGGCAGCGTTGGCAACGAACTCTATGACAAGCTCGGCTCGCTCGGCCTGACCTCGTTCATGCAGGAGGTGACGCGCGTGCGCGCGATGGAGGGCGAACTGGCGCGCACGATCCAGATGATGCACGGCGTCAAGGCTGCGCGCGTCCATATCGTCATGAGCGACGAGGGCTCGTTCCGTCGCGAGCGTCAGCCCCCGTCCGCCTCGGTGATCATCCGCACCGACGGCGGCGACGACCGCACGGTCGGCCAAGCCATCCGCCATCTCGTGGCCGCCGCGATCCCCAATATGAAGAGCGACGAAGTGACGGTGCTCAACGTCGACGGCCGGCTGCTCGCCAGCGGTCCCGATTCGATCGAAAAGTCGCCGGACAACCTGATCGGTCTGGAAAAGGACGTCACGCAGGAAATCCGCGAAAAGATCACCGCGACGCTGGCGCCGTACCTGAGCCTGCACAATTTCCAGGTCAGCGTCGCGGCGCGGCTCAACGCCGACAAGACGCAAACCAACGAGACCATCTACAACCCCGATTCGCGCGCCGAGCGCTCGACGCGGGTGGTCAAGGAGCGTCAGAATTCCCAAAACGCCGCCGGTCAAGCGCCCGCCGGGGTCGAAGCGAACCTGCCCAAGGACAAGACGACGGCGACCGAAACCAAGCAGTCGAACGACGCCACCGACAAGAAAGAGGAACTGACCAACTACGAGATCTCCTCGAAGTCGATCGTCACGACGAGCGCCGGCTTCGTCATCGAAGGGCTGTCGGTGGCGGTTCTCGTCAACCGGGCGGCGCTCGCCGCCTCGCTCGGCGACAAGCCGGCGCCGGAAGCCATGGACAAGCAGGTCAAGGAAATCGAACAACTCGTCGCCACGGCGGCGGGGTTGCGCAAGGAGCGGGGCGACACGGTCAAGATCGCCGTCGTCGACTTCGCCGACGCCGGGCGCGACCTCGCGCCGGTCGAGGCGCCGTCCTTCCTGGAGCTGCTGGTTCGCCAATCCGGCTCCTTCGTCAGCGCCGGCGCGATCATCCTGGTCGCGTCGATGCTGCTCTTGTTCGGTCTCCGGCCGGCCACGAAGGCGCTTCTCGCCCTACCGTCCGGGACGGCGCAGGAAGCTCAAGCCTCGCCGCTCAGCGAGTTGCCGGCCCCGCTCGCCGCGCTCGGCGGCGCGGGTCCGTCCGATCAGAATTTCCTGATCGAGGCGACCGACCAGCGCGACGAGTTCCTCGAATCGCTGCTCGCGCGCAAGGATAAGAGCCCGCAACGCCATCTCCAGAAGTTGGTCGAATTTGACGAACAAGTCGCCGCGGCGATCTTGCGACAGTGGATTCGCCAGGGAGCGAACACATGAAACCGGTGCCGATCTCGCAATACCTGGATCATATCGGGCGGGTCGCGCAGGGCGACCGGCAAACGCCGCGTCGAGAAATCTCGCCGTTCCGGCCGCGCGCCGTCGGCGCCGTTCAGGATCCGGAGCCGCATGGTCAACTCGCCTTCAGCCGGGTGCTGCGCGAGGCGGCGATCGCTGCCCGCTCGCGAACGCTCGAGGAGGGCCAAGATCGCTCCGGTGCCGACAGGCGAATCTGGAGCCGCGACGGCGCGCCGTCGCGCTCGCGCGAGACGCCGCCCGCCCCCGATGTCGAGGCGCGCATCGCCGAAGCCTATGATCGTGGCCTGCGCGAAGGCGCCGCCGCCGCGCGCGCCGAGGACGCCGAATCGCAGGCGCGCGAACAGGCCAGTCGACAACAACGGGAGCTGGAGGAGCGGCTCGACTTTCAAATGAACGAATACGGCGCGCTCGCCGACGCGATCGCCGCCGGGTTGGACGAGATCGAACAGCGAATCGCCGCTGCCGTGGCGCGCATTCTCGCGCCATTGCTCGCCAACGAGCTGTCGAAGCAGGTCGTCGACGAATTGTGCGTCCATATCGCGCAGCTTTGCGCCGGCGGATCGCCGGGCCTGATCAAAATCCGCGGCCCCGAACGTCTGCTTGGGGCCTTGCGCGATCGCGTCTCCTCGCTTGCCGTCGACGTCGAGTTCGTCACCCAAGACGGCGTCGACGCGACGATCGAAGCGCAGCATACGATGATCAGCTCGCAGTTGCAGCCGTGGGCCGACCTCATCGGTTCGCTCGTCGTCTGAGGCGGCGCCATGGAAGACGCGGCGCCTCCCGAAATCATCATCATCAAGCGCCGCGCGAGCCACGACGAAGGGCACCACGGCGGCGCCTGGAAGATGGCGTTCGCCGATTTCATGACGGCGATGATGGCGTTCTTCCTCGTGCTGTGGCTTATCAATGCGACCGATAAGAAGACGAAGACCATCATCGCGGGATATTTCAACCCGGTGAAGTTGGAGGAGGCCGCCAAGACGCCCAAGAGCATCCACGGCGAGGCGCCCTCTGCGACCACCGTCGACGTTCCGGAGGCCAAGAAACCGGGCGCATCCGGCGCCGCGGGGCGGCAGGAAAGCAAGAAGACGAACGACGACGCCGCGGATGCGGCCAAGAACGGCGACGGCCCGGAGAATAAGGGCGCCGACCTGGCGGCGCGCCAGGGAAACGGCGCCGCGGCCGAAGCGCCGGACCCGGCGAATCCGAAGCCCTCGATGTCGGAAGGCGTTCTGTTCTCCGACCCCTATCGCAGTCTGGACGCCATCGCCGGCCCATCGTCGCCGAACGTGCGCGCCATCGCTCAGAGCGAAAGGGTGAAGACCACCAGCGAGGCGGGATCGGCGGACCCCGACGCCTTTCGCGACCCGTTCCGGCCGATCGGACGCGAAGTCGCGACCGAGGCGCCGAACGCAGGGGCGGCCAGGCCGCCGCCGCTGCCGGGTGAGAAGGTCGCAGCCGTCACGGCCGCCCCGCCTGCGAGCGGCGCGGCCGCGCTCGAGGCGCAGCCGCCTTCGCCGATAACGGCCGCGCGCTTGCAGAAGGAGGTGGATTTACAGCTCGGCGCGCCCGGCAAGCCGCAGCTCGGCCCCACCATCGACGTGAAGGCGACCGACGAGGGGTTGCTCATCAGCCTGACCGACAGCCTGAACTTCGCCATGTTTCCGCTCGGCTCGGCGGTGCCTCAGCCCCAGGTGGTGCGGGCGATGGACGCGATCGCCGAGAGCCTGAGGAACCGCCCGGGCATGATCGTGGTGCGCGGACACACCGACGGCCATCCCTACAAGTCGGCGACCTACGACAACTGGCGGCTTTCTTCGGCGCGCGCTCAGGTGGCCTATTACATGCTCACGCGCGCCGGCCTTTCGGAGAGCCGCTTCGAGCGCATCGAAGGCTACGCCGACCGCCGCCTGAGGGATCCGAGCCACCCCTTCGCCGCCGAGAATCGACGCATCGAAATCCTGTTGCAGGTGCCCAAGCCATGAACGCCCGGCTCCTCTTCGATGCGCTCTTCCTTCTGACGCTAGCGGCCGGCGCATCGGCGCCGGCGCGCGCGCAGGCGCCTTCGGCGTCGGAGATCGCGGTGCCGCCGCCGACGAGCGCCCAGACGATTTCGGCGATGGCGGCCGACCTGCAGGCGCTGCAGGCGCGAATCGCCTCCGGCGACAAGGCGGCCTACGCTGCTCAATCCGATCGTTTCAACGCCATCGGCGCGGCGATCGCGGCCGCCAAGCCGGAGGTTTGGCAATCCAAGCGCGAGACCGACGCCGTGGTCGTTTACCTGCTCAGCGGCGGTCAGCCTCGCGACGTCGTGCAATTGCTGCAGAGCGGCGCCGTGCCCAAGAGCGAAACGCCATTGATGCGCGGCGCGATCGCTTATATCGCGGGCAACGAGGCCGAGGCGGAGTCGCTTCTGGGCGGCGTCGATCCTCGCAGGCTCGATCTGAGGCTGGCCGGTCAAGTCGCGTTCGCCCAATCCGTTCTCCAGACGACGCACGATGCGAAGAGGGCGATCGCGCTGCTCGATCTCGCGCGGTTGCTGGCCCCGGGCTGTCTGGTCGAGGAAGCCGCGTTGAGACGCGAGATCTTGATCGTCGTCGACCAGCGCGACATCGATCGCGCCGCTTCGCTGTCGCGGCAATATGCGACCCGCTTCGGACGCTCGGTCTACGCCGACGACTTTTTGCACGGCCTGGCGAACGCCCTCGTGCAGGCGGGCCTGACCGAAAATCTCCCGAACTTCGGTAAACTTCAGATCTTTGTTTCCTGGCTGGCGCCCGATGTCCGGCGCGACTTCTTGTTGACGACCGCGCGGGCGGAGGCGGTGAACGGCAAGTTCGACGTCGCCGGCGCCGCCGCGGCCGCAGCGCTGCGCGATTCGCCGGGCGACAGCGCGGACGAAGCGCGCGGCAGGATATACGAAGCGGCCGCGCGAATCCTCACTCGCGAATACGACGACGGCGTCGCCGAATTGCAAAGCGTCGCGCCGTTGAAATTGGACAAGGGCGACCAGTCGCTGCTGGCGGCCGTTCGCGGCGTCGCCGCGTATCTGCGCCAACCGCTTAGCGACGCCGGTTCGCCACGCGAGGAACCCCCGCCGGACGCGCTGACGCCGCAGGGCGGCGCCGACCATGCGGCGGCGACGATCGCCCTGGCGGAAGCGGCGCTCAGCCGCACCGCCGCCCTGGCGGGCGTCGCCGAGAAAGGAAACCCATGACCCTCTTGGCGCTGACTGCTTCTCTCGCGAGCGCGCCGCCGCCCGCCAATCTCGCCCACGACCTCGGCGGCAAATCGTCCGGCGGTTCGAAGTTCACCGATATCGTGGACGCGCTGACCGGCGAAGATCCGCAGTCGAATGCCAGCGCCGCGGCGACTCCGGCCGCCGCGAGCGCGCAAGATCAAGCTTCGTCGAGCGAGGCGACGCCGAAATCGAGCCAATCGCCTTCGATCGACGCGGGGCTTGCCGGGCTCGTCTACGGCGCGCTCGCCTCGCCGGCCTCCGGCGGCGCGGCGTCGCGCGCTTCAGGGGCGCGCGGCAGCGTCGCGACTTCCGATCAGGCGAGCGGCGATTCGGCCGCCGCGAAGGCGTCGGCGGCCGCCCGCGAAGCGCTGCGGCGCGTGTTGACGGGACGCGGCGCGGACGCGAGTTCCGATCCATCGGCCGACGATTCGACCGCCGCGGCCTCGACATCGGCTGCGCCGAATGGAACCGACGCGAACTCCGCGCTCGCGGGACTCCTCTACGGCGCGCTCGCCTTGCCCGCGGCCGCGGCCCTCGATCCATCCGTCGCCACGAGCGCCGGCGGGGAGAGCGCGGCGGGGCAAGGCGGTTCAGGGTCGAACGCGGCCGCCACGAACGACGGGTCGACGACCTCCGCCGGCGCGCTGAGGCGCGCCTTGGGGGGACGCGGCGCGGTCGCCGGCTCCGATCAGGCGAGCGGCGGTCTCGCCGCCGCGGCGTCGACGACGGCCGCGCAAGACGAGGCGGGGGCGAACTTTGCGCTCGCCGGCGCCCTCGATGCGCCGCTGACGCTGCGAACGGCGGCGAACGGCGATGCTTCTCTCGGCGTCAGCGCGGCGCAATCGCGCACGTATCTCGGGGTCGACAGCGCCGAGCAAAGCGAAGCCAAGAATTCGATCTTGCGTTCGCAGGCGCGCTCCGCCGCCAACGCGGCCGCCACGGACGGGTCCGCCACGGCGGGGACCGTTGACGTCGTCGCCGCCGCCGCGGCGTCGACGCAGAACGAGACGCAGTCCGAGAAGCGGTCGAGTTCGGGCCACAACGGATCGCCGAGCGCCTCAGCCGCAAGCTCGTCCGCCGACGTCGAGCCGACCGCGACCGTCGCCGACGCTACGCCCGGCCTCTTCAACGCCGGGATCGATTCCTCGGTCGCCGGCTCCGGTGTGATCGCGGTCAGTCAACTGGCCGACTGGCTCGCCGGGGAAGCGAGCGGGCTGACGTCGCAAACGGCGTCGTCCGGCGCGACGTCCGCGGCCGCCGTCGGCGGCGCCCAAACGGTCAAGGAACTTCAGATCAACCTCGAGCCCAGCGATCTCGGCGCCGTATCGGTGAAGATGCGCATGGCGCACGGCCAACTGTCGGTCGTGATGGAAGTCGCGAAGCCGAGCACTCTGAACGCCATAGAGAACGAGCGCGACGCGATCACCGATCGGCTGGGCCTAAGCGCTCAATCGCTCGCAGCTCTGATCATCAGGCCGGCCGCAACGACCCAGACCAGCGCCGAGAGCGGCAGCGCGCAAGATCAGCAATCCGGAAACCAGGGGAATGCGCAAGGCGATCCAAACCAAAGTTCACGAGGCAATGAGCAACAGCCGTCTCGCGGCCAAGACGGGGCCGGCCGGTGGAGCCGTCAAACGGCGGCGCAGCCCTCGCCCGCTGGCCGTGGGTTTGACGATCTGGTTGTGTAGCGCCGGCCTCGCGGGCGGCGCGACCGACGAGTCGTGCGAACAGGAGATGGCCCGGGCCGCTCGGGTGAACGGCATACCGCTGAACATTCTCTATTCCGTCGGCCTCACCGAAACCGGGCAGAACGGGACGCTCAATCCCTATGACATGAACGTCGACGGGCGCGCGGTTCACTCGGCGAGCCTAAGCGAGGCCCTGGCGCGGTTCGCGTTCGAGAGCGCGCACGGCGCCAAGCTCATCGACGTCGGCTGCATGCAGATCAACCACCATTGGCACGCCGCGCGCTTCAATTCGCTCAGCGAAATGTTCGATCCCGTTCACAACGTCGACTACGCGGCCAATTACTTGAAGGAGCTCAAGGCGCAGGAAGGCAGTTGGACGCTTGCGGTCGCGCGCTACAACGCCGGCCCCGACAACCCCAGAGCCCAAAAGACCTATGTCTGCACGGTCATCGGCAATATGGTGGCGAGCGGATTGGGACAATGGACGACGAACGCGCGCGAATTCTGCAAGTGAGAAGCGCGCCCCGGCGATTGGGCGGCGACCGCAAAGTCGAAGATTGCCGATCATCGCGGCAACGATTAACGAATTCGAGATGGCGAATAACGAAAAAGTAATCGATTGGCGCCACTTTCGCGCCGTCCGAATGAATCGGGCGTCTTCCGTCGCGCCAGCGCGCCATTGCGACGCGAGGGGCCATCGCCGCCATGATGGCCGCCGCGGCCCAAGGTCGAAAGATCTCGTGCTCATGCCGGCGCTCGCCCTCGTCAAGAAAGCGCTTTCGCGTCGCGCTCGGCCGCCCGTTCGGCGTCGATTCGTCGCGAGCGCGAAATGAACCTCGCCTTCCATGCTGGGCGATCGCTGCGGGTCGGCGGCGCCCTCGCCTTTATCGTCCTCGGCGCGCTCAGCGCCGCGCAGGCGCGAAGCGATCCCCTCGCCGAAGCTTACGTGCTCGGCTTGATCGGCGTCGCGGCGATCGGCCTGGCCGCCAGCGCCACGACATCCGCGGCAAGCTCGCAATCCGATCGGAGCGAGACTCGCGCGATCGCCGCGAAACGCCGCGATTTCGAACGGAGCGTCGATTCGACGCTCGCCCATGTTCTCACGTTGATTCGCGAGCACCTCGCCGACGGCGCAAAGTTCCACGAGTCCCTGACCGGCGTCGATCGAAGACTATCGCGCGGCGATTCGTACGAGGCGATCCACGAGATCGTTCTCACCCTGATCAACGACAATCGCGCGATGCAAAACAAGGTGAACGTCCTATCGGAAAAACTCGAGCACTCGCGATCGCAAATCATCCGCCTGCGCTCGAGCCTCACCAAGGCGGAGGAAATCGGCAATCGCGATGGGTTGACGGCGCTCGGCAATCGTCGCTTCTTCGACAACACGCTGGCCGAGGAAGTGACAAAGGCGCGTGATTGCGCCAGTGACTTGTGCATCGCGCTCGCGGACATCGATGATTTCAAGAAGGTCAACGACAATTTCGGGCACGTCGCCGGCGATAAGGTGCTCAAGCTGGTCGCCGGGCTGTTGGCCTCCTCCATCAGGAGTCAAGACATCGCGGCGCGATTCGGCGGCGAGGAGTTCGCGATCCTGTTTCCGGACACCCGGCTCGCCGACGCGGGCGCGATGGTCGGCCGACTGCGGGCGCTGCTCGAAAGCAAGCAATGGGCGGTCGCCGCAAGCGGCGAGCGCATCGGCGCCGTCACGGTTTCGTTCGGCGTCGCACGATTGAACGCCGCCGAGTCGGCGGAGGACCTGGTCCGGCGCGCCGACGCCAAGCTCTACGAAGCCAAGTCGTTGGGAAGGAACCGGGTCGTGGTCGACGCCGCAGGCGAGAGCGAAGGCGAGGTTGAAGGGTGAAACGCGACTTTGCCGGATCGCCGGCCGGCGGGTCGCACGCCGATTCGGCCTTCAGCCATATCCTGGACGAAGTCGAGCGCTTGGACGAGGGGGAGCGGCGCCTCGGATCGGTCGAGGCCGCTCTCGGGCGTTCGTTTGCTTCCTTCGCTGCGCCGTTCGCGCCCGACGCCAAGGGACAATACGGCCCGAGCGAGGGTTGGGATCAAGCGCTCGATTGGGTCGCGGAGCCGCAAGAGCCCGCGCCCGCCGTCGCGCGGCCGCCGAGCGACGATCCCGACGCGATCGCCGCGGAACTCGGCCTGTCGAGCGCGCTCACCTACGACCAACTCAACCGGGCGCGGCGCCGATTCATGTGGAACAACCACCCGGATCGCCGCCCCGACGTGCCGCGCGAACTCGCCAACCGACGCGTGGCGATCGCCAACATGCTGGTCGACCGCGCGCAAGGCGCGCTCGCGCGCGGCCGAAGCGCGCGGTGACGATCGCCAAGATCACTTGCCGTCGCCGAAGATCAGCCGCCGCGAAAACGGCCCGTCTGCGCCGCCGGGGCCTTTGGCCTCCGGCTCGTCGCTTGCGAGCAGCGTTGCGCCGGAGTCGGCGACCAGCGCCCAGCGCTCGCCGCGCCGCTCGATCGAGCCGATGCGCCCGAGACTCGGCACGACTTCGCCGGGCTTGACGGCCCGAACTTCCAAGCCGTTGCTCAGCCACGCCATGCCCGGCTCGGCAGCGACGATGCGATAGGGTTCGGCGGCGGGCGGTCCGCCGGCCGGGCCATGGCCGATCGAGCCGGTCGGCGCCGTGTCGAGAGCGTCGGCGGGGGCGTGGGCGGTCGAAGCCGCCGGCACCGCGTCGTGAGCGTCGGCGGGGCTGTGGGCGATCGAGCCCGTCGGCGCCATGTCGGGAGCGCCGGCGGCGACGCGGACAGCGGCCGCGGCAGGGGGCGACGCGGCCGGGACGGGGGACGACCCTCCGCGCGGCTTGGCGAAAATAGCGAGATATTGCATTCCATTGATCCGCGGCGTGCGGTTGTCCTGGAACTGCATGGCGCCGGCGAAGGCGAGCGAGCCGATCGCCATCGCCAAGCCGGCGCCGACGAGCGTGAAATCGCCGGCTCGCTTCGCCACGACGCGGCGAGCGGCTCCAGGCGCGATCGGGGCGACGCGGCGAGAGGCAAAAAAACCGAGCCATTTCATTTGATTGTCTTTCGTGAGCGCGGCCAGGCCGGTCTCAGGGGACGGGATGGCCGGCCGCTTCTTCGGGCTTGGCGTCGCTGCGCAGCGCCGCGGCGAGTTCGATGAACGGATCCTGACAAGGCGGCGAGGACAGCGCCTGGGTCATCGCTTCATAAATGCGCGGCACGGATTTCACCGCCTGATCGAGCAGCGGGTCGGCGCCGGGCGTGAAGCCGCCCATCAGGCGAAGGTCGCGCGTTTCCTCGTAGCGGGCGATCAGCGCGCGCAGCTTCGAGACCAGCTTGCGCTGCTCGGGCGTCCAGGAGGGATTGGCCAGGCGCGAAACCGACGAAAGAATATTGACGGCGGGAAAGCGCCCCTGATCGGCGATCGCCCGATCGAGCACGATGTGGCCGTCGAGCGTGCCGCGAATGCTGTCGGCGACCGGATCGTTATGGTCGTCGCCGTCCACCAGGACCGAAAATACGCCGGTGATCGATCCGGAGCCCTCGACGCCGGGGCCGGCGCGCTCGAGCAATCGCGGCAGATCGCTGAACACGCTCGGCGCGTAGCCGCGCGCCACCGCCGGCTCGCCGGCGGCCAACGCCACGTCTCTGGCCGCATGGGCGAAGCGCGTCACCGAATCGACGACCAGCAACACCGAGTCGCCGTTGTCGCGGAAATATTCGGCGACGGCCATCGCGGTCCTGGGCGCCAGGCGCCGCATCATCGGGCTCTCGTCGCCGGTGGAGACGACGGCGATCGCGGATTGGCGGTTTGCGGCAAGGGTGTCGTCGAGGAATTCGCGCACCTCTCGACCGCGCTCGCCGACCAGCGCGATCACCACCGTGTCGAAATCGGGCGCGCGCGCCAGCATCGAGAGCAGCGTCGACTTGCCGACTCCCGAACCGGAGAAAATGCCGATGCGCTGGCCGGCGCACAGCGGGGTGAAGAAGTCGATGACGCGGATGCCCGACTTGATCGGCTTTTTGACGCGCGAGCGCTGCAAGGCGGGCGGCGGCTCGCCATCGAGCGGCATTGCGCGCTCCCCCAGCTTGAGTTCGCCGCCGCCGTCGATCGGGCGGCCGAGCGCGTCGATCACCCGGCCTTTCCATTCGGGATGCGGCGTGAGCGAAAGACTCTGGGCCCGGTAGGCGCGCGCGCCGATCGCCGCGTCGCAGCGCGAATCGAACGGCTTGAGCGTGACGGCGCCGTCTTCGATCTTGACCACCTCGCCCAGTTGGACGCGGTCGCCCACGTCGACGCTCACGCATTCTCCGAGTCTGAGAAACCGCGACAGGCCGGCCACGCGATAGTGCGACATCGCGATTTCCGTCACGACGCCGCCGACGCGAGTGCGCGGCAGCGCCTTGGCGCCCCACGCCAACTTGCCCTCGAGCCGATCGAGCGCGTCGGGGCGCCGGCCGCAAGGTTCGCTATCCCCGCTCATTCGCCAAGCCCAATGTCAACTTCGGTTGCATGACGCCGCCTAGCCGGAAGAGCCGAGCGTCTTGATCGCGTCTTGCAGCGACGCTTCGGTTTGGGTCACCTGCTGGGCGACGCCGTCGAAGTCCCGCGTCACCGCGATCAGTTTCGTCATCTCCTGGATCGGATTGACGTTGGCGCCTTCGACGAACCCCTGGGCGACGCCGTTTTGGGTGAAGTCGAGAATCGGCGTCGCCGGCTTGTCGGGGACGACGGCGGAATTCTCCGCCCGCGTCAACTTGGCGTCGTCGTCGATGGCGAAGAGACCGATCGCGCCGACTTGTTTGCCGTCTTGAGCGATCATGCCGTCGCCGGCGATCGTCAGCGAGCCGGCGGAGGGACTGAGCAGGATCGGCGCTCCCCCGGCGTCGAGAATGGTGTTGCCGTTCAGAGTCTCGAGGGAGCCGGTGTCGGAGAGGCGCATGCGGCCGTCGCGCGTATAGGCCGTCCCATCCGCGGTGCGGATCGCGAACCAGCCGGAGCCCTGGATGGCGAGGTCGAGCGGATTGCCCGTCTTGATCAAGGCGCCGGCCTGCCGGGAGATGAAGGACGATCCGCTCGAAACATAGGCGATGCGGTTGTCGCCGGCCTTGGCGACCTCGGTTTCGAACGAGACGCCTTCGGCGCGATAGCCGACCGTGTTCATGTTCGCGACATTGTTGGCGATCGTTTCCAAGCGTCGTTCCAAAGCGACCTGCGCCGACAAGGAAACGTAAAGACCATTCTGCATACCTTGAAGACCCGCAACAGACGCGCGCCGCATCTCGGCCGACCCGGCGACGACCATCAGCCCGACGCCTTGCATGGGGCTGACCTGGCAAAACCAGCCTGGCGTAAGTTTGAGGCTGCAGTTTCGACAACGATGAAAGACAGGGGACCGCATTGAATTTCATCATCGGTTTGATGATCGTCGTGGGCAGCATCCTCGGCGGCTACGGGGCGCTTGGCGGCCATCTCGAGGTGCTGTTTCAGCCGTTCGAGTTCCTCATCATCGGCGGCGCCGCGCTCGGCATTTTCATCGTCGCCAATCCGTTGGCGACGATCAAGGATTGCGGCAAGGCCGTCATGGAGGCGGTGACCGACGCCGTGCCCAGGCCACGCGACTTCCTCGACGTCTTGAGCGCGATGCACGGGCTGATGCGCGAATTGCGCGGCAAGTCCCGCGTCGAGGTCGAACGGCACTTCGACAATCCCACCGAGTCGGAAATCTTCAAGGGATTTCCGCGGCTGCTCGCCAATCGCGATCTTCTCACCTTCATCTGCGACTACGGCCGGCTGATCATCATCGGCCACGCCAAGACTCATGAAATCGAAGCCCTGATGGACGAGGAGATCGACACCCTCACGTATGACCGGTACAAGCCGGTTCAGGCGTTCCAGGCGAGCGCGGACGGCCTCCCCGCGCTGGGCATCGTCGCGGCCGTGCTCGGCATCGTCCATGCGATGGGCGCTCTCGACCAATCGCCGGAAGTCCTCGGCGGGCTGATCGGCGCCGCGCTGGTGGGCACCTTCAGCGGCATCTTTCTCTCCTATGCCGTCGTCGGCCCGATCGCGTTGAAAATCAGGTCGGTGCGCCAGAGGCAGCTTCGCCTGTTCACGCTGGTCAAGCAGAGTCTGCTGGCGTTCATGAACGGCGCCATGCCGCAGGTGGCGGTGGAATTCGGGCGCAAGACCATTCCCTCCAAGGAACGCCCGACGATCGACACCGTCGAGAACGAAACCATCGCCGGCCCTTCATTCCCCCCCGCCGCCGAGGTGGCGATCAAGGAGGCGGCCTGACCCATGGCGACCGAGGAACGCGACAGCGCGGCGACCGCGCCGTGGCTGCAGACTCCCCAGCCCGATCATCCCGGTCTCTCGATCGAGCGGATGCCCGGACTCGTGTTCGCGCTCGGGCAATTCGCCCTGGACGTCCCGGAGGCGCTGGCCTCCTTGTGCAAAGGGCATTGTCTGGGAACGATCAACGAGACGAAGCTGGCGAATCTCTTCGACTTCCTCCGCGATTGCGAAGGGCTGACCGCGGCCGCGCTGCACAGCGCGCAACTCGATGCGCGCATGCTGCTGATTTTCGACGCCGGCGTCATCGACACGCTCGTCAACTTGGTGTTCCGCGGCGAGGCGGCGTCGGACGGCGAAGCGGCGAAGCAGGCGCGGCCGGATCGTCCCCTCACCGGCATCGAGACCAGCCTCGTCGCCGAGCTGGCGCGGTCCTTGGGAAAGGCTCTAAACCGAGCTTTCGCCGAAATCGCGAGCCTCGAATTGACGTTCGAACGGTTGCAAACGCTCATCGACGTCTACGCGCTTGGACGCCGCGACATGCAGGCGGTCGCAACGAGATTGACGATCGAGACGCCGGCGGGCCCCACCAACCTCGTCGTCCTCATGCCGCAGACGCTGCTGGCGCCGATCCGCAAGAATCTCTCCTTCGATCCGAGCAGCCAATCAACGACGCCCGACCCGGGCTGGACCCGGCAAATGAAAGTCGGCGTGACCAAAGCGCCGATCGCGGTTACGGCGGTGCTGGACGAGTTGGAGATGACGCTGGGCGAAATCGCCGATCTCGCCGTCGGACAGGTGCTCGGCTTGCACGGCGCCGGCATGGGTCGGGTTCGGCTGCAATGCGCCGGGCGGGAGATGTTCTGGTGCAAACTCGGCCGCGGCGAGGGCCGATACTCCCTGGAAATCGAGGAGCCGATCGAACAGGAAGGCGAAGCTCTCGAAGCGGCGCCCGTCCGTTGATCGGCTCGCGCCGGCGAGCGCGAGAAGCAACCGAGGAAAGAAGGTTTGGGCCATGGATGAGAGTCTTGAACCGCAGAGCGCGACGCCGGAACCGGACGCCGCGCCCAGCGCGTCGGCGCCGAGCCCGCCCAAATTCGACGCGATCCTGTCGATTCCCGTCACCGTGCAAGTCGTGCTCGGCTCGACGACGATGGCCGTCGCCAGCCTGATGAAGCTCGGGCGCGGGGGGCTCATTGCGCTCGATCAGAAAGTCGGCGATCCGGTCAACGTCGTGGTGAACGGCAGGGTGATCGCGCGCGGCGAAGTGGTGGTGGTCGACGAAGAGAGCGCTCGGTACGGCGTTTCTCTGAACGAGATCGTCGCCTCCTCGCGCGACGATCGGGCCGCTTGACGGGGCGAGGCGCGATGGACGACTACTCCGACTCCGATTCGCCGGCGGAAAAGCGCATATACGACGGCGCTCAGAGGGCCGCCGCGATCTTGCTGGCGATGGGCAAGCCGCCGGCGACGCGGTTGCTCAAGCATCTGGATGCGAGAGAATTGCGCGAGGTCACGCGCGCGGCGGCGCAGCTCGGCCCGGTGCCGATGTCGAAGCTCGAATCGATGGTCGAGCAATTCACCTCGGAATTCTCGGTGGGCGCCAACCTTCTGGGCGACATCGGACAGGCGCGAGAAATGCTGAGCGACGCGGTGTCGCCCGACCAGCTCGCCGACATCATGTCGGACGTGGTCGCCGCCGGCGAGAGGAACATCTGGACGGCCCTCGACAGCGTTCCCGAAGCGGTGCTCGTGGTGTACGTCGCGAACGAACGTCCCTTGACGGCGACCTACGTCCTTTCACGATTGAATCCGGCCCTTGCGGCGCAGATCGTCTCGAACTTGCCGCGTGAGACCCGCAACGACGTTCTGTGCGCGATGATTACACGCCCCTCGATCACCGAGGAGGCGCAACGCGTCATCGAAGACGCGGTGCGCAAGGAACTGCCATCCCTGATGGCGCGCGCCAAGGGACTCGATAATCACACCCGCATCGCCGACATCATCAACAACCTCGAACCGCTGGAAGCGCGCGACGTCATGCAGTCGCTCGCCGCGACGCGGCCGAAGGAAGCGAAAATCGTCCAGAAGATGCTGTTCTCGTTCGACGATCTGCCGCGGCTGTCGCAACGCGCCCGCGCCATTCTGTTCGACAAGCTCGAGACCGAGATCGTCGTGCTGGCGCTGCGCGGTACCGACGCGGAATTCCGCGACGTCACGCTTTCCTCGATGGCCGCGCGCGCGCGCCGCCTGGTCGAGGCCGAACTCGCCACCCCGTTTGCGCCGCCGCGGCGCGAAATCGCCAAGGCGCGCAAGAAGATCGTCGATCTCGTGCTCAAGTTGGCGCAAAGGAACGAAATCGAAATCGCCCCCGAAGGCGCCGAGGCGGCGTAACCCTAGCCGGACGCGGCCATGAGCGACGATCAGGACTCGGACAGCAAGACCGAGGAAGCGACGGAAAAGAAACTTCACGACGCCGTCGAGCGCGGCATCGTGCCGGTTTCTCGCGAAGTCTCGCTCCTTGCTTCGCTGGCCGCGATTCTGATCGTCATGGTGTTCTTGCTGCCCGCGCGCACGGAGCGGTTCGTCGGAACGCTGGTTCATTTCCTCGACGATCCCGCGGGTTGGAGGCTCGAGCGCGCCAACGACGTGGTCGCGCTCGGCGGAGTCATGGCGTTGGCGGCGGTCGACTTTCTCTTGCCGATCGTGGCGTTGCTGATGATCTTTGGCGTCATTGCGTCGATCGCGCAAAATCCTCCGCGCATCGTGCCCGACCGGATCATGCCCGATCTCAAACGAATTTCGATCGCCGCCGGCGCATCACGCGTGTTCGGCCTCAAAGGTTGGACCGAATTCCTCAAGAGCATGCTGAAAATCGGCGCGGTCGGAGCCGTCGTCGGGGCGATTCTCGCCGGGCAAAAATTCATGCTGGCGACCGCGATGTTTCTTGACGTGGCCGACCTGCCCCAGCGCATTCTCAAACTCTGCGTCGCCGTGGTCGCGGCGGTTCTGGCGGCCACGCTCGTCGTCGCGACGGCCGACTTGGCCTGGGCGCGCATTCATTGGCGTCGCGACCAGCGGATGAGCCGCTACGAGATCAAGGAAGAACTCAAGCAGACCGAGGGCGATCGCTTGGTGAAGGCGCGCCTGCGCTCGCTGCGGCTCGATCGTTCGCGCAAACGAATGCTCTCGGCGGTGCCGAAGGCGACGATGGTGGTCGTCAATCCGACGCATTACGCGGTCGCGATGCGATATGTCCGGCAGGAGGGCGGCGCGCCGTTGGTCCTCGCCAAAGGCGTGGACCTCCTCGCGCTCAAGATCCGTGAGATCGCGGAGCAATATCTCATTCCGATCGTCGAGGACAGGCCGCTCGCCCGCTCGCTCTACGAGGCGGTCGCGGTCGATACCGAGATTCCGCCGGAATTCTACCGAGCGGTGGCCGAGATCGTGCATTTGATCCAGGAAAAGCGAAGTTCCTGGCCGCTGACAAGGAATCGATGACGCCATGACCGATCGACATTTCGAAGCCCAGCGCCTCGTCCACGAACAGATCATCGCCAACGCGATGGTCGAAGTCGCGACCGAATTGCGGCTGGCCGATCCGTCCGAATTGATTTTGATGATTCGCAGCGAGCAGGCCGCCAACATCGCCGACCTGGTCAATTCGTCGAGCGAGCTGTTCTTCAAGAGCGGCACGCTGCGATACGCGCTGTCGGCCGGGTGCGACGTGCAGTGGGACTCCACTCCGATCATCCGGTTGGACATGGAATTCCGCCACGCCGCGGTAAGCGCGTTCTTCCGTTTGATGATCGGCCGCAAGCGCGCCGCGGTCGACGTCGTCGAAGTCCTGTTCGACGACGACGATCTCGACGCCGACGCGATGGACCAGCGCCTCGCAGCCGCGATCGCTGGCGCGCGGTTGCCGCCGCCGGTGCGGGGCTCCGGCCGGAGCGCCCCGAGCGAAGCCGTCGCGATCCCGCCGCGGCCGCGGCGCAAGCCTGGAGCAAGGCCGAACGCGTAGCCTCGAGACACGATCCGTCGCAGGGGATTTGACGCGTGTCTCCGCTTTACGTTCTTCAGCTCGCCTCGCAGAGCGCGCAGTGGCTGTCGGCGCGGCAGTCGCTGATCGCGACCAACGTCGCCAACGCCAACACGCCGGGCTATCGGGCGGTCGACCTGCAACCGTTTTCGGCGGTGCTCGACAGCACCCAGATCACGATGGCCACGACCAACCCGGCGCACATGACGGCGACGCAAGCGGATTTCGCCTCGGCGCGAGCCGTGGAAAGCGATTCGGCGGACGAAACCCTGTCCGGCAACTCGGTGAACCTCGAACAAGAGATGATCAAGCTCGGCGACGTGAACCGCGCCTACTCCATGGACACGAACATCAAGCGCGCCATCCATCAGCTGATGATGTCGGCGGCGAAGTGAGCGAAGATGTCGGATCCCCTGCAATCGTCGCTGAAGATCGCCGGAGCCGGGCTGGAGGCGCAGTCGGTGCGGCTGCGCGTCATCTCGGAAAACATCGCCAATTCGCAATCGACCGGGACTACGGCGGGCGCGAATCCGTATACGCGCAAGACGGTGACGTTCGACAACGAGATGGATCGGGCCGCGGGGCTGTCGCTGGTGCGGGTCAAGAGCATCGGCTTCGATCCCAGCCCGTTCAAGACCGAGCTCGATCCGGGCAGCTCGGCGGCCGACGAAAACGGAATCGTCAAGATGCCGAATGTCGACATTCTGACCGAGCTCGCCGACATGCGCGAAGCGAATCGAACTTACGAGGCGAATCTGCAGGTGGCGAAACAATCGGCGGACCTGTTGGGCATGACCGTCAATCTGCTCAAGGACGCCTGATGCGTTCAGTCTGGCGGCGCGACGAATTCAAGGAGGCGGGAGCGTCGGCTCGGATTGTCTTCAACGGAGTTTCCATGATGTCAGCCGATCGTCCCGGACGCGGCTCGGCCGCCGGAGAAGGCGATCGCGGCCGCGCCGCCCGGCGGCGACGCATCGGCACGGTCCATCGTTCGAGCAAGGGAGGCGCGCGGGTCCTCGGTGTCCACGCCGGGGTTGGCGCGCAACGGCAAAATGGCGATTGAAGGCGTATCCGCGCTCGGCGCGGTGGGGACGGAACTCGAACTGCGCGCTCCCAGCGGAACGGCCGGCGCCGCCTCGACGGCGACGTCCGACGCGAGTTTCGCGCAGACGCTGGGTGCGGTCGTCAACGGCGCGATCGGCTCGATGCGGGCCGGCGAGGCCGCGGCCATTCAGGGTCTGCAAGGGACGATGCAGCCGTTCAAGGTGGTCGAAGCGATCATGGACGCACAGCGCACGCTGCAGCAGACCCTGGCGATCCGCGACAAGGCCGTTTCCGCCTATCAGGAAATCTCGCGGATGGCGATCTGAGCCCTCCTCGCAACAGAGAGATCGAAGCATGAGAGCGCTTACGATAGCGGCCACCGGCATGAACGCCCAAGAGCAGAATCTCGAGGTCATCGCCAACAACATCGCCAACATCAACACCACCGGGTTCAAGCGGTCGCGCGCCGAATTCACCGATCTGATCTATCAGACCGAACGGGTGATGGGCGTCAGCACCCGCGGCCGCGACGCCACCGTGCCCGAAGGCGCGCAAGTGGGCCTCGGCGTGCGCACCGCGGCGATCCGCTCGTTGCAACTCCAGGGCGCGCTCACCAGCACCGGCAACAGCCTCGACCTGGCGATCAGCGGGCGCGGTTGGTACCAAGTGACGACCCCGGCGGGCGACACAGTCTACACGCGCGACGGCGCGTTCAACACCAACGCGACGGGACAATTGGTGACCACCGACGGCTACGTCGTGACCCCGGCGATCCTGATCCCGGCGACCGCGACCAGCGTCACCGTGAGCCAGACCGGGGTGGTGACCGCGACGGTCTCCGGACAGTCGACGCCCCAACAGCTCGGCCAGTTGACGATCGCCAACTTCATCAACGAAGCGGGCCTGCAGGCGCTGGGAAACAATCTCTTTCAGCAAACGGCGGCCTCGGGTCAGGCCACCGTCGGCGTGCCCGGAGATACGGCGTTCGGCGTGATTCAACAGGGATATCTGGAAGCCTCGAACGTCGACCCAGTGTCGGAAATCACCAACCTGATCAGCGCCCAGCGGGCCTATGAAATGAATTCGAAAGTGATCCAGGCCGCCGATCAGATGTCGGGAACGATATCGAATATGCGGGGCTGAGGAGCGGGCCTCATGCGCGTGGACCGGATCGCCGCCTTGCTGGCCTTGTTGGGGTTGTGGCTCGCGCCCGACCTCGGCGCGCTCGCGCAGGACGCCGCGTTGCCGACCCCCAGGGTCGTCATCTACCCCGGCGACGTCATCCACGACGACATGCTCGCGGATCGGCCGGCCGAGAGGGCCATGGGGCTGGGCCCGTTCGTCCAAATGCGATCCCAGCTGGTCGGCAAGATGGCGCGTCGAACCCTGCTGCCCGGCGCCGCGATTCCGCTCGCCGGGATCGATAATCCGCGGCTCGTCGCCAACGGCGCCGAAATCAAGCTGGTTTACTCCGAGGACGGACTGACGATCGTCACCGTCGGCGAGGCCATGCAGGACGGCGCCGCCGGCGACGTCGTCAAGGTGCGCAACAGCGACAGCGGCGTGACGGTGTCCGGGACGGTCCAACCCGACGGCGCCGTGCGGGTGAGCGGGGGCTGATGAGACGCTTGATCCTCACGCTGATCGTCTGCGCGTTGGCGAGCCAGGGGCTGGCGGCGGTGCGCATCAAGGACATCACGTCGCTGCGCGGCGCACGCGACGATCAGCTCATCGGCTACGGTCTGGTGGTCGGCCTGCAGGGCACCGGCGACACGTTGCGCAACGTTCCGTTCACCGAGCAAGCGATCCAGGCGATGCTCGATCGCATGGGCGTAAACGTGCGCGGCAGCGCGTTGCGCAATCGCAACGTCGCGGCGGTGATCGTGACGGCGGACATGCCGGCGGGGATGGACGTCGGTTCGCGTCTCGACGTGACCGTGTCGGCGCTTGGCGACGCTCCCTCGCTGATGGGCGGCACGTTGTTGCTGACGCAGATGTCGGGGAGCGACGGCGACGTCTATGCGAGCGCGCAAGGCGCGGTGTCGGTCACCGGCTTCGGCGTGGCCGGCCAGGCGCAAACCCTGTCGCAAGGGGTGCCGACGGCCGGGCGGATTTCCAACGGCGCGATCATCGAGCGGGCCGTGCCGGCGCCGCCCGACCAACTGCGGCTGATCCTGGAATTGAAGAACCCCGACTACAACACCGCGGTGCGGATCGTCGACGCCGTCAACGCCTATTCGATGCAACAGTTCCGTCGCCGCTCGGCGTTCGAGATGGACAGCCGGACCGTCGAACTGTTTCACCCGCCGACCATGAGCGTCACGCGTTACATGGCGGAGATCGGCGAACTGGAGGTCGAGCCGGACACCGCAGCGCGAGTCGTTCTGGACGCGCGAACCGGCACCGTGGTGATCGGTCAGGACGTGCAAATCTCGACGGTCGCGGTGACGCACGGAACCCTTTCGGTGAGGGTCACCGAGACGCCGACCGCCTCACAACCGGCGCCGCTGTCCAAAGGACAGACCGTCGTGACGCCGCGCACGCAGATCGACGTCGACCAGCCGGGCGGCCAGGTGGCGATCGTCGGCGGCGCGAGCCTGCGCGCACTGGTGAACGGCCTCAATCGAATCGGGGTCAAGCCCAGCGGCATCATCGCCATTCTCCAGGCGATCAAGACGGCGGGCGCTTTGCAGGCCGAACTCATCGTGCAATAGCCGCTCCAGCCCGGCGCAAGGCGGGCGCGGCAAGGTCGGCCCATCGCGTTCTCCCACGTCGGCGCCGCCGCCATGTCCCTTTCCGCCAACCGCCTCGTCGCCATCGGCGCCTTTGTTCTGGCCGCCGCCGGCGCCGGCCATGCTCTCGCGCAGAACGACGCGAAGCAAAAACCCATCGCGGGCGCGACGGAGAAGAGCGCCGACGGCGGCGTCGCGCGCTACTGCGCCAACGTCGCGCCGGCGGCCGCCGAGGCGCGCATCGCTTGGCAAGAAAAGCGCCTGACGGAATTGGAAGGGCAGATCAAGCAACGCATCGCCGAACTCGAAAAGGCGGAGGCCGAAACGCGCGATTGGGTGAGCAAACGTGAGGCCCTGATGAATTCCGCGCGCGACGACGTGGTGGCGATCTACAGCAAAATGGAGCCGGAAGCCGCCGCGTCGCAAATCGCGACGATGGACGACGCGACGGCCGTTTCGATTCTCGGCAAGCTCAACCCGCGCGCGGCGAGCGCGATCCTCAATGAAATGGAGGCGGACAAAGCCGGGAAATTGACCGCCGTCCTGTCCGGGGCCGCCGCCGCCGAAAAGAAGTCGTGATGCGCGGATCGCAACGAAGAGTTTTTCTTGTCGCGCTCGTCGCGTCGAACCTCGCCGGATGCGCCGCCGGCCCCCTCGACATGACGCCCCCTCTTTCCCCGGTCGGCAGCGGGCTGGCGGCGGCGACCGCGCGCGCCGACGAAGACGCGGCCGCCAGCATCATCGACTCGAAGCGGGGCCAACGCCCCCCCAAACCGCCGATCAATTTCTTCACCGACCAACGCATCGCCAACGTCGGCGACATCGTCACCGTCATCATCTCGATCAACGACAAGGCCACCTTCGACAACTCGACGGATCGCTCCAAGACGGCGAGCACGTCTTTCACCTCCGGCTGGAGTTTCATCCCGCCTCCCCCTTACGGCTCCAATTCATCATCATCGTCGTCGTCGACGACTCCGAACTTGACGCTGACCAACGCCTCGTCGTCGTCGACCCAGGGTCAGGGCAACATCGATCGTCAGGAACAGATCCAAGTGTCGGTCGCGGCGGTCGTCACCGAGGTGCTGCCCAACGGCAATCTCGTCATCAGCGGTTCGCAGGAGGTGCGGGTGAACTTTGAATTGCGCCAGTTGACCGTCGCCGGCATCGTGCGGCCTTCGGACATCTCCCGCGCCAACACGGTCGCCTACGACCACATCGCCGAGGCGCGCATTTCGTATGGCGGGCGAGGCCGGTTGAGCGAGGTGCAGCAGCCCTCGTGGGGCCAGCAAATCTACGATTTCGTGAAGCCGTTCTGAGACGTCGGGGACGATTGACCCATGCCCGCCACAGTCGTGGACGAAGACGAGGAAGTCGACGCCGCGGAGACGCCGCCGCCTCCGCCGCCCGCGCCGTCCTCGATCAAGCAGACGATCATCGCCATCCTCGTCGTCACCGTGATCGCGGTGGCGATGGGCGCGCTGTTCGCGATCCCGCCGGCGGCGGAGGCGCCGGGCCAAAAGAACGACTTGGGGCTCGCCGAGGAGCTGCCGGCGACCGCACGCTTGTTCGACATGCCGCCGATCGTCACCAATCTCGGCGAGCCGCGGGACACTTGGATCCGTCTGGAGGCTTCGATCGTGTTCGACGCCAAGGCGCTTCCCCATCCCGAGGTCATCGCCGGAGAAATCGCCGGCGACGAACTCGCCTATTTGCACACCGTCGCCTTGACGCAAATCGAGGGTCCGATCGGATTGCAGAACGTCCGACAGGATCTTAACGAGCGCGCCGTGATCCGCTCCGGCGGCAAGGTCACCGAACTCATCGTTCGAACCCTGGTGGTGCAGTGAAACGCGCAGCGCTCGCCGCGATCGCGCTCTTCCTCACGGCCTCGGCCGCCGGCGCCCAGACCGTCGATCTCGGCGCGTTGATTCCGAGCGGCGGCGCGTCGGCCACCGCGCGCATCGTGCAGATGGTCGCGATCTTGACCGTTCTGTCGCTTGCGCCCGGTCTGCTGATCATGGTCACCAGTTTCACCCGATTCATCGTCGCGCTTTCCTTTCTCCGGTCGGGATTGGGCCTGCAGAGCACGCCCGCCAACCTGGTGCTGATCAGCCTGTCGCTGTTCATGACCTTCTACGTCATGGCGCCCACCTTCGATCGGGCCTGGCATAACGGCCTCGAGCCGCTGATGGACAACACGATCAGCCAGCAGGAGGCCTACGGCGCCATCACCCAGCCGTTCCGCGAATTCATGCTCGCTCAGGTTCGCGAGAAGGATATCGCGCTGTTCGAAGACCTGTCGAAGGGCAATTTTCAGATCAAGGATCGCTCGACGGTCGATCTGCGGGTTCTCATCCCGGCTTTCATGATTTCCGAATTGCGCCGCGGGTTCGAGATCGGCTTCCTGATCGTCTTGCCGTTCTTGGTCATCGACATGATCGTCGCCGCGCTGACGATGTCGATGGGCATGATGATGTTGCCGCCATCGGTCATCTCGTTGCCGGTGAAGCTGTTGTTCTTCGTGCTAGTCGACGGCTGGAACCTGCTGATCGGCAGCCTGGTGCGATCGGTCAATTAACGTCGTCGTTCCGAGCAATCAGCTTCGCGCAAGGGAACCATCGTTTATTGGATCGGAGAAACCCCGAGGGGACCGATCGATGAGCTTAATGGGCGCCGCCGTTTCCGGCATGTTGAGCGATACGAACTGGCTTTCAACCATTTCGCAGAACGTCTCCAACTCCAACACCACCGGCTACAAGAACGTCGAGACGGAGTTTTCGACGCTGGTCGATCAGGCCGGCGGCGGCGCCGACAGCCTGGCCGGCGTCGCGACGAGCATACGCGCGCTCAATTCGCTGCAGGGCTCGGTCGTCGGCACCTCGACCACGACGGACCTCGCGATTCAGGGCGAGGGGTACTTCGTCGTCTCGGACACGAGCGGCGCCCTCTATCTCACCCGCAACGGCTCGTTCGTGCCCGACGCGGCGGGCAATCTCGTCAATTCGGCCGGTTACTACTTGATGGGCAACATCGCCGGCAGCGGCCAGGCGGACGCGGTTCCCACCCAGAAAGTGAATGTCACCGCGAAGGGCGACCTGCCGACGGCGACGACCAAGGGCACGCTGTCGGTGAACCTTCCTTCGACGGCGACCGTGGTAACCACCGCGGCCGATCTGCCCTCGGCCAACCCGTCGGCGGCGAACGTGAGCTATTCCGACGAGACCTCGGTCACCGCCTACGACAACCTCGGCGGCGCGCACACGATCAACATCTATTTGACCAACACCGGCGTCGACGCCCAGACTGGCGACGACACCTGGGAGATCACCGCTTACGACGCCGCCGACGCCGCGGCGACCGGCGGCTTCCCCTATACGACGACTCCGGCCAACACGCCCTTGGCGACGGAAACACTGGACTTCAGTTCGACAACGGGAAAGTTGGCGGTCGGCTCGCCTTTCAACATTCCGGTTCCCAACGGCCAGACTTTGGCCCTCGACGTCAGCGGGACGACCCAACTGGCGGCGAGTTTCAGCGTCAACACCAACACCACCAACGGCAACGCGCCGAGCAGCTTGAAGGGCGTGACCATCAGCGCCGATGGCGAGATCGATTTCCAATACAGCGACGGCGCGTCCAACGCCGCCTACGATATTCCGTTGGCCAACGTGGCGAGCCCGGACAGTCTTACCGCGCTCAACGGCAACGTCTATCAGGCCAATCAGAACTCCGGCTCGATCGTCTACGCAACCGCCGGAACGGGCGGCCTCGGCTCGATCGTCTCCTCCTCGCTCGAAGACTCGACGGTGGATATCGCCACCGAGCTGACGCAAATGATCGAAGCCCAGAGCGCCTATCAGGCCAATTCCAAAGTGTTTCAGACCGGCGCTGACCTCCTGCAGATTCTCAACGGCTTGAAGGCCTAATCCAACCCGTCCTCCTTTCCGAGCCCCTCGATGAGCATGTCCGCCACGTACAACATCATCAACTCCGCGTTCCTTTCGAACGCGGCGCAGTCGGCGGTCATCTCGAGCAACGTCTCGAACGCCAACACGACCGGCTATTCGCGCGAGATCGCCAACATCATCACCACTGCCGACGGCGGTTCCAAGCTCGGCTCGGTCACCCGCGAGGCCAATGAAGCGCTGCTCGAACAGGTCAATTCGTCGACTTCGCAAGCGGCGAGCCAACAGGCGCTGGCCACCGGACTGGCGACGCTCGCGGCCACGGTGAGCGACAGCTCTTCCAGTTCGTCCACGTCGGGGTCGACGGAAAACGGCAATTCGCCTTCGGCGATGCTGGCGAACCTTCAGGACGCGCTGACGACCTACGAGACGTCGCCGAGCAGCGCTTCGGCCGGCCAGGCCGTCGTGACCGCCGCCGACAACCTCGTTTCGTCGCTGAACAGCGGATCGGCGACGGTTCAACAGGTGCGCGAGCAGGCCGACGCCGACATGGCTTCGTCGGTCTCGACCATCAACTCGCTGCTCAACCAATACTCGCAGGTCAATGCGGCGATCGTCAGCGGTCTGGCGGCGGGCGCCAACGTCGATACCACCGAGGACACGCGCGACACGATTCTCACCGAACTTTCCAAGCAGATCGGCATTTCGACTGTCGCCAACCCAGACGGCTCGACCTCGATCTACACCGACAGCGGTGTGACGTTGTTCGATAACAAGGCGCATACGCTCTCGTTCACGCCGACGCAGACCTACGTCGCAGGCTCGACCAACGCCGCCAGCACGACCGGCAACGATGTGACCGTCGACGGCATGCCGATCACCGGCGCGTCGTCGCCGATGCCGATCCAGTCCGGCGCGCTCGCCGGTCTGGCGAATTTACGCGACAATGTCGCGCCGGAATACCAGGTGCAGCTCGATCAAATCGCCGGCGGTCTGATCAACGCCTTCGGCGAAAGCGACCAGTCGGGGGCGGGCCTGGCCTCGCTGCCCGGATTGTTCACCTATGCCGGCGCGACGAGTCTGCCTACGGCGACCGGCGCGACGGGCCTCGCGGCCGGCATCGAGGTCAATTCGGCCGTCGATCCCACGCAAGGCGGCGATGTCTCCTTGCTGCAAAACGGCGGCATCAACGGCTCCGCCTACGTTTACAACACCACCGGCGCCGCGGGCTATACCGGCCGAATCCAGCAAATGGTCGCGGCGACGTCGTCGACGCAGTCCTTCGACCCGAACGTGGGCCTGGGCTCTTCCGACACTCTCAGCGACTACGCCAACGCCTCGGTGAGTTGGCTGCAGGCGCAAAACCAGCAAGCGACCAACCAGGCCGATTATCAAAACACTTTGGTCACGCAGGCGACCGCGGCGCTGTCGAACGCGACCGGGGTCAGCCTCGACACGGAAATGACCAACATGCTGAGCATCGAGAACTCGTACACGACCACCGCCAAGTTGTTGACGACGGTCAACGACATGTTCACGGCGTTGCTCGACGCGGCCTGACGATCATGAGCGCCTCAACCATTTCGTCGAGTTTCCTTGCGACCGCGCTGCTGCCGTCGATCGCGCAAGCGCAATCGCAGCTTTCCAGCCTCGAGGTCGAGGCCACCACTGGCCAGTACGCCGACATCGGTCTGCAATTGGGCGACCAGTCGGGCGCCGAGCTGTCGCTCAAGAACCAGAACGATCTGTTGCAGACGTTGACCACCGGCAACGCGCTCATCACGACGAATCTGACGACGACGCAGGACGCTCTCGATTCGATTCTCACCGACGCGAAAAGCGCGGCGTCGAGCTTGACGACGTGGAGCTCGGTGGCGGCCGATGCGGGCTCGACGCTGCAGACCCTCGGCGCCAACGGGTTGCAGTCGCTGATCGCGACGACCAACTCGACGTCGAACGGCCAATATGTCTTCGGCGGCGTCAACTCCAGCGTCGCGCCGATGACCGACTATGCGACCGCCCAGAACACCATCGCGACGGCGTTCGAGAATTACTTCGGCTTCGCGCCGACCGACGCGGCGGCCGCGACCGTTACGGCCGCGCAAATGCAGACGTTTCTGACCGGCACGTTCAGCGCGCTGTTCAGCGGTGCCGGTTGGACGACGAATTGGTCGTCGGCTTCGAGCGTCAACCAGACCGCCCAAATTGCGCCCGGCGAAACCATCGACGCCTCGTCGAACGCCAACCAGGCCGGGTTCCAGCAACTCACCGAGGCTTACGCGATGCTCGCCGGGTTCGGTGGCACCGAGCTGAGTACGGCGGCGCAGCAAGAAGTAGCCTCGACCGCGACTTCGCTGGTCACGCAAGGGGTCAGCTCGACAACGGCGACCGAGGCCGGGGTCGGCGCGCTGCTACAGCGCGTCACCGACGCCAACACTTCGATGTCCTCGCAGATGAAGATTCTGCAAACCCAGATCGGCAATCTCGACGACGTCGACACCACCACGGTGGCCACCAAGCTCAACGCGCTGACGACGCAACTCCAGACCGCCTACGAACTCACCGCCGAAATTCAAAAGATGGGCCTCGCGCAATATCTCCCCACCTAACCCTTGGGATCGACCATGTACGAGATTTCCTACAACGAGGTCGTCGAGGAATCGCCGCAAGTGATGCGCGCGCACGAGCGCGAAGCCATGGACCGCGTCATCGAAATGCTGCGCACGGCTCGCGCGCGCGGGCCCGGCACGCGCGAAGCCATCGAAGCGTTGTTCTATTTGCGCCGCCTGTGGGCGATTTTTCTCGACGACCTGAGAAACCCCGACAACGAGTTGCCCGAACGGTTGCGAGCCGGGATCGTTTCGATCGGCATCTGGATGAACAAGGAGATCGATCGCGTGCGCTCCGGTCAGAGCAGCGATCTGACCCCGATGATCGAGATCAACGAAATCATTCGCGACGGCTTGAAATGAGGATGAAATGAATATCACGCTTCGCGCCGGCGAAAAGCTCTACATCAACGGCGCCGTTATCCGCGTCGACCGGAAGGCGACGATCGAGCTGCTGAACGAGGTCGCCTTTCTGCTGGAGAACCACGTTCTCCAAGCGGATCAGGCGACGACGCCGCTTCGCCAGATCTACTTCGCCGTTCAGGTCATGCTGATGGATCCCGGGGCCACGGCCGCGGCGACCGGCTTGTCGCGCCGGCTCATCGACGCGGCGCAGCATGCGTTCGAGAACCCTGCGATCATCGCCGGCCTCAAGACGATCGCCGATCAGATCGCCCGTTCGCGCAACTTCGAAGCGTTGAAGACGCTGCGGGGCCTGTTTCCGCTCGAGGAGCAGGAAATGTATCCCGACGCGGCGCCCGCCAAGTCGCACGCAGCTTGAAAGGATAGGCCATGAGCGTCACCGCCCCTTCCGCCGTCGGCAGCGCCACGTCGTCTTCTTCGTCTTCGTCGACGAGCGCCACGACGTCGACGAACGGCTTGAGCTACAACTCGTTTCTCACCCTTCTGATGGCGGAACTGAAGAACCAGGATCCGACGCAGCCGATGGATCCCACGGCGATGGTGACCCAATTGGCGACGATCTCCCAGGTCCAACAGGCCGTCCAGACCAACACGACGCTCGCCTCGCTATTGACCGAGAGCTCGCTGACCCAGGCCGAACTGGCGGTCGGCTCGACGATGACCTCGTCGGACGGAACGACGTCCGGCGAGGTGACGTCGGTCGACGTCACGTCCGCCGGCGTCGGCACCGCCACCCTCTCCGACGGCAAGACGATCCCGTTCGCCGACGGCGCGACCGTGCAATGAACGAGGGCGACGCGCTCGACGTCATACAGTCGGCAATCTGGCTGGTCATCGTCGGCGCCGGTCCCTCGATCGGCGCCGCCATGGTCGTCGGCGTGGCGATCGCGCTGCTGCAAGCGCTGACCCAGATCCAGGAAATGACCCTGACCTTCGTCCCGAAAATCGTGGTGATTTTCGCGGTCGTCAGCCTTACCGCGTCCTTCATCGGCGGCCAATTTTACGTCTTCACCGAAAACGTCTACTCGCGCATCGAACGCGGATTCGAGAACTGATCGGCGCCGGAAGCTGCGCCGCGCCTTCGGGCGCGAAGTCGGCCGCGCTTGCGGACGTCGGCCTGTCGGCCGCCGGCGCCGCCGCGAAGCGCAATCGGTGAGACCCGCGCAAGCTTTGGCGGTCATTGTCGGCGCGACGGGTTAACGAGGAGAGACCGCCATGTCATTGACGACGGCGGCCGTGGAGCCGGCCGCCGGCCGCAACGGCAAGGACGTCGGCTTCGCGGCCGCCATCGCGCTGATCCTGTGCCTGTTCTTCCTGCCGGTTCCGTCGATCGCGATCGATCTCGGGCTGGCGCTGTCGATCGCGTTTTCGGTGCTGATCTTGATGGTCGCGTTGTGGATCCAGAAACCGCTGGAATTCTCCGCGTTTCCCACCGTGCTGCTGGTGGCGACCATCCTTCGGCTGGCGCTGAACATCTCGACGACGCGGCTCATTCTGTCGCACGGGGCGCAAGGGACGACCGCCGCCGGCTACATCATCGCCGGATTCGCCAGCCTGGTGATGAGCGGCGACTTCGTCATCGGCATCATCGTCTTCCTCATTCTGGTCACCATCAAT